>ENA-OQNA01000042-OQNA01000042.1-human-gut-metagenome-genome-assembly--contig:-NODE-42-length-46543-cov-3.883316_pt1 | contig 46543 bp, 49 predicted proteins | sample MGYA00242625_ERZ504872 | MGnify/ENA primary metagenome ERZ504872 (study PRJEB26092, sample SAMD00036425) | human gut metagenome | host: Homo sapiens | study: EMG produced TPA metagenomics assembly of...
CAAACATGATGAAGACCGATGTGAAGCAGACCGAGAACGGCTACGATGTGGCCGTGGATCTGCCGGGCTGCAAGAAGGAAGACGTTCAGATGGAACTGAACGACGGCTACCTGACCATTCAGGCCGTGCGTAACCACTCGAACGATGAGAAGGACAACAACGGCCGCTACATCCGCCGCGAGACCTTCTCCGGCACCTGCGCCCGCAGCTTCTATGTGGGCGATGCCGTGAAGAAGGAGGACATCCACGCAAAGTTCGAGGATGGCATCCTGCACATCCAGCTGCCTGCACCCCAGCAGCAGAAGGCTCTGCCTGCAAACCCCAATCGGATTGAAATTGAATAACTGCCGTGTGCTGGTGCGAGGAGCATCAGCTCATTGCATAGCGAAGCCCCTGCGAGCTGATTGCCCGCAGGGGCTTTTTGCGTCAGATCTGGATAAAATCCATCTTGAAAATCCGGTCGGTTTCGAGTATAATACACATCGTCAAGAATCAAAACACAAGCCGGCTTACAAAGCGCGAAATCCTGAGGAAGTGCTGTTCCTCAACGATTTCGCGCTTTTTTGTTTGCACGGAAGAGGAGAAAAGAAACTTATGGACCCGAAAAATAAACTGGGACGCGATGCCCGTCCGCCCACTGCTGTATACGATGGCGGTACCGCTGATGCTCTCACTGCTCATCCAGTCGCTGTATAACATCGTAGACAGCATTTTTGTGGCGCGCCTGTCCGAAACGGCACTGACCGCCGCCTCACTGGTGTATGCCATCCAGTTTCTGATGATCGCCATCGGCGTGGGCACCGCGGTGGGGCTGAACGCCTTGCTTTCCCGCAAGCTGGGCCAGAAAAAGCCGGAGGAAGCCTGCCGTGCCGCCACCACCGGCCTGTTCCTGATGCCGGTCAACGGTTTGGGACAGGCCGCCATCCCGGTGGTTGGCTACAATTACGGCAGCAAGCAGTCCGACCGCGTGAAGCAGGCATGGAAGGTGTTGTTGCCCACCGGCATCGTGTTTGCCCTGTGCAGGACACCCTGTCCACGGTGGACATCTCGGTGCGCGGAAAGGTGAAGAACATCGGCACACAGTGGAGAAGCTGAGCGTATGAAACGGAGGACCTTTCTGATGGGCTGTGCTGGGTGCGCGGCGGCAGGCGTGCTGGGCGCGGCAGTGTTCCGGAAGCGTACAGAAGCTCCGGCGGCTCTGCCGCTGGAACGACCGTTGAAGCTGGCCGTCATGGCAGATATCCATTCAGTTCATGGACAATGGAGCGCGGTGTACTGCGGGGTCACAGTGCCCCGCCGGGCAAGGCAGCCGTGCGATTTTCCGGCGGTGGGCAGCAGCTTTCCCGTACGATGAGCTGATGCGGCACGATGATCTTGGTGGCCAGCAGGTTGGGGTTCTCGATGTGGTTGATGGTCTGGCTTGCCGCCTCAATGCCAAGCTGATAGGGATTGACGTCCACGGTCGTCAGCGGCGGGTTGGTGATGCGGGAGAACAACGAGTTGTTAAAGGATACGATGGACAGATCTTTCGGGATGCGCAGGCCCAGCTTGCTGCAGAACTGTTCCAGTACCACCGCAAGAATGTCATCGCTGACCAGAACCGCTGTAGGGCGGTCAGGGGCGGTAAGCAGCGCTTTCAGGGCGGGTTCATAGGAATCATTCAGGGTGTCGATCTCCACACAGTCCCCTTCCCGCGGGGTGATGCCGTGCTTGAGCAGAGACATTTGATAGCCGCGTTTCCGCTCGGCAGAAAACAGCATGGCATTGCTGACCCCAAAATAGGCGATGCGGCGATGTCCCATCTCGAAGAGATAGTCGGTGGCTTCCTCGCCCGCCAGTGCGTTGTCATTGTCGATATAGATGGTCTGGTTGGCCGACTGCGCTGCCTTGCCCACGATAACGTGAAGCAGACCCTCGCTGCGCAGATAGGCAGCCACCGGACAATCTTTTTTGGAGTAGAGCAGGATGAATCCATCGGCCTGCGTGTTGGCTACCATGCTCTGGATAGCATCCAGCACTTCGGCATCGTCCTCGCCGGTGATGACGGTGTTTACATAACGGCGCTGGTTGCAGAACTGCCCGATGCCCCGGATGATCTCCAGATGAAAGGCATTTTCATATACGTCCCGCTGGGAGGAAGGCAGGATGATGCCGATGGTCTTGGAAAATGCTTCGGACGGTTCAGCCTCAAAATTTGGTTCATAGCCCATCTGCGCCATGATGCGGCGGATGCGTTCTTTTGTGTCCCGGCTGATGGATGGGCTGTCCTTGCAGGTGCGGGAGACCGTGGACGGCGAAACGCCCGCAGCGGCCGCAATATCTTTGATCGTGACTGCCATGCTCTGAATCTCCTTTCTGATATCTCTATTGTAAAGGGCTTTGCACGCAAAGTCAACGTTTGCGTGCTCATTTGCGTAAATCACGCAACGGTGTTGCTGCAAGGGCTTGACATTTTCAACAAAAATCGCTTTCGACAATGTACAAGATGCAGAAAAACGCTCTGCAACTCAAAAAACTCTTGTAAAATTTGCGAAAGTGAGCTATTCTTATTGCGCAATTCAATGCAAGCGCAATGCAATACTTGCATAATCAAATGCAAAAGAACAAGGAGGAACATCATGGCAATCACACAGACAGCTCCCAAGAAGGGGCTCATCAATTTCGACTTTTTGCAAAAACTGGGCAAAGTTCTGATGACCGTCATCGCCGTCATGCCTGCGGCGGGTCTGATGATCAGTCTGGGCAAGCTGGTGCAGATGGGCGGCGGTGACATTGCCGCCGTCATGACCATCGGCACTACGATGGAGAACATCGGCTGGGCCGTCATCAACAACCTGCATATCCTGTTCGCTGTCGCCATCGGCGGCAGCTGGGCAAAAGAACGCGCAGGCGGTGCCTTTGCGGCTGTGCTGGCCTTTGCGCTCATCAACGTCATCACCGGCAACATCTTCGGCGTTACCAGCGCCATGCTGGCAGACCCCAACGCCGTGACTCACACCCTGTTCGGGCAGGAGATCGCCGTCAACGGCTACTTCACCTCTGTGCTGGGCGCCCCTGCGCTGAACATGGGCGTGTTCGTGGGCATCATTGCCGGTTTTGTGGGCGGCGTGGCTTACAATAAATACTACAACTTCCGCAAGCTGCCGGATGCGCTGGCTTTCTTCAACGGCAAGCGCTTCGTGCCCATGGTGGTCATTGCCTACTCGGTGGTCATCTCCATGGTGCTGGCGCTGTTCTGGCCTGTGGTGCAGACCGGCATCAACAACTTTGGCATCTGGATCGCCAACTCTTCCGAGACTTCTCCGGTGCTGGCTCCCTTCATCTACGGCACCCTGGAGCGTCTGCTGCTGCCCTTTGGTCTGCACCATATGCTGACCATCCCCATGAACTATACATCCTTCGGCGGCACCTACACCATCGCCACCGGCGTGAACGCAGGCAGTCAGGTGTTTGGTCAGGACCCGCTGTGGCTGGCATGGGCCAACGACCTCATCAACTTCAAGAAGGCAGGCGACATGGCTGCCTATAACAATCTGCTGGCTACCGTCACTCCCGCCCGCTTCAAGGTTGGTCAGATGATCGGCGCCACCGGTCTGCTGCTGGGCATTGCACTGGCCATGTACCGCCGTGTGGATGCCGACAAGCGCAAGAATTACAAATCCATGTTCATTTCCACCGCGCTGGCTGTGTTCCTCACCGGTGTGACCGAGCCGCTGGAGTTCATGTTCATGTTCTGCGCCATGCCGCTGTACATTGTATACGCCATCCTGCAGGGCTGTGCCTTTGCCATGGCTGGTATCATCCATCTGCGCCTGCACTCCTTCGGCAATCTGGAATTCATCACCCGAATCCCCATGTCCCTGCAGGCCGGTCTGGGCGGTGATATCATCAACTTTGTGCTCTGTGTCGTGGCATTCTTCCTCATTGGCTATTTCGTGGCCTACTTCATGATCGGCAAACTCAATCTGGCTACCCCGGGTCGTCTGGGCAACTACACCGATGACAACGCAAACGATGCCGCAGCTGACACCAAGACCGAGAAGAAGGCCGACAAAAAGGCGGACAACGGTCAGGCCGAGCGCATCATCGCCCTGCTGGGCGGCCGGGAGAACATCGTGCTGGTGGACGCCTGCATGACCCGTCTGCGCGTCACCGTGAAGGACCCCGCCAAGGTGGCCGACCTTGCCGCATGGAAGGCAGAGGGTGCTCTGAGCCTGCTGGTGAAGGGGACGGCATCCAGGCGGTGTACGGCCCCAAGGCAGACGTTCTGAAATCTGATATTAACGATATTCTGTAAAAAACTATGAAACTGCTGACATTGAATACCCACAGTCTCATCGAACCGGCAGTATGAGGCCAAGCGGGATGCTTTTGTGAGTTTATTCGAAAGGAACAGCCGGATGTGTTCGCCCTGCAGGAGGTGAACCAGACCGCGCTGCGCCGCTGCTGGCGGATGTCCCGCGGGGTACTACCCCTGCCCCGGCAATATGGTGCTGCTGAAAGCGGATAACCATGCCGCTGCGGTGGCCCGGATGCTGGCAGACCGGGGGGTGCACTACCACTGGTGCTGGCTCCCGGCCAAGATCGGCTACGACAGATACGACGAGGGCATGGCGGTATTCAGCCGGGCATCCATCACCGCCGCCGAGAACCTGCTGCTGAGCCAAATCAACGATTACAACAACTGGAAGACCCGCCGGGCGCTGGGCATCTGTGCAGGAGATGTCTGGTATTACGCGGTGCACCTGGGATGGTGGAAGGACGAGGAAGAGCCCTTTGCCGACCAGTGGAACATTCTGGCGGCGGCAGCCGGTGCAAAACCGCTGGCGTTCCTGCTGGGCGATTTCAACAGTGAAGCCGATGTGCGGGGTGAGGGCTACGACCTCATTCTGCGCAGCGGCTGGCAGGATACCTACCGGCTGGCCCGGCAGCGGGATGACGGCTATACCGTCGTGCAGGCCATTGACGGCTGGCGGGATGCTCCGGACGCGGCTGCCAAAAAACGCATTGACCAGATCTGGTGCTCCCAGGCGGTGCCGGTGCACAGCAGCCGGGTGGTATTCGGCGGAAAACAGGAGCCTCGGGTCTCCGACCATGCGGGCGTTCTGATCGAAGTAGAACGATAAGAAGGGAATCAAGAAACATGCAGAGAAGTGCAGGCATTTTACTGCCCGTCAGCAGTCTGCCGTCCCCCTACGGTATCGGCTGCTTTTCGCAGGAAGCATACGATTTTGTAGACTGGCTGAAGGACGCCGGGCAGACCTACTGGCAGATCCTGCCGCTGGGTGTGACCAGCTACGGCGACAGCCCGTATCAGAGCTTTTCCGCCTTTGCTGGCAACCCCTATTTCATCAGTCTGGATGAGCTGGTCAAAGAGGGTGTGCTCACGGCAGAAGAGTGCAAAAAGGCAAAGTTCGGCCGCAAGGCGGACGATATCGACTACAGCCAGCTCTACAAGGAGCGGGGCCGCCTGCTCCGGCTGGCCTACTCCCGCAGCGACATCGGCCACAATGCGGAGTTTGCGGCCTTCTGTGAACAGAACAAGTGGTGGCTGGATGACTTTGCCCTGTTCATGGCGGTAAAGGATCGCTTTGAGGGCAAGCCGTGGATCGAGTGGGCCGAGGACATCCGCCTGCGCTGGCAGAATGCCATGGACTACTACCGCCGGGAATTGTATTTTGAGGTGGAGTACTACAAATATCTCCAGTTCAAATTCGACCAGCAGTGGCGTGCACTAAAGGCTTACGCCAACGAAAAGGGCATCCGCATCATCGGCGATATCCCCATCTATGTGGCACTGGATTCTGCCGATGCATGGGCGAACCCGCAGATGTTCCAGCTGGATGAGGACAACATTCCCACCGCTGTGGCAGGTGTTCCGCCGGATGGTTTTTCGCCCACCGGCCAGCTCTGGGGCAATCCGCTCTACCGCTGGGAAAAGCACCGGGAAACGGGCTATCAGTGGTGGATCACCCGCTTGTGGTATTGCTTTGAACTGTACGATGTGGTTCGCATCGACCACTTCCGCGGTTTCGACGAGTATTTTTCCATTCCCTACGGCAGTGAAACTGCGGCACCCGGCCACTGGGAAAAAGGCCCTGGCATCGAGCTGTTCCGTGCGGTGGAGCAGGCACTGGGCAAGCGGGAGATCATTGCCGAGGATCTGGGATATATGAGCGAGACTGTCCGGCAGCTGGTGCGGGACAGCGGCTTCCCCGGCATGAAGGTGCTGGAATTTGCCTTCGATTCCCGCGACACCGGCAGTGCCAGCGATTACCTGCCCCATAATTACCCGGTGAACAGCGTGGCCTATACTGGCACCCACGACAACGAAACACTGGTGTCGTGGTACCAGACCATCACCTCTGCCGAACGTGCACGGGTGCGGGATTATCTGTACGATTATGCCACGCCGGAAGCGCAGCTCTATAAGAGCATGATCGCCCTTATCTTCCGCAGTGCCGCCGCCACCTGCATCATCCCCATGCAGGACTGGCTGGGGCTGGACAATTCCGCCCGTATCAATAAACCCTCCACCGTAGGCGAGAACTGGCGCTGGCGGCTAAAAAAGAGCCAACTGACCCCAAAGCTGCAAAAAGAAATTTGCAGTATCACCACCCGCTATGGCCGGATGAACTGGGCGTAACGAGAAGTTCTGTAAAATCTGAAACGAGCAAAACAAAAGTCCCTGTGAACCTTTGCGTTCACAGGGACTTTCGTTTTGTCCTGAAATCAGCAGCCCGGGCGGGGGGCGTTACAGTTTTTTGATGCCCTCCGGCTCATCGGCTTTAGCACGGCGCTCCATCAGGTAGGTGTCCAGCCAGCGGCCGTGGCAGTCACGCGCAATACGCTCCCGCCGCCCTACCAGACGGAACCCGCATTTAGTATGCAGGGCGCGGCTGGCCGTGTTGTCCTGCAGCACGGTGGACTGCAGGGTCCAGTAGCCTGCCTTCTCGGCGTCAGCGCACAGAGCGTTCAGGAGCTGGGAGCCCAGTCCCTTCCCACGGAAGCGCTCGCCCACATAAATGCTCACCTCGGCCACGCCCCGGTAGCACCAGCGGGGATCTACCCGGTGCAGGGCAGCCCACCCGGCCAGCACGCCGTCGGCCAAAATGACCAGCCGACACTCTTTGGTGTGGGAGGCGTCCCACGCAGCATAGGGCGGACAGTCGGTCTGGAAGGTGGCGTGCTCGGTGGCAATGCCTTCCAGATAGATCCGGGCCACATCGTCCCAGTCCTCCGGCACCATGGGCCGGATCGTTATTTCACTCATGTTCCCATCCCCAATGGAAGCCGCAATGCTCCCTGATTTTGCAAAATGCACTATTTTTAGTATAGCAGAATTTGCGGTGCGGTACAAGCACCGGGCGGGGCTTTGTCAAAGATGCAGCTCAGTTGGTCAGGGGCATGATACTTTCCGGTGCAGCGCACAGGAAATGCGGCGGTACCGGAGCGGGGGAGGAAAGGGTGGATTTGCTTACCTTCCACCACAGGCGGGCCGTGCCGTCCGGAGCGGTACAGATGAGGTTCCAGTCAAAGGGATTTTCACTGGAAGAAAGGGCTGCTACCGGTAAGGCGTTCGGTGCCCCGGCATCGCAGGGCACAAAGTCGTGGGCGCGGATGCCCACGGCGGTGCAGCCTTCCGGCACCGGCAAGGCCAGCTGCAGCGGCACATCCCAGCCGGTCAGACGCACCGCGTGCGCGTCCAGCCGGGTGCAAGGCAGAATGTTCTTGCAGCCGGTGAGCCGGGCTGCCGTGATGCTGCGCGGGTCCGCAAAGACGTCCCGGGTGTGGCCGGAGCGCAGCACCCGGCCGCTGTCCAGTACCATCATTTCCGGGCAAAGGCGGTAGGCTTCGTCCCGGTTGTGGGTGACCAGAAGCGCAGTGCCGTCAAACCCGGCCAGCAGACTGCCCACTTCGCTTTCCACAGCCTCGCGCAGGTAACTGTCCAGAGCGCTGAAGGGCTCGTCCAGCATCAGGATGCGCGGCCGCCCAGCAAGGATGCGGGCCAGCGCGGTGCGCTGCTGCTGCCCGCCGGAAAGCTGGGCCGGGTACCGCTTTGCCAGCGGCTCCAGCCGCATGGCCCGCAGCAGTTCGGCGCAGCGCACCTGCCGGGCAGCGCGGTCTTTTTCGGCTTTCAGGCCGCAGAGAATGTTCTGTTCCACCGTCATATTCGGGAAGAGGGCATAATTCTGGAACAGCAGCCCTGCGCCCCGCTGCTGAGGCGGCAGGTCGATGTGCTGCTCACTGTCAAACAGTACCCGCCCGTCCAGCACGATGCGGCCTTTGTCCGGCTTCACGATGCCGGCAATGCAGCGCAGGGTCATGCTTTTGCCGCAGCCGGACGCGCCCAGCAGGGCAGTGGGGTGTTTCCGGCGGAAAATGCAGCCCGCAGGGTGAAGCCATCCAGCTTCTTCTCAATGTTCACTTCCAGGCTCATGCGCGTCCACCTGCTTTCTGCTGCTTTTCCAGCAGGTTCACGGCCAGCAGAACCACCGCTGAAATGACGATGTCCACCAGCACCCAGCGCAGGGCACCGGCTTCGTCGTTGGTGCGCCAGAGCTGATACACCGTGGTGGCAATGGTGGCGGTCTTGCCGGGGGTATAGCCCGCGATCATGCTGGTGGCGCCGTATTCGCCGAGGGCACGGGCAAAGGCCAGCACGGTGCCTGCCAGAATGCCTTGCCGACAGTAGGGCATCCGCACCCGCCAGAAGATCCAGGTGTTGGACTGCCCCAGGGTCTGGGCCGACCAGGCCAACGTTTCGTCAAAGCTCTCAAAGGCACCCCGGGCGGTGCGGTACATCAGCGGAAAAGCCACCACAATGGAAGCGAAGATGGCGCTGTACCAGTTCATGACCAGTTTCACGCCGAAGTGTTCCAGGAAGAAGATTCCCAGCGGCCGCTTTGCCCCGAAGAGAAGCAGCAGGAAATAGCCCACCACCGTGGGCGGCAGTACCATGGGCAGGGTGAGCACCACGTCCAGCACGCCCTTGACGGCCCGGGGCAGCCGGGCAATGTAATAGGCGGCAAAAATGCCAAGAAAGAACACGGCTGCGCAGCTGATGAGCGCGATGCGCAGGCTGTTCCAAAGCGGATACCAGTCCATCGCTCGTCCTTACTGTGCCACAGCGCTGAAACCGACGCTCTCATAGAATTTTTCGGGCTGCAGACCGGCTGCGCAAAGAACGTTCCGGCGGGAAATCTTGTGTTGTTTCATGGTTTGTTCTCCTGTCTTTTGAAATGGATGCGGATCGTGCAATACGGTACAGGATGCGGTGCCGCTCACCGGGATAAAAAGATCCTGAAGAATAAGATACAAAAAACAGGCCGGTCCGTCAAGTGGCAGACCGGCCAGATCTCGGTGTGAAATTGTGAAACTTACAGGCTCCCGGCAGTCTGGGGGTCATTGCAAAGGAAGCTGTTCTTTATACTGACGCTTCTGCTGGTACATTGCCGCGTCGGCCTGCCGCAGAAGTTCCGCGGTAGCAAAGCTGCTGCGTGCTTCAAGTTGCATTTGTAAAGAAACGGTCGGACGGGCAAAAAAAAGACCTCTTTGCCGCCCGGCAGAACCTGCCGGGAAAGCAAAGAGGCGGAGAAAAGGACCGTGAAACGCTAAGAAATAATGGTTACTGCCCCAGATGCCAGATGTCGCGGTCGTATTCGCCAATGGTGCGGTCACTGGAGAAGAAGCCTGCCTTGGCGATGTTCACCAGGCACTTTTTGCGCCAGCCCAGCGGGTCGCAGGCGTAATCGTTCAGGGCCTGCCCCTTGCGTACCACATAGGCGTTGAAGTCCGGCAGGGTCTGGAACCAGTCCTTGTGGATAAGCTCATCGTGCAGGCGGGTCAGGTTCTCGGCGTGGCCTGCAGCCAGCATCTCCGGCCCAGTCAAGAAGTCGATGGCACGGCGGATGTTGGCATCGCCCTCATACCACTGAGCCGCGCAGTAATCCCCGGCGGCGTAGCGGTGGATGACCTGATCGGAAGTCTGGCCGAAGATATAGATGTTCTCTTCGCCCACCTGCTGGCAGATCTCACGTTGCACCGTCCATGGTGCCGAGGGTCAGCGCACCGTTCAACATAAACTTCATGTTGCCGGTGCCGGAAGCCTCCTTGGAGGCAAGGCTGATCTGCTCGGACAGGTCGCAGGCCGGAATCAGCTTTTCAGCAGCGGTAACGTTGTAGTTCTCAATGAACACGACCTGTAACCACTTGGACACTTCCGGGTCTGCCGCAATGACCTTGGAAAGGGTCAACAGGGCGTGGATGATGTCCTTTGCAATCGTGTAGGCGGGCGCAGCCTTGGCACCAAAGATGCTTACCAGCGGCACCGCGGGCAGATGGCCTGCCTTGATCTCGTGATACTGGTGGATGAGATAGAGCAGGTTGAGCTGCTGACGCTTGTACTCATGCAGACGTTTGGACTGGATATCAAACACGGCATCGGTGTTTACGGTGACATTTTGCGTATGCAGCAGCCAGTCGGCAAGGGCCTGTTTGTTGGCCTTCTTCACGGCGGTCAGCTCGTTCAGCACCGTCTCGTCCTCCGCAAAGGCCAGCAGCTTTTCCAGTTCGGCGGCATCCTTGCGGAAGCCGGAGCCGATGTGCTGTTCCAGCTCAGCGGTCAGGGCCGGGTCGCATTCCAGCAGCCAGCGGCGGAAGGTGATGCCGTTGGTCTTGTTGTTGAATTTTTCCGGGTACAGCTCGTAAAAACCGTGCAGCTCGGAGTTTTTCAAAATCTCGGTGTGCAGAGCCGCCACGCCATTGGTGGAGTGGGTGAAGTGGATATCCATGTGTGCCATGTGCACCCGGTCGTCCTTGTCGATGATGGCAAGACCTTCGTCCTCGGTGCGGGTGCGGGCCAGTGCATCCAGCTTTTCGATGATGGGCATCAGCTGGGGCACCACGGCATCCAGATAGGAACGGGGCCACTTTTCCAGTGCTTCGGCCAGAATGGTGTGATTGGTGTAGGCGCAGGTCTTGGTAACGATCTCCACGGCTTCGTCAAAATCAATGCCTTTTTCACCCAGCAGACGGATCAGCTCCGGGATGACCATGCTGGGGTGCGTGTCGTTGATCTGGATGGCGGCATAATCGGCCAGGTCGTGGTAGTTGCAGCCCCGGGCGGCGCACTCGGCCAGAATGAGCTGGGCACCGGCAGAGACCATCAGATACTGCTGGTAGACCCGCAGACGGCGGCCTGCTTCGTCGGAATCGTCCGGGTAGAGGAACAAGGTCAGGTTCTTGTCGATGGCGGTCTTGTCAAAGGCGATGCCGTCGTGGACGATGCTCTCGTCGATGGTGTCGAGGTCGAACAGGTTCAGGGTATTGGTGCGGCCCTCGTAACCGGTGACGGCCAGCTTGTACAGGCGGGCGGTGTATTCCTTGCCGGCCAGCTCTACCGGATAGGTGATATCGGTCTTTTCGGCCCAGCTGTGGGCGGTGAGCCACGGGTCGGGCTTCTCGTTCTGCACGCCGTCCTCAAAAGACTGCCGGAACAGGCCGAAGTGATACCGCAGGCCCACGCCGTCGCCGGGCAGGTTCAGCGTGGCCAGCGAGTCAAGGAAGCAGGCGGCCAGACGGCCCAGACCGCCGTTGCCGAGAGACGGCTCCGGCTCTACTTCTTCGATGTCTGCAAGGTTCTTCCCGGCAGCAGCCAGCGCGTCGCGGGCTTCGTCGTACAAACCCAGATTGATGAGGTTGTTGGACAGCAGCTTGCCAATAAGGAATTCGGCGCTGATATAATAGAGCTTACGGCCGGTCACCGGCTGCACACGGTCAGCACTCTTGCGCCGGACAAGTTCCAGCAGGGCAAGATACAGTTCCTGATTCGTGCAGGCAGAAAGAGGTTTGCCGGTAAGGCTTTGTAAGGTTTCGGTAAAGTTCATAACAGGATCCTCCTTTGATACGGAAAGCAGGTTTGACATCTGTGTCTCAAGATATACCACACAAAACGTGCAAAATCTTGCCTAAACAGTGCAAATTGTGATACAATCCTATCATCAGGAGGAAACAGACATGGGAAATCCATCTTTTTTGCAGGAAACAAAGCAACACGGTGCCGTGCGTTTTCCATTCAACATCTATCCCTGCACCATCCCCGGGGACTTCCCGCAGGTGGCACTGCACTGGCAGGACAGCATGGAGCTGGTCTTTGTCAAGCGCGGCAGCGGCCTTGTGCAGATGGGCACAGCGGCCTATCCGGCGCATACAGGGGATATCTTTGTCTTTTCGCCGGGGACACTCCATGCCCTGCGGCAGAAGGAGGGCTGTTCCATGGAATATGAGAACATCATCTTTGATTTGGAACTGCTGGGCGGCGCGGGGGACCTCTGTGCCGAAAAATACCTGTTGCCGCTGCAAAGTGGGCGGCTGTCGCTGACCCAGCGCCTGACCCCGGACGAGCCATGTTATGCTCGTGCCGCCGCCTGCCTGCGGGAGACCGAGGATGTGAACCGTGCCAAGGAGCCGGGCTATGAGCTGTTCATCAAAGGGGCATTGCTGCGCTTTCTGGCGCTGCTCATTGCACAGGGGAAGAACCTGCCGCCGATGGAGACCGCCGACTCCCGGCGATTGAAAAAGATTTTGCAATGGGTGCGGACCATTATGGCGAAGAGGTGCATATCTCCGATGCAGCACAGCTGGTGCCTTGCAGCGAGAGCCATTTTATGCGGTGGTTCCGGCAGATGACCGGGCAGAGTTTCATTGCTTTTCTCAAGGAATACCGGCTCAATGCCGCTGCCGAAGCCCTGCACACAACGGATGACACGGTGTTGAGCATCGCTTCCCGCTGCGGGTTCGAGAACCTCTCCTATTTCAACCGGGCATTCAAGGCGCATTTTGGCCTGACCCCGCGGGAACACCGCAAAAAATAGTGCATTTGTCCCGGAAAATGCGTGAAAGAGATGTTTATGGGACACCGTATTTTGTAGAATGGGGCCAGACAAAGCCTTGATTGCAAAAGTGAAGGTCAGGTAAACGGTGTAAAAAAGAGGTTGGAGAAAGCAGTAATGGCAAACGATGATTACGGCTTTACTGCGCCACAGCGCTGAAACCGACGCCCTCGAACACTGTCGTGGCCTCTTCGGTCTGCAGATAGGCGAGGAAAGCCTTGGCGGCGTCGGCATTGAGAGCGGCTTTCATCACGGCGGCAGGGTAGATGACCCGACCGCACATCTCCTTGGTGGCCTCGTCCACCGGGGTCAGACCGGCGCTGTAGGCGTCGGTGCAGTAGACCACACCGGCATCCACGCTGCCCTCGGTGACCTGGGTGGTCACTTCCTTGACATTGGAACCGTAGGTGATGACCCCGGCGGCAGCCAGAGCGGCCTCGTCCAGATCATAATAGGCCAGAATTTTCTGGGTGTACTGGCCCACCGGCACATCGCTGTTGCCCATGCAGAAGAGGATGTCCTCGGCCTTCAGGTGCTCGGCCAGGGCGTCAAAGCTGTCGATGCCCTTGTCGCTGCCCTCCGGCACGCAGAGCACCACCTTGTTTTCCAGCAGGTCCACGCGGCTGTCGCTGTCCACGAAGTCCAGCCCTTCGGTGTTTACATCCGCAGAAGCGGTGCTGTCCAGCTGGTTCATCTGCTTTTGACCGGCCGAAATGAACACGTCGCAGTCGGCACCTTCCTGGATCTGGGTCTTGAGGGTGCCGGAGGAATCAAAGTTGAACCGGAAGGTCACGCCCGGGTTCTCTGCCGGGTACGTTTCGCCGATGGCGGTCAGGGTCTCAGTGAGGGAGGCGGCGGCAAAAACGATGAGCTCCACCGGTTCTGCAGCGGCTCCGGAGGAAGCGGCGGCAGAGGATGCGGCCGCGCTGGAAGCGGAGCTGCCGCAGGCAGTCAGGGCAGCGGCGGTGGTCAGACCGACCGCACACAAAAAGTTCCGGCGGGAAATCTTGTTCAGGTTCATGGCTTATTCTCCTGTTCTTTGAAAGAAATGATTTTGCACGATACGGTACAGGATGCGGTGCCGCCCACCGGGATAAAAGAATTCCAATGAATAGAATACAAAAAAACAGGCCGGTCCGTCAAGCGGCAAACCGGCCAAAATTTCTGCGCACATCGGTCAAAATTGAGGAATGACCGATGCATGGTATTGCTTTTTTGAAACGTCAATGGCGTGCACATTCACCGTCCAGACCGGCGGCGATGCGCAACCCATGTTCCAGACTGGGCAGGATGTACTCCAGATTTTCCTGCACAGCTTTGGGGCTGCCCGGCAGGTTGACGATGAGCGTTTTGCCGCGGAGGACACTGGCTGCACGGCTGAGCATCCCGCGCGGGGTGATGCTCAGGCTGTGGTACCGCATGGCCTCGGCGATGCCGGGCGCGTTGCGGTCGGCCACGGCAAGGGTGGCCTCCGGGGTGATATCCCGGGGCGAAAAGCCGGTGCCGCCGGTGGTGAGGATCAGGTTGACCTGACGGCCGTCGGCCAGCCGGATGAGCTGGGCTTTCAGGGCAGCTGCCTCGTCGGGCAGGAGCAGTGTCTCTTCCACTTTGTAGCCTGCGGCGGCGAGCATTTTGACGATGAGCGGGCCGCTTTTGTCCTCCCGTTCACCGCGGCTGCCCTTGTCGGAAAGGGTGATGACGGCAGCCCGCAGGGGCGGATTCTCCGGCGGGGGCAGCAGGGTCACTTCGTCGCCCACACGGATCTCGCCGCCGGCAATTACCCGGGCAAACACGCCCTCCCGCGGCATGATGCATTCGCCGGTCTGCTGCTTGATGACACAGTCGTTGTGGCATTCCTTGCCGATCTGGGTCATCTCCAGTACCACGTCTCCGATGGCAAACCGGCTGGTGACCGGAAGGGTGCGGAAGTCAAACCCTTCGACGACCAGGTTTTCGCCAAAGGCACCGTAGTCCACCCAGACCTTTTTGCGGAAGGCTTCGATCTTTTCAGCGCTCAACATACTGACCTGGCGGTGCCAATTGCCGCCGTGGGCGTCGCCCACGATGCCCCATTCCGGGGTGAGCACGGCGCTGGGCACCGCGGTCTTGACGGTGCCGCGCCGGGGGCTTGTGCAGATGGCCAGAATTTTACCCATAAAATGTTATCCTCCGATGCGGTACATGCTGCGTGTCGCGGGCATGCACCGGTCCTCAAAATGATGCTCCCGGGGTTTGGACCAGATGGTCTCCCGGATGGCCGTCCGCAGCCGGGCGTCGTCGGCCCCGCCGCGCAGCAGAGCACGCAGGTCACACCCGGTCTCGCTGGCAAGGCAGGGACGCAGAAAGCCCTGACTCGTCAGCCGCACCCGGTTGCAGGAGGCGCAGAATTTGCCGTGCACGGCGGCAATGAAGCCAATGCTGCCCTTCCAGCCGGGCACGGTATAATAGATGGCAGGGCCATTGCCAAAGGTGGTGCCTTCCACGGGATGCAGTTCCGGCCAGCGGTTGGCAAACCGCGCCCGCAGCTCCGGGCCGGAGACGCAGGGCATGGCCGCGCCGTAGCCGATGGGCATCATCTCAATGAACCGCACCTGCAGATCGTTGTCCCGGGCCAGCGTTGCAATCGCTTCCAGTTCGCCCTCGTTGACGCCCACTTGCGGCACACAGTTGAGCTTGACCGGCAGGGGACTTTCCAATGCGGCGCGCAGGCCCGCCTGCACGGCGGCGAATTCGTCCCGGGCGGTGATGTGCCGGAACACCGCCGGGTCCAGCGTGTCCAGACTGATGTTCACGCTGTCAAGGCCCGCGTCCAGTAAAGCGGGCAGCTGCTGCGCCAGCAGAGTGCCGTTGGTGGTCATGCTGACATGACGGATGCCGGGCGTTGCTTTCAGCCCGGCCACCAGCTGTGCCACACTCTTGCGCACCAACGGTTCGCCACCGGTCACCCGCACCGTGTCGATGCCGCACTGCGCAAACAGCGCGGCCAGACGCAGAAATTCATCATGGGTCAGCACTTCTTCGTGCTCCGGTATTTTTGCGCCGTCCGGCATACAGTACCGGCAGCGCAGGTTGCAGCGGTCGGTGACCGACAGGCGCAGGTAGTGGATATCCCGGCGGCAGGAATCAAACATAGCCGCCTCCGACCGGATGTAATGGCCGCTCTTGCCGCCGGCTTTTCCACCAGATGGATGCCGCTCAGCTCCATGCCCTTGTCCACAGCTTTACACATGTCGTAGATGGTCAGCAGGGCTGTGGAAACGCCGGTCAGGGCTTCCATCTCCACGCCGGTGACGCCGCTGGTTTTGACCGTGCAGCGGGCTTCCACGGCCTGCTGTTCGGGCAGCAGTTCAAAATCCACGCATACCTTGGTCAGCGGCAGGGGATGGCACAGCGGGATCAGCTCGCTGGTGCGTTTGGCGGCCATAATGCCGGCGATGCGGGCCACGCCCAGCACGTCGCCCTTTTTCACCGTGCCGCTCTGCACGGCGGCAAAGGCTTCGGCGTTCATGGTAAGGATGCCCCGGGCCGTAGCCTCCCGGGCGGTGACCGGTTTGCCGCTCACATCCACCATCACGGCATTTCCGGCGGCATCAAAATGGGTCAGATTATTTTCACTCATTTATTTCTTGTCCTTATTACGCTCTATTGCAAAACTCCCTGCCGTTCGACAGCGAGACGGAGAGGGTTTCTCAGCAATGGCCGAAGCCGCAGTTGGGCCAGTGGCATTCCGCACAGCCCAGGCACAGCCCGCCCTCGCCCAGCCGGGCAATGTCCTCGGCGGTGATGGGGGCATCGGCCAGCAGGCGGGGCAGCAGCAGGTCAAAAATCGTTCGCTTGGCGTACATCACACAGCCGGGCAGGCCGCACACGGGTACCCCGTCCAGATAGCTGACCAGGAACATGGCACCCGGCAGCACCGGCGCGCCGTAGCTGATGATGTCGGCGCCGGTGTTTTTGATGGCCAGCGGGGTGCGGTCGTCGGGGTCCACGCTCATGCCGCCGGTGGTGAAGATCAGCTCACAGCCTGCGTCTTTTGCCTCCAGAATGGCGGCCGTGATGCCCGCCGGGTCATCATCGCAGACCTTGCGGAAGGTCATCTCACAGCCGTATTCGGCCAGCTTGTTTTGCAAAATCGGGGTGAATTTGTCCTCGATGCGGCCCTTGAACACCTCACTGCCGGTGGGGATGACGGCAAACTTCTTCGCACGGAAGGGCAGCACGTTCAGGATGGGGTCCGGCCCGGCAGCGGCCTGCATGGCGTCCATCTTTTCCTGCTCGATCACCAGCGGGATGATGCGGGTGCCGGCCAGCTTCTGGCCTTTTTTCACGGGCATATCACCGTGGATGGTGGCGATCATCATCTGGGGCGTGCGGTTCACAGCCAGCAATGCGGCGCGGTCGATCTTGAGCAGGCCGTCGCAGTCGGCGATCAGCTCGATCTTGCCCTCTTTCGGTTCGGTGCCGTGGATGTTTTTGCCGGCAGCAGCTTTGTACAGCAGGGCCGCTGCCTCGTCCTCATGCAGGATGCCGGGGCGCTTTTCCCAGACATAGAGGTTTTCTTTGCCGATGGACAGCAGCACTGGGATGTCCTCGGGCTGGACGATGTGCCCCTTGCGGAAGCGCGGGCCCTTGAACTCGCCCGGGATGATCTGGGTGATATCGTGGCAGAGCACCTGCCCTGCCGCGTCAACAGTGCGGATCAATTTCATCTTTTTAATCTCCTTACAACGCAGGCAGCTGGTTCGCGGCGGAACGGATGATTCAGCTGTCAGTACCAACATAACGGTTCCGGCAGAAAATGTCAAGCAAAAGTGAGGATGTCCGGCCCCGGGCGGCACTTTGTGCATCGGCAGCACAAAGCTCTGTGGATAAATGATGATTCACGCAAAAACGATGATTTATAAGAAAAGATAACAAGGATGAAACTTCTGAGCTGCAAATTCAGCATAGACTTAAAAAGCGGGCCTCTTCGGAATGCGTTCATTCCAGTTTTGTAGAGAGCAGCATCAATCTGGTTCCGCTCTTGATTTAACAGCAAAATCCCCCTACATTGACCTTTGAACCGGGTCAGCGTAGAGGGATTTTTCGTTTTATGTTTTACGATGTGGTCACGCAGGGAAGTTCACAAAACAAAACGAACACGTTGCCTACCATTTGAATGGTGACTTCGTGTTCGTTTTGCTCTTGATTGGTGGAGAATAGCGGGATCGAACCGCTGACCTCTTGCATGCCATGCAAGCGCTCTCCCAGCTGAGCTAATCCCCCATGAGCTGGTGTTTTGCCATCGTATTCCTGACGACGTGTGTAATTATACCAGCCAAAAGGGAGATTGTCAACAGCTTTTTTGGGATTTTCTGCAAAAAAATTCCCGCCGGGGAAATGCCCTTCCCGGCGGGAAAAATGATCGCGAAAAAACTTACGCTCTGGCGTTCTGCCGGTCGAAGATCTGCGGGGCGACACGGATCAGGATCACCACAAGGACGGTGGTCAGGATGGCTTCAGGCAGCATGTAGGTGGCGTTGTACACGGCGCTGTACAGCCAGCACAGACCGTCCACGCTCATGTTGGAGATGCCGGGAAAGCCGATCTCGGTCATCCAGCTGAAAGCGTAGTCGTAGTCCTTCCAGACGATGTAACCGGACAGAAAGCTGCACAAAAAGCGCAGCAGGCACACCACAAAGGCGCTGACACCGACACCCACGGTGCGGCTGCGGAACGGCTTTGCGATCAGGCAGGCAAAGCCCAGCACCGTGAAGGCCAGAAGGTAGTCTAGCAGCACGCAGCCCACCTGTGCCGTGAGGGTCTGGCAGTATGCCAGATTGCCAAGGCCCTGCACAAGCTGGATCAGGCTGTTGACGAAAGCGGTCATGACGCCCCACTTTGCGCCGTGGCGGTAGCTCATTACCAGAATGGGCACCATGCTGAACAGGGTGATGGAACCGCCGTGGGGCATGAGCGGGATCTGGATCATGCTCAAAACGGTGGACAGAGCGATCATCAGTGCACCCTCCACCAGAATGCGGGTCTTGGAATAGGTTTTGGTCATAGGGATTCCTCTTCTCAGAACGATAGTACACAAAAACAAAATGCGCCTGCCGGTAGCAGACGCATGGAGGTTTGTTGATGGTGCCGGACAGCTCCGCAAACTCCCTACGCCGGCATTGCCCGGATCAGGTTAAAGGGTACTCCGCCCAGTGCGGATCTCAGCCTTACGGCGCCCCTGTTTTTATGTCCGCGTCCAGTATAGCGCAGCCGGGCGGCAAAAGTCAACCCTTGCCGACATAATTGCCCGGCCCGGCGCATAGGCTGTACCAGCACGATACAGGGAGCGTGGGGGTATGAGAGCAGATCCGGAACAGCGGGCGGTGCAGTTGGCAGAATACATCGTGGAGCGCGGGGCCACCGTGCGCGCTGCGGCTGCAGCGTTTGGGTGCAGCAAGTCCACCGTGCACAAGGACGTTTCGGTGCGGCTGGTCCGGGTCAGCCCGGGGCTGTCGGAACAGGTGCGGGCGGTGTTGGCCCGCAACAAAGCCGAGCGGCATCTGCGCGGCGGGGCTGCCACCCGCCGAAAAATCCGTAAATAGAAGCGCAGCGCCCCTGCACGCCGCCGGATGGACGGAGCAGGGGCGCTGCTGTGTTCAGTGCCCGGCCCGGAACTGATTCAAGGCACCTTTTTCCAGCCGGGACACCTGCGCCTGACTGATGCCGATCTCCTGCGCCACCTCCATCTGGGGTCTTGCCCCGGAGATAGCGCAGCTCCATGATCCGCTTTTCGCGCGGGGTCAGCCCGGCCACGGTCTGCCGGAACTGCAGCCCGCTGATCCAGCTGTCCTCGCCATCCGGGTCGCGCACCTGGTCGATGAGGTACATGGCATCGCCGCCGTCGGTATATACCGGCTCTTCCAGGCTCACCGGCTCTACCACCGATTCCAGTGCCGCGGTCACCTCCCGGCGGGACAGGCCTGCCTCCCCGGCGATCTCGTCCATGGTGGGTTCCCGGCCCAGCTGCTTCTCCAGCGTTTCGCGGGCCTGCATGGCCCGGTAGGCGGTATCGCGCAGGCTGCGGCTTACCCGCAGGGCATTGTTATCCCGCAAAAAGCGCCGGATCTCGCCGATGATCATGGGCACGCCGTAGGTGGAAAACCGCACCGGCTGGGCAGGGTCAAAGTTGTCGATGGCTTTGATGAGCCCGATGCACCCCACCTGAAACAGGTCGTCGAGGTTTTCGCCCCGCTGGGCAAAGCGCTGCACCACGCTCAGCACCAGCCGCAGGTTGCCCTCCACCATGCGTTCCCGTGCTCCTGCATCCCCGGCGTGGGCCTGCAGGAGCAGCTGCCGCTTTTCGCTTTCGGACAAAACAGGAAGCTGCGCCGTGTTCACGCCGCACAGTTCCACCTTATTGTACATCCAAACGCCCCCGGTCTGTTTTGAAGTTCACCGGGAGTATGGCCGCAGGGGCAAACCACTATGCGTGGAAAAAATTACACGCCCACCCGGCAGCCGGATGAGCGTGCAAAAAAGCCGCAATTGCAATTGGCCCATAATTATGGTATGCTTTAAACGCAGCCGCAAGGCTGCCACGAGGCGCTGCGTCCCACAAATGCAGGCGGCTGAGCTCCTTACCGGCACCTGAGTGCCCGGTGGAGCGAATTTTCTTGAAATCTCGGCCTCCCCCGGACGCCCAAGGGCGGAAAGGGGGGATGCACCATGACGTTTGAACAGGTCGTAATGCTGCTTTCGCTGCTTGGCGAAGCAATCTACGTTACATTTCAGATCACATGGACTGTCTCGCACAGTGATGATAAAAAGAAAAAATGACCGCCTCAACGCTTCCAACCCTGAGCGGTCATTTCTTCTGATCAATCTGGTAAGGAGCTAGTCGTTTGTATGGGCCAGCGCCTTTTGTGTTTTCAGTATAGACGATTCCACGCGGTTTGTCAAGGACAAGGCCGCGCTTTTTTATTGCCCTTCCAGTTGGAGCTTCAGGGTCTGGATGATGCGCTTTTCAAGGCGGGAGATGTAACTCTGGCTGATGCCCAGGGCGTCGGCGGCTTCCTTCTGGGTGCGTTCCACGCCGTCGGTCAGGCCGAAGCGCAGCTCCATGATCCGGCGCTCCCGGGCCGAAAGGCTGCTCACGGCGCGGCGCAGACCGGCGCGCTCGGCGTCCTGCTCCAGCTGCTGGCCCACCATGTTCTCGTCGCTGCCGAGGATGTCCGACAGCAGCAGCTCGTTGCCGTCGCCGTCCACATTCAGCGGCTCGTCAAGGCTGGCCTCCTGGCGGCGGTTGGAGGTCTTGCGCAGGTACATCAGGATCTCGTTGCCGATGCAGCGGCTGGCGTAGGTGGCCAGCTTGATGCTGCGTTCCGGCGTGAAGGTGTTCACGGCCTTGATCAGCCCGATGGTGCCGATGCTGATCAGGTCCTCGGCGGGCACACCGCTGTTCTCGTACTTTTTGGCAAGGTACACCACCAGCCGCAGATTGTGCAGGATGAGCGCATCGCGGGCGTCTGCCTCTCCGGCGGCCATGCGGGCCAGCAGGGCTTTTTCCTCGGCGGGGGAGAGGGGAGAGGGCAGGCTGGCGGTGCCGGCCAGATACTGCACGCCGCCGCAAAACCGCAGCCGCGCACACAGGCGGTGCCAGAGCTGCCGCAAAAACTGGAACATGAGCAGTCCTCCCTATAATAAGTATTATAAGAGCAGCTGTGCCGCATCCTCGCCGTACAGCAGCTCCCATGCAGGGTCCGGCGGCGTGGGGCAGCAGAACGCCGCCAGCAGCCCGCCTGCGCGGTCTTTGCCCAACTGCAGGGCAGCGGGCAGGGCAGGCAGCATGCTCTGGCCGTGGATGCTGCGGCAGGGCACCAGATGCACCCCCAGCTCCGGCGGGGGCGGGGCTGTGCTGTGGGCAAACCAGCCATCGAGATACTGCCGGGCTGCCTGCGGCAGGCGGTGCCGCACGGCCGGGTACTGCACCAGCACCACGGCCTTGCCGCTCAGCGGCTCTTGCAGGGCAAAGCCGGTGTCGTGGAAGGCCTGTACCGGCAGCTGCACCCCGGCCACCTCCAGCGTGGCGGGCACGCTGGGCGCGCCGCTGCGGCCAAAGCAGTACAGCAGGGCCCGCAGTACGGCATACACCCCCGCACAGCTAGCCAGCAGCCGCCCGGGGGACAGCGGCAGGCTGACGCTCAGGTTGCGGCTCTGCACGCCGGGCAGCACCACCGCTCCGCACAAAAGCAAGTTGAGCAGCGCATACCACGCACACAACCGGGCAAAACGCCCCCGCCCGGGCAGGCCGTAGGCGGCGGCCACCACCGCGCAGCCTGTGAAAATTTTATAACCAACTGCCACGGCTCCCGGCAGCTCCGGGGCCAGCAGTACCAGTGCCGACACTGCCGCCAGCGCCGCCCCGGTGCACAGCCGCACCCCAGTGCACACGGTGGCGCACAGCAGACCGGCTGCGGTGAGAAACAGGGCAGCAAGGACAAAATTGGTCAGCAGAAGCTCGTCGAGGTAGATCACGCTTTTCAATGCCGCAGCCCCCTTGCAGCCAGTGTACCGCCCGGCGGCGGCAAAGCTTGTCGGAACCGGAAAACCGCCTGCGGACTGTACAAAAGCAATACTTTTATAGACCTTGTTTCACATTTTTTACACTTTTTGCAAAAAGGTACTTGAACATTTCTGGAAAGTGTGGTATATTATTGCCATCCTAGTAAGGATTGGTGAGCACACGAAAGTGAGCTTGCAAAATATCTTTCTACATTTTGAAGGGAGTAATTCATTATGATGATGCCTGCAAACTTTTCCGCAATCTCTGAGAACGAGATGACCTACGTCAACGGTGGCGCTTCTCTGGCTGAGATCCTGGCCCCCGAGCTGAAGCCCGAGAACTGGCAGAAGTTCAACACCAACATGGTTACCATCATCGGCAACAGCTTCCTGGGCAAGTACGTCGAGAACACTGTCGGCGTTCTGTTCGGCGGCGATTACAAGCCCGGCAACCTGGGCAACGCATGGCTCACCGGCGTCAAGGATGCTTACGGCACCGGCTACGCTGCTGGCTTCGGCAAGCATGGTGATGAGCAGACCGCTGGCGACAAGTTCCTGAATGGTGGCAACGGCGTTCTGAACGCTGGCCTGCGCATGGTCGGTTCTGCTGCTGCTATCTACAACCTGGCTACCGGCACCGTGAAGAACGATGTCAGTGAGAAGGCTTGGAAGGTCGAGTTCTAATCAGCCCTTGTGACTGACTAGCTGGTTTGCCTGAGGGCAGACCAAAGAACAGGTTCTGAATGGGCCCGGAGACGAAAGTCTCCGGGCCCATTTTTGCGTGCAGCTCCCTCAGTCGCCTGCGGCGACAGCTCCCTCTAGGAGGGAGCCTTTTTGTTTGATACAGGAGGGTCTGGCGTTTTTTGTTCAATGGTTCGCAGGGCAGACAGAATGACGGGGCATGTTACAGAAAGGACTTCGGCATTTCGACCGTGGGCTTCAAAACCGTGAGGGTCTGCGCACGAGATCAAAGCAGGGGCAGCACAGTTCTGTCAGACACGATTGTCTGAGCGGAGTGCGGCACCTGCTTTGTTTGATCTGGTCTTGAATTTGCAGCGGGCGGGGCCGCAGAATTGTTTTGACAATAGCCTGGGATGTGATACAATAAACTCATACCGTCCGGTTGGGACCGGACCAAAGGAGGAACAAAAAATGAGATCATGGAACTACAAGCTGCTGTGCGGGGCGGTGTGCCTGGCACAGCTGGCCTGCCTGAGCCTGCCGGTGTGGGCAGCGGAAAACACCGGCCCCATCACAGCCCAGACCACGATGCAGGAGATCCGGCAGGACCCCAGCATTGCAAAGTCGGGCATCTTCACCTTTGGCAACGCCGATGATGGCAGCGCATTGCTGAGGGCTTACTTTCAGAACCAGACCTTGGCAGAATACGCAGGCCAGGAACAGGCGGAGGACTGTGCAGCAGCCCTGAACCTGGTAGTAGAAAACTACAATGCAGGCCGTCAGGTGACCTACAAGGTCTACACGGAGGAGGAAATCGCCGCTATGCCAGCCAAGGCGGCGGTGGAACTGTATTATTTCCCGGCGGAGCAGGCAAACGCCAAATTTGCGGTGGTGTTGGGCGGCAATGTTGCCTTTACCAGCGGCGAGCTGCGGGAAGGCATGGCGTCAGCGGCCCAGCTCCATGATATGGGGTACGGGGTGTTCGTGCTGCGGTACCGCATCTGGATGGATATGGGCGACAATGCTCCCCTGGAGGACCTGGCCCGGGCGGTGGAATATATCACGGCCCATGCAGAGGAACTTGGCGTGCAGCCAGAGGACTACGCCCTGGTGGGCTTTTCCTCCGGCGGACAGGTTGCAGGGGTGTTTGCCAACAGCAAGCGAGGCTATGGTCGGTATCATGTGGCAAAACCCGGCGTGTTGCTGCTGGGGTATTCCGTCTCCGACACCTCCGTGATGAAGCCGGTATACTACACCCTGTACGATATCGGCACCTGTGGGTGGCGTTATTACTGGACCTCTCTGGACAAGGCTGTGGAAGAAGGATATCCGCCGGTATACTTCTGGCGCGGAAACGACGACAGTATGCTGGGCCCTGCCTGGGTGCCCGGCCAGTATAACGATTTTGAAAAGGCTCTGCAGGCCTGCAATGTACCCTACAAACGTGTGACATATCAGCACGCACCCCACGCCATCGGCACCGGCAATGGCACCGATGCAGAGGGCTGGCTGACGCAGGCCGCCGCCTTCTGGGAAGCACATACCACCGGCTGATTCAAATCGGAAAGGAATGGGTGAAATGTTCGGACATCGGCTGAAACGCGGTGCAGTCGTGCTGTGCCTTGTAGCCGTTCTTGCCCTGCCGGCCTATGCGGAAGGGCGCATCACCACCGATATGACCATGAAGGAGATCCGCTCCGACCCGGCCATTGCGGGCAGCGGGATCTCGACGTATACCAAAGGCGATGCGGACGACCTTGCACTGCGCCGCCGGTATGAAAACAAGACTCTTCTGGACTATGTGGGTGAGACCACGGCACAGGACAGCGCCGACGGCCTGAACATCGTCATTGAGAATTACGAAGCCGGTAAGCAGGTGACCTGGCAGGTGTACAGCCCGGAAGAGGTCGCAGCCGACTCCTCGCTGGGCTGTGTGCAGCTGTTCTGGTTCCCCGGCACGAATGCCGATGGCAAATATGCGCTGGTGGTGGGCGGCAATGCGGCCATGAAAAGCGGCGACCTGAACGAGGGCATTGCTGTGGCAGCGCAGCTGAACAAGATGGGCTATAGCGTCTTTGTGCTGCGGTATCGCATCTGGTGGGATATCAGCAACAACGGCCCCCTGCAGGATCTGGGCCGGGCGGTGCAGTTCATTACAAACCATGCGGGGCAGTTCGGCGTGCAGCCGGAAAACTATGCCCTCGTGGGCTTTTCCTCCGGCGGGCAGCTGTGCGGGCTGTTCAGTTCGGATAAGCGCTATGGCTACAAGGCCTATGATGTGCCAAAGCCCGGTGCACTGCTGATGGGCTACCCCGTCAACGATTTTGCAGAGATCAAGCCGGTGTACCATGCCGTGATGGACCCGGCATCCTGCAGATGGAGGTATTACTGGTCGGATATCTCAGGCGGCATCACACCGGACTTCCCGCCCACCTATTTCTGGTACGGCAAGAATGATGTTTCCCTGAAGACTCTGGGATATCCGTTCCAGGGTCCGGCCGTCCGGAAGGCGTTGGAGGCAAACGGTGTGCCCTGTGAGGTGCACGTCTATGAAAATGCACCCCATGCCATCGGCACCGGCAACGGTACGGATGCCGAGGGCTGGCTGAGCAGTGCTGCGGCCTTCTGGGAAGAGCACACCTCCTGAAGAAATCAGATTTTATAAAGTTGAAGGGAAGGGTTTTTATGCAAAACAAGATCTCTCGCCGCCAGTTTCTGCAGGCGACCGGTGCCTCGGCCGCCGCGCTGCTGCTGGCCGGTCTGCCGGTGGAGGCCTCTGCCGCATCGGGCCATCTGACCGTTACGCCGGATACCCTCATCTCTGACCTGCGTGCCGACCCGACATTCGCCGCCAGCGGCGTGTGGACCTGGCAGAGTGCCGTGGACAGCCCGGACACCCCGGAAGCAGGCACCACGCTGTCGGACTATGTGGGCGCCAACATGGCACAGGACAGCGCCGACGCCCTGAACTATCTGGCCGATACCTATGAAGCCGGCACTCAGGTGACTTATAAAGTGTACTCCCCGGAGGAGATCGCCGCAGACGCCACCCGTGATGGCGTGGAACTGTATTACTGGCCGTCGGAAGTGCCCGGCAGCAAGTTTGTGGTGGTCATGTCCGGCAATGTGCTCAACAATACTGCCAATATGTCCGAGGGCTATGCCACGGCATGGCGGCTGCACCAGATGGGCTACGCAGCCTTCGTGCTGCGCTACCGCGTGTTCCTCAAGGCAAAGGACAACGCCCCGGTGGCTGACCTTGGCAACGCTGTCCGGTTCATCACCACTCATGCAGGCCAGTTCAATGTGCAGCCGGAAAACTACGCCCTGCTGGGCTATTCCTCCGGCGGCCATCTGGCCGGTGTGTTCTCCGGCGACGAACTGGGCTACAAGCACTATGGGGTACCCAAGCCCGGTGCTTTGCTGCTGGGCTATCCCATCAACAATTTCTTTGAGTATAAGCCGGTCTATCATGCTGCTATCGACCCCTTTGTACTGGAGGGCCGGTACTATGAACTGAACATCTCTGACTGTGTCACCGACGATTACCCGCCGGTGTATCACTGGTACGGCGAGAACGATTATGTGTTCCCGCTGCTATGCTACCCGGCTCAGCGCCCGGCGCTGAGCCGCGCACTGGAAAAGCACCATGTGCCCTGCAAAGAGGTGCTGTTCCCCAATGCGACCCACGGCGTGGGTACCGGCGCAGGCACCGATGCCGACGGCTGGATGCTGGACGCTGCGAACTTCTGGGAGACCCAGATCAACGGCTGAATCTGAACAAAAAAGGAGCGGAATGCAATGAAGAACCTGAATGCCTGTCTGGCAAGCCTGAACCTCGGCCTGCCGGACGATGTGCGCCGTCTGAAGGAGGCGGGCTATTACACCGAGGCCATTGCCCGCATCGACGCATATCTTGCGGAGGACTGGACAAAAACGCAGAACCAGCCGGTGCAGCCCGGCGGCCCTCTGCCGGAAAACCCCACGCCCCACGGGGTGGACGCCATGCGGGATGCTCTGCTGGCCCAGCGGGAGATCCTGCGCCGTCTGCCGCTGGACTATACGGTGCCCGAAGCGCAGGCGCTGGAACTGCTGCAGGACCTTGTGCGGGACTTTACCCCGGAGGAATTCCGGGCACTGGACCACGCCGGGGCCATGGACTGGCGGTTCGTGGAAGGGGAGAAGCGGTACATCCGCTCCTTTGCCGAGACCCTGCTGGCCACCCATCCGGAGCTGGCAGCACGGCAGATCGACCCGCCCCAGCAGCACCCCAGCTGGGAGCGGTATGAGCCGGAGCACGAGCAGATGGTGCGCACCGGCGCAGTCAGCGCGGACATCACGCTGGAAACCAGCATCGGCATGAGCGACGAAGCCTTTGCCGCTGCCCTTGCGGCCGCAAAGCAGCAGGGCCGCAGCACCGTGCACGTCCGGGTGTGGCTGCCGCTCCCGGCGGCCTGCCCGGCACAAAGCGGCATCACGCTGGATTCCTTCACCGAGCCGCCGACCCACATTGCCCCGGAAGATGCCGCCCAGCGCACTGCGTACTGGGAGGCCGACCTTGCCGAGAACCGGCCCTTTGGCGCAGTGTACAGCTACCGTACCACGGCCCGCTATGCCGACCCGCTGCACATGCAGGCGGACCCCGTGCAGCCGGATTTTGACACGCAGGAGGAGCTGCCACATCTGGAGTTCACGCCCTATCTGCGGGCACTGGCGGCCCAGCTCACCCAGGGGCTCACCGACCCGGTGCAGAAGGCAAAGCGCATTTACGACTATGTGACCCTCAACACCCACTACCACTACCAGCCGCCCTACTTCGTGCAGGAAAACATCACCAACGGCTGTGCCCACAACCGCCGGGGCGACTGCGGCATCATGGCCTCCACATTCATCGTGCTGTGCCGCCTAGCCGGCATCCCGGCCCAGTGGCAGAGCGGTCTGGTGGTGCGGCGGGAGATGGTGGGCTGCCACGACTGGGCCGCGTTCTACATCGCGCCCTACGGCTGGATGTACGCCGACTGCTCGGCCGGTGCCTCCATGGCCCGTGCCGGGAACGAGAAGATGCGCCTGCACTACTTCGGCAATCTGGACACCGGGCGCATGGTGGCCAACCGTGCCCTCTGCGCACCCTTTGACCCGCCCATGTGCTCCTTCCGCGCCGACCCCTGTGACAATCAGGTGGGCGAGGTGGAAGCCGACGGTGTGGGCCTGTACGGCGAGCAGCTGCAGTGGAACCAGACGCTGCGCCGCTACGAGACACTGTAAAAAGCAAAAGGTCCGGGCTTTGCATCTGCACGGCCCGGATCTTGGATTTTATAAGGAGACATCCCATGGAATTTCTTTCGCTTTTGTATACGGTTCTGCTGGTGGCCATCTGCCTGCAGCAGGCACTGCTGCTGTACCGAACCGGAAAACCGGCACCCCGGCAGGACGACGAAGCCCTCAAGGAGTGGGTGCGTCAGCAGCTGGACGCCCAGTCGAAGCTCTTTGCCCAGAAGCAGGCCGAGCTGGCCCGGCAGAACTACGACGCCATGCGCGGCATCAGCGAAACGCTGCAGACCGCTGTGCAGGGCATGAGCAGCACCCTGAATGCCGGGCAGGCCGCGCAGCAGCAGACCATGGAACAGCGCCTGCAGGGGCTGGAAGCTTCCAACGCCCGCAAGCTGGAAGAAATGCGCAAAACGCTGGCCGAAAGCATGGCCGCCCTGCAGGCACAGAATGCCCAGAAGCTGGACGAGATCCGCTGCACGGTGGACGAGCAGCTGCAGGATGCCCTGCAGAAGCGGGTGACCGAGAGCTTCAAGGCGGTCAACGCCCAGCTGGAACAGGTGTACAAGGGCCTGGGTGAGATGCAGAGCCTGGCCGCCGATGTGGGCGGCCTGAAACAGGTGCTGTCGGGCGTCAAGACCCGCGGCATCCTGGGCGAGATCCAGCTGGGAGCCATTCTGGAAGAAATTCTGGCCCCAGAGCAGTACGACACCAATGTGGCCACCATCCCCGGCAGCACCCAGCGGGTGGAGTACGCTATCAAAATGCCGGGTGCCGACGGCGGCAGCGTCTGGCTGCCGATCGACTCCAAGTTCCCCGGCGATACCTACGCCCACCTGCAGGATGCGCAGGCATCCGGCGATGCGCAGGCTGTGGAAAACGCCCGCCATGCACTGGAACTGGTGCTGCGCAGCGAGGCCAAGGACATCCGCGAAAAGTATGTGGAGCTGCCTTATACCACAGCCTTCGGCATCCTGTTTCTGCCCTTCGAGGGCCTGTACGCCGAGGTGGTGAATGCGGGCCTGCTGGAGGTGCTGCAGCGGGACTATCAGGTGAACGTGGCCGGCCCCAGCACCATGGCGGCCCTGCTCAACAGCCTGCAGATGGGCTTCAAGACCCTTGCCATCCAGAAACGTTCGGGTGAGGTGTGGCAGCTGCTGGGTGCCGTCAAGACTGAGTTCGACAAGTTCGGGCAGGGGCTTTCCAAGCTGCAGCAGCGTCTGCGCCAGACCGACGAAGAGCTGGACAACCTTATCGGCGTGCGCAGCCGTGCCATCAGCCGCAAATTGCGGGCCGTACAGACGATGGATGACGCCAGCGCTGCGGCCCTGCTGGAGCTGGACACCGAGCCGGGCCGCCCCGTGTCTGCCCGCCTGCCGGAAAGCAGGGGCGATGAATAACGGTTGTGGTCAGGGGGCAGGAAAAGCCGCAGATTCCTCTTGCTAAATTTCTGACAATGTGCTATACTAGGAATTGTTCTTAAGAAAAATCGGCCGCTTTCTGCGGCACAGCATAAAAATAAAGGAGCATGGGATTTATGAGCGTACAGAAGATCAGCAATGCCATTCTGGGCGTGGGCGTGGACGATACCACCATCGACCTGTTTGAAAGTCAGTACCCGGTGCCTACCGGCGTCAGCTACAACTCCTATGTCATTCTGGATGAAAAGGTCGCCATTCTGGACACGGTGGACAACCGTGCCACGGATGCCTGGCTGGCAAACCTCGCCGAAGCGCTGGGCGACCGCATGCCGGAATATCTGGTGGTCTCCCACATGGAGCCGGACCATGGTGCCAACATTGCCCGCCTGGCCGCTAAGTACCCGGACATGAAGGTGGTGGGCAACGCCAAGACCTTTGTGTATATGGAGCAGTTCTTCGGCCCGGATGCCGTGGCCAAGGAGCGCCGTGTGGTGGTGAAGGACGGCGAGAGCTTGTCTCTGGGGAGCCACACCCTCACCTTTGTGTTTGCACCCATGGTGCACTGGCCGGAGGTCATGGTCAGCTATGAGAGTAGCGAAAAGGTGCTGTTCTCCGCCGACGGTTTCGGCCGCTTCGGGGCGGTGGCAAAGTTTGACGAAAAGGCCGACTGGGCCAGCGAAGCCCGCCGGTATTACCTGAACATCGTGGGCAAGTACGGCCCGCAGGTGCAGGCACTGCTCAAAAAGGCAGCCGCACTGGATATTGCCACCATCTGCCCGCTGCACGGCCCGGTGCTCACCGGGGACCTGGGCAAGTATCTGGCCTATTATGATACTTGGTCCAGCTACAAGCCGGAGGAGCCGGAAAAGATCCTTGTGGCCAGTGCTTCCATCCACGGCCATACCCGCGCCGCGGCCCACACCATGGCCGAAAAGCTGCGTGCCAAGGGCGCAAAGGTGGTGGAGATCGACCTGACCCGCACCGACGTTTCCTACGCCGTCACCGAGGCATTCCGCTGCGGAAAGATCGTTCTGGCCTGCGCCACCTATGACGGCTTCCTCTTCCCGCCGATGGAGTCCATGCTGACCCACCTCAAGACCAAGGCGTTCCAGAACCGTACTGTCGGCCTGATGGAGAACGGCACCTGGGCCCCCATGGCTGCCAAACTCATGCGCGCCGAGCTGGAAGGCATGAAGAACATCACGGTCTGCGAGAACGTGGTCACCATCCGCTCTGCTGCCAATGTTGCCGCGGAAGCCCAGATGGACGCTCTGGCCGACGAGATCGTGGCAAAATAAGCCCCAAAAGCGCGTAAAATCAGAAAAGACAAGCTGCCCGCATACCGGATGTGACAAGATCACACGGTATGCGGGCAGCTTTTTATCGGGGTGCAGGACTGCAGCGAGAGGACGGGAAGTGCGCTATGGAATAGAAAAAGTAATTATTTGATCTGTGCCAGCACTGCAGCAATGTCACCGTCAAAAAGCAGCGACTGCTTGGCGATCTCATTCGGGCAGACGGCCTCGCCCTTGTTGATGCAGACATAGGTGGCATTGGGGTTCCTGGTTGTCATCCGCCAGAAGGGATATTTGATGATGACCGGGGTGTTGCCGCCGACGCCAAGTTCTAAGAACAAGATCTTCTGCCCCTCGTGGCGGCGCAGAAATTCGCTGTACCGCTCGGCGGCAGCGTGCCAGCCGGCATCCTCTACAAAGCTGTCATCACAGCGCAGGTTCATCGTGAGCAGCTTACCGCAGTGCGGGCAGTGGGGGACAAGCTCGGACGGAACAGAAGTTTTCGGGATGGTATTCTCCGGCACGGTCAGCTGACCATCCGGTGCGAGGACATACCCCTGTGCTTCTACCATCTGCCGGATGAGTGCCTCATTGTCGAAAGTCTCCGGACAGCATGGTTCACTGCACTGGAACAGACCGTAATCGCCCTGCGTATAGAACAACCGCTTTTTGTTGAACCCTGCTTTCTGGAAGCAGTGGTCCACATTGGTGGTGATTACAAAGTAATCCTTATCCTGCACCAGCCGGAACAGCGTGCCGTATACAGGCTTCGGGGCGTTCTGATAGCGGTTGATATAAATGTACCGGCTCCAGTACGCCCAGTATTCCTCCATGGTGGAGTAGGGGTAGAACCCGCCGGAATACATATCCGTAAAGCCGTATTTGCTGGCAAAATCGGAGAAATATGTTTGGAATCGTTCCCCAGCGTAGGTGAACCCGGTGGAGGTGGACAGCCCGGCTCCTGCGCCGATGATGACGGCATCAGCCTTGTGCAGGGCCTTTTTGAGCTGCTCAGGCTGTGAGCAGTCGGGTGTAGATTTCCTTGTCCAAATCTTTGAAAACATTGAAGATCACCTTTTTGATGGTTGTGGGTGTTTGCAGGAACTCCTTCACAGTCTGTACGGCAATTTCTGCCGCATCCTCATTCGGGAAACAGAACACGCCGGTGGAGATGCAGCAGAATGCGATGCTTTCCAGCCCGGCTTCTGCGGCCTTCGTCAGGCAGGCGCAGTAGCAGGAGGCCAGCAGAGCGCGGTCCCGTGCGGTGACGCGCCCGGTCACGATGGGCCCCACCGTGTGCAGGACATACCGGCAGGGCAGGTTGAAGGCCGGGGTGAGTTTGGCCTGCCCGGTGGGCTCCTCGTGGCCCTGCTTCGCCATCAGGCGGGCACAGGCGCTGCGCAGCTGTACCCCGGCAAAGGTATGGATGCAGTTGTCGATGCAGCGGTGGCCGGGCACATAGCAGCCGGTCATGCCGCTGTTGGCGGCGTTGACGATGGCGTCGCACTGCAGCGTGGTAATGTCGCCCTGCCACAGGTAAAGGGCAGCTTCCCCGCAGCGGGCGGCGGGGGTCAGGCTTTCAAGGACGGTAACGCCCTTCTGGGCAAGCTCGGCGCGCAGGTATTCGTCCTGCACCTGCAAAAACTCCGGGCTGGCATCCCGGGGCGGGCGCACATTGAGCAGTGCGCGCAGCAGCTGCTTCTGCCCGGCGGCATCGTCCGGGACGGCCAGCTGCCGGTATTCGGGGGCTTCTGCCAGCAGACTGCTGAGCAAAAAACGGCGGCGTTCGGTCTGGGTCATAGAAAGACCTCCTTTGCGGTACCAAACGGCAAAACGCCCTGAAAACAGCGTTTCCAAGGCGATCTGCACGAAACGGGAATCAGAACTCGTAGGGAGGGTTGCCGGAGAAGTCGGCGATGGCGCCGTGAGCATCCTCCAGGTAGAACACCTCAAAGATGGGGTTGGTGGCTTCGCCGTACTGGCCCTTCACGATGGGGTTGGAGATGCTCATCTCCTTGGCAGCCATGTTGTTTTCAAACACAGCTTTGCCGTGCAGGCGGATCCAGGCGTACTCCGGGCTGGACACCGAGATCTCGGTGTAGGGGTTGGCCTGCAGATCCTTGTATACGTCCTTCTGGTTGTTGGTGCAGAACCACAGCTTGCCGTCCAGCTCACCGGCGAACATGAAGGGACGGCACTTGGCCTTGCCGTCACGGCCGACGGTAGCCAGATACTGCACGGGGTTTGGCATTCAGGAATTCAACGACTTTGTTCAGAGACATGGTTTGGTACCTCCAGGATTATTGCATTGGGTGTGCGGGGCATCTCGGCGTGCCCCGGCTGACGAGGCCATGATACACCCCTTTTTGCCCGGCGTAAAGTACGCACAATGCGGTAACCTGGTTACCGGCGGGTGACTTTTGACCGGTTACGATTCGGGAACTTTTGCGATGAACCGCCGATTTCTCACGATTTGGACTGCAAAAAATTTTTTGAGCCGGATGTGCGGGGTGCCCGGCCCCTGCTTGACAAGCACCGCGTCTGTGCCGTAAAATGAAAAAAACGGCCCGCGAGGGGCCGAAGGGGAGAAACGACAGATGTGTACCAAAAAGGAACTGCCGGCCTGCCCGGTGGAAACCACCCTCACCATGATCAGTGACAAATGGAAGGTGCTGATCCTGCGGGACCTGCTCACCGGCACCAAGCGTTTCGGCGAGCTGAAAAAGTCGCTGACCGGCGTGAGCCAGAAGGTGCTCACCTCCCAGCTGCGGGAGATGGAGGAAAACGGTCTGGTGGAGCGCAAGGCCTACCCGGAGGTGCCGCCCCGGGTGGAGTACAGCCTGACCCCGCTGGGCCGGAGCCTGCAGCCCATCATGGATGCCATGCGGGTGTGGGGCGAACAGTACAAACAACAGAATGCGTGACTGCGCGCCGGGCAGCTGCCGTATCTGCGGCAGCACCCGGCATTTTTTGCAAAAAGGAGAAATTGCACCATGGAGCGGATCTTACTGCTGGAGGATGACAAAAGTCTGTTCGTGGCAGGTGCAGCGGCGCTTGCGGTGCACGGCCCGGTGAAGCGATTGCAGGCAATGCCCGTCACAGCGGCCATCAACGAACTCTGACAAACAAAAAACAAGCGCCGGAGCACTCCCTTTTGCGGGAATGCTCCGGCGCTTTTGGGTGTAACTCAGTCCAGCACGGGAATGTCCAGCCCGAATTCCAGCGGGCGGAACCGGGGGCAGACGTTTTCGGTGATGGAGATCACCGAGGCGGCCAGACGGCTGCCGATCTCGCAGGAGGCGGGCAGGTTCTTGCCGTAGGTCAGGCCGATGACCGTACCGGCAAAGAAGGCGTCACCGGCACCGGTGGTGTCGATCACATCCACCTTCTTGGCGGGCACAACGCCGCTTTCGCCGTTGGCGCGGGCATACACGGCACCCTGCCCGCCCATGGTGACCACCATGCAGGGGATGTTGGCGCTGTGCACGTTGGCGGCCAGCACCCCCGCATGGCAGCGGGGAAAGGTGGTCGTAATCGTCCGAGAAGAGCAGCCCGGCTTCCTGCTGGTTGCACACAAAGCAGTCCACCTGCTGCAAAAAGTCGCGGCGCTCCATGGCGATGCTCATATTGGAGATGGCCGCGTAGACCCGCTTGTTGTACTTTTTGGCAAAGCGCAGCACCTGCTTGACCGTCTCTTTTTCCAGATCCAGCTCCAGCGCGATGCTGTCGCAGTCCTTGAAGATCTCGTCTCCCTGCTCTTTCAGCAGAGCGGTGAGGGGAGTGGTGTCCGGGCGCTTGGAGATGGAGGCGCATACGTCACCGTCGTTGTTGAACACGGCCAGCCAGGTGCCCATGCCGTCCTTCACGCGGCGGATGAACTGGGTGTTCACCTTGTGGTCGCGCAGCTTGTCGATGACATCCTGGCCCATGCCGGTGTCGTCCACCAGACCCACAAAGGTGGGGCGCAGCTCCACATTGGCGATGTCCTCCACGATGTTGCGGCTCACACCACCGTGTACCTGCTCGACCCGGCCGGAGTTGCGCCCGCCCGGGATGTAGGTGGAAAGGGGGTACCCCTTGATGTCCACAAAAACGGCTCCGATGACTACGATTCCCATAGAAAAACCTTCCTGCAAAAATATTTTGCCTTCATTATACCAACTCTTTCCGACAGAATCCATCCTTTTTGTCATTTCGGGCCGAAAAAGCGTGCAGAAGGCCGAACTGCCTTACAGGGCGGTGCTTGCCGTCCGAACCAGGAACTCCATGGCCTGCACGGGGTACTGCCCGGCGGCGGTCTCGCCGGTGAGCATCAGGCTGGACGCACCATCCAACACAGCATTGTAAATATCGCTCACCTCGGCGCGGGTGGGCACGGCACGGGTGCACATGCTGTCCAGCATCTGGGTGACCACCATAAAGGGCACCCCGGCGGCCCGGCAGGCGGCGGAAAGCTGTTTCTGACAGCGGGGCAGCTCCCACAGCGGCATGGCGTTGCCCAGGTCGCCGCGGGCAATGACCACCTCGTTCACGAGGGACAGAAACTCCGGCAGGGCCTGCACCCCGGCAAGGTTCTCGATCTTTGCAAAGATGCGGATCTGCGGCGCACCGGCCTCGGCCAGCGCCTGCCGCAGGGCAAGGATGTCCTGTTTCCCGCGCACGAAGGGCAGCATGACCCCGGTGACGCCGCAGGAAGCTGCGATGCGCAGGTTGGCAAGGTCCTCACTTGTCAGGGTGGGCATGGGCACCGACAGACCCGGGGCGGCAATGCTCTTGCGGCTTTGCAGAACGCCGCCCCGCAGTACGGTGCAGACCAGTGCATCCGGCCCGGCGGCAGTTACTTCCACCAGCAGCTTGCCGTCGTCCAGCAAAAGCTGCTGTCCGGGGCGGGCTGCCTGTACCAGCTGGACAGGGCAGGGGATGCCGCCTGCACCCAGCTGTACCGTGCCGCCCTCCGACAGGGTGACCGGGCTGGCCAGCCGCCCGACACGCAGTTCCGGCCCCTGCAGGTCGATGAGCAGGTCCGGAATGCCGACAGCGTGGATCATTGCCAGCCAGTCAGTGTGTTCGGCCAGCGCCCCGTGGGAAAGGTTCATGCGCAGGCCGGTCATGCCGACGTCCACAAGGCGGCGCAGGGTTCCGGCACTGGCGCAGGCCGGGCCGATGGTTCCATAAAAATGCATAAGGGGTCCCTTCTTTCATAGATTGCGCAGGTGTTCCTGCAAAAAGCTGCACAAAAGCCGGACACAGGGGTGCTCTGCGTGCTCCGGCTGCAAAAAGGCGGCGCAGATGGGCGGCATGCCGTCCAGTGCTACGTCCTGAACATTGTCCATGCTGTGGTCGGAGGTGATCTCCAACCGGTCCAGGGCCAGACCGTTGCGCTCCTGGGTGCGGTAAAGCACTTGATAGTATTGCTCGCCGATCTCTACCTTCGGGCGGGCACCGGCCTGCCGCAGGGTATTCCACAGCGGGGCCAGCGGCTCCGGCGCAAGGCCCGGAACCAACAGCAGCTGGCCGTCCAGCTCTGCCGGGGCGATGCTGCTGCGCCCCCAGAACGGGCTGCAGCGGGGCACCAGCAGGGCTGCGGTGTGCCGGGTGAGCGCGGTGCGGGCAAGCCCGGCCGCGCAGCCGCCCAGGTCCATCACCAGCCCGGCGTCCAGCGTGCCGTTCTGCAATTGTGCACATACGGCGTCGTTGGAGAACGATGCGGTTTCCAGCGGGATGCCCGGGTATTGCTGCCGGAACTGCTCCAGCACATCCCCCAGCATGGGCAGGTAGCTGGGCACCAACGCCACACTGATGCCCAGCCGCAGGGCGGGGACCGGATATCCTGATACGCCTGCGCGCACATCCGGTCAAATTGCTCCACCACCGGCGCGGCCTGTGCCCGGAAGCGCTGGCCCTTTTCGGTCAGGGCAAGGTGATTGCGCACATTGATGAACAGCGGGCCGCAGAGCTCGTTTTCCAGCGCGGCAATGCTGAGGCGCAGCGCCTGCCGGGACAGATACATCCGCCCGGCCGTGCGGGTATAGTTCAGGTCCTGACACAGGGCCAGAAAATAGCGCAGCTGCTGAATGGTCATGGGAGGTTCCTTTCCAGAAATAAAACGCAAGTTTTTCTTGATACCTACAGGGATATTATAACTTCTTTTTCTTTGGTTGTAAATGTGATACTTTTAACAAGAATGGCAAAGCATTTTTGCCACTCTGGAACAAAGCACGAAGAAAAAGAAGAGAAAGGAACCTTATTATGGAAAAGATCTCCCGCAAAGGCTTTCTGAAAATCGCTGCCGCTGCCGCCATGAGCAGCGTCACCGCAGCCGGTCTGGCTGCCTGCAATGCAGCCAGCAGCTCCACCGCTGCTGCATCTTCCGGTGCAGCCGGCATCTACACCCCCGGCACCTACACCGCCACTGCCAAGGGCATGAGCGAGATCACCGCCACGGTGACCTTTGACGCTGCCAGCATCACCAAGGTGGAGCTGGACCTGTCCGGCGAGACCGACAGCATCGGCCAGGCCGCCAAGGACAAGCTGATCGAGCAGGTGATGAACGCTCAGACCAGCCAGATCGACGGTGTGACCGGTGCCACTGTGACCAGCAAGGCTGTGCAGAACGCTGTGGCCGACTGCATCCGTCAGGCCAGCGGCGGTGCCATCAACCCCGCTGAGCAGACCGCCGAGGAGGCTTCCTCCACCGCCGACTGGCTGGGCGAGGAGCCGGAGATCGCCGAGAGCGACATCAAGCAGACCGTGGACTGCGAGGTCCTGGTGGTGGGTGCTGGTTCTTCTGGTACCTTTGCGGCTGCGGCAGCCGCCGAGGCAGGTGCCAAGACCATCCTGATCGAAAAGTTCGGCCACGACATGGCCAGCGGCATCCGCGACACGCTGGCTGCCTGCGGCTCCAAGCAGCAGCAGGAGGACGGCGATGACGTGAACAAGAAGGACGCTGTGCGCTACCTGTGCAATTGGAGCCAGGGCTATACCCGCCGCAGCCTGGCACAGGTGTGGGCAGACCGCAGCGGTGAGACCATCGACTGGTTCACCGACGTACTGGCCGAGAGCGGCATCGACTTCCGCCACGAGATCGACGAAAAGCACGACAACGACAACTACGAGGTGCTGGACGTGGGCCACAGCACCCAGTACGGCGACGAGTACAGCGAGCAGCTGACCATGGACGCCGTGCTCAAGCACGCCGAGGCCGACGGTCTGGAAGTGCAGTACGAGATCACCATGGTCAAGCTGGAAAAGGACGGCAACTGCGTCACCGGCCTGATCGCCAAGAATGCCAACGACGAGTATGTGCGCTACAACGCATCCAAGGGCGTCATTCTGGCCTGCGGCGGCTACAGCGGCAATGAAACCATGATGAACGCCCTGCAGCCCCAGAGCGTGGAGCAGACCTGCATCAACTATTCCAAGCCCGGTGCCAAGGGCGACGGTATCAAGGCCTGCCTGTGGGCCGGTGCCATCATGGACCAGACCCACACCTCCATGATCTTTGACCGCGGTGCCATCAAGCCCGACCAGGTGGGCGAGTACGGCAAGGCCAATGACGGTGCCCTGTTCTGGATGGGCAGCCAGCCGTTCCTGAAGGTGAACCTGAACGGTGAGCGCTTCATGAACGAGTACATGCCTTACGATCTGGTGCTGCACGCTGCAGCCAGCCAGCCCTACCACACCTACTGCACTGTGTGGGACAGCAAGTACCCCGAGGATGTGGAGCGCTTTGCCACCCACGGCTGTAGCCGTCTGTACCCGCATGTGAACGGCACCGCTCCGGTGTTCCCCATTGAGTACATCGAGGGCATGAACGCCGATCTGCAGGACCAGGGTTACATCGTGCAGGCCGACACCGTGGAGGAGCTGGCCGACAAGCTGGGCCTGCCCAAGGACACCTTCACCGCAACGGTGGATCGCTACAATGAGCTGGCTGCCAAAGGCGAGGACGAGGATTACGGTAAGGAGGACTACCGTCTGTCCACCCTGAGCGAAGCTCCCTTCTACGGTGTGCGCCAGTCCGGTGGCTACCTCATCTGCACCATGGATGGCATCCAGATCGACGACAACATGCACGCACTGGACCACGACTTCAAGGCCATCCCGGGCCTGTATGTTATCGGTGACATGAGCGGCAACTACTTCTCCGGCAGCTATCCGTGCCTGATGGCTGGTGCCGCCGCAGGCCGCAGCGCCACCTTCGGCCGCTTTGCCGGTCAGAACGCTGCCGTCGGCATCTGATATTACAGAACCTGAAAAAATCCCCAGTCTGTGCCGATTCCAGGTGGCACAGACTGGGGATTTGCTTGTTAGGTGGTGTCCCCACACATAATCCCGAACCTCTTTGTAAGCGGCCTTGCTTTCGGCGGCAGTCACATCCAGCTCATCCATGCTTACTTCCGTTTCGATGTGTCAGTTGACATGGACCTTGGTTAGAAGAATGACCGCTTCGCAGTGCTTCGTCCTGGGGAACAGGTCCACCGGCTGCACCTTCTCGGCGTGATAGCCGTTCTGCTCCAGCCAGGCGGCATCGCGGGCGGCGGTGGCGGGGTTGCAGCTGACGTAGACCACCCGGCGGGGAGCCATGCGCACCACGGCGGAGAGGGTGGCCTCGTCGCAGCCCTTGCGGGGCGGGTCCAGCATCACCACGTCCGGGTGCAGACCCTCGGCGGCCAGCCGGGTGGCCGCCTGCCCGGCGTCGGCACAGAAGAAGCGGCTCTTTGCGGCCACAGCATCCCCCATGCGGGCGGCATTGGCCTTGGCGCTCTCGATGGCTTCGGGCACGATCTCCACGCCCACCAGCTCCCGGCAGTGGTCCACCATGGAAAGGCCGATGGTACCCATGCCGCAGTAGAGGTCCAGCAACAGGTCATCCGGGGTCAGCTGGGCGTACTGTGCGGCAATGCCGTACAGCCGCTCGGCGGCCAGCGTGTTCACCTGGTAGAACGACAGCGGCCCCAGCTGCACCGGAACCCCGCAGAGCGTATCTTCGATGTAGCCCGGCCCGTACAGGGTGTGGGTCTCGGTGCCCAGGATCACGTTGGTGTTTTTGCTGTTGACATTGAGCAGGATGGTGGCAATGTCCGCAAACTGCTCCCGCAGACGGGTGCACAGCGCATCGGCGTGGGGGAGGTTCGGGCGGGTGCACACCAGACACACCATGATCTGTCCGCTGTGCGCGCCCCGCCGCAGGAAGATGTGCCGCACCAGGCCCCGGCCGGTCTCTTCGTTGTAAGGCTGGATGCCGTTTTCGGCAAAGAACCTGCACAGTGCATTGCCGATGTCGTTGAGCACGCCGGGCTGCAATTTGCAGTCCGGGCAGGGCACGATGCGGTGAGTGCGCCCGGCGTAGAAGCCGATGCAGGGGTTACCGTTCTTGTCCAGCCCTACCGGGAACTGGACCTTGTTGCGGTAGCGGTCCACTTCGGGGGAGGGGCAGATGTCCAGCACCGGCACGTCCAGCCCACCGATGCGGCGGAAGGCATCGGTCACATTCTCCTGCTTGGCACGCAGCTCGGCGATGTAATCCAGATGCCGCAGGCTGCAGCCGCCGCAGGGTCCCGCCACGGCACAGTCCACCGGAATGCGGTCTGGCGAGGGGGTGCGCAGATGGTCCAGAATGCCAAAGGCGTAGCGCTTGCAGTCCTTTACGATGCGCACATCGGCTTCGTCACCGGGGGCGGCACCCGGCACAAAAACGGTCTCGCCGTCCGGGCTGTGGGCCACACCGCTGCCGTCGCTGGAAAGCCGCTCGATGCGCAGGGTCAGGATCTGGTTCTTCTGTAAGGGCATGGGTCATAGTCTCCTTTGGTAGTGGAAATGCGCCGGGTCACGGCTGCGGTTCGGCGGGGGCAGCATCTGCCTGGGTGGCAAAATACTTGCTGGGCGGCACGCCCTTGGCGCGCTTGAACACCCGCGAAAAATAGAACTGGTCGAAGAAGCCTACTGACACGGCCACCTCTGCAATGGAAAGGTGACCGGCACGCAGCAGCTTGCAGGCTTCGTTGATGCGGTATTCGGTGAGGTAGTCGATGGGGCTTTTGCCCACATTGAGCATGAACACCCGGTACAGGTGGCTGCGGGAAACGCCCACGCTCTTGGCGACATCGTCAATGGAGATGTCGTGGGAGTAGTTGAACTGGATGTATTTGATGGCGTTGAGCACAGTACTGGCTGGAGGACGAGGTGGAGTGCGGCTTGCCGGCGATGGTTTCCTTCATCAGAGCGGCGATGAAGAGGTAGAGATAGCCCACCATCGCGGCCTCGTCCTGGGGCTGCAGCCCGCGGGAGGAGTAGATGTTAGCCAGGGCGGCGCGCATGCCGTCCGGGTCGCTGGTGTGGTGTACGGGGGCGTCGTCGGTAAAGGGCAGCTGGGCTGCCAGCTTGTGGGCGCAGGCACCGTTGAAGCCCACCCAACTGTACTCCCAGGGGTACTGCTCATCGGCGGTGTAGCGGATGAGCTGGCTGGGGCGCGCAAAGAACAGATCTCCGGTGCTGACTTGCCAGGTTCGGCCGCCTACCTCGAATTCGCCCTTGCCCGAGAGCACCAAGTGGATCAGGTAATGGTCACGGATTCCAGGACCCCAGGTCTTGGACGGGGCGCAGCGCTCAATGCCGCAGTTGAAGATGGAAAGTTCGATGTTGTTCGTGTAGTTCTGTTTGAAGGATTGCTTGTAAACGTCTGCCATGGCGGCTTGACCTCCCTCGTTGTCACGTCTTTTGACCAGTATACCACAGAACCGCCTGCAAATTCAACAAAAGTACATCTTATTCTTTGAGCCGGACGCCAAATTTCGCGCTTTTTCTTCGATAGAAATTGAAAAAACAGAAGGGATGCATTACAATAGACCTAACAAACCTACAAACACTGTTTGAATGTTTCAGGGAGGGATCGCGGATGGCAACCAGCGCACAACTCAGGGAACAGATCGCGGCAGGGAGGTGGGACGGGCCCCTTGCCGCGCTTTACGGCACCGCCCCGCAGGAACTGGCCCGGCAGCGGGCGCGGTACTGCGCGGCGCTGGAGCAGTTCGAGCTGTATTTCGGCCCGGGGCGGCAGGTGCAGGTGTACTCGGCCCCGGGGCGTGCGGAGCTGGGCGGCAACCACACCGACCACCAGCACGGCTACGGGCTGGCGGCGGCGGTCACGCTGGATCTGGTGGCGGTAGCGGCCCGGAACACGGACGGCTATGTGCGGGTCAAGTCCCGCGGGTTCAACAAGCTGGATGTGATCGACCTGGCCACGGCAGAGCCGCAGGAAGGGGAGAGCACCCACTCGGCCAGCCTGATCCGGGGCATTGCCGAGGGCTTCCGTACGGCGGGAAAGACTATTGGCGGCTTTGATGCTTACACGGCCAGCGACGTGCTGCGGGGCAGCGGCCTTTCCAGCTCTGCGGCCTTTGAGATGGGCATGGCCTGCATCTGGAACGAGGAGTACGCCTGTGGGCTGGATGCCCGGGCACTGGCCGGCATCTGCCAGTATGCGGAGAATACTTACTTTGGCAAACCCAGCGGTCAGCTGGACCAGCTGGCCAGCGCGGTGGGCGGCGTCATTTTTGCCGACTTCGCAGACCCGGCCGCACCGCAGGTGGAAAAGATCCACGCAGACGGCCTGCTGCCGCCCGGCATGACCCTGTGCGTGACCGACACCCGGGGCAGCCACAGCGAGCTGACCGGGGAGTTCGCGGCCATCCGGCAGGAGATGGAGGCTGTGGCGGCCTGCCTGGGCGGCAAAGTGTTGGGTCAGGTGCCGGAAACCGATTTCTGGGCGGCACTGCCCCGGCTGCGTACCGCCTGCGGCGACCGCGCGGTGCTGCGTGCCATCCACTATTACGAAGAAAATGCCCGCACGCTGGCCCAGCGCCGGGCTTTGCTGGAAAAACGCTTTGCCGATTTTGCCGCGCTGGTGCTGGAAAGCGGGCGCGCCTCCTTTGCACTGTGCCAGAATGTGTACTGCGCCACGGATGTCCGGCATCAGGGGCTGTCGGTGGCGCTTGCGTTGAGCCAGAGCATCCTGCAGGGCAGCAGCGGCGCATGGCGGATGCAGGGCGGCGGCTTTGCGGGCACCATTCAGGCCTATGTGCCGGAAACGTTGCTGCAGCGCTACCATACCGCCATGGAGCGGGTGTTCGGCCCGGGCAGCTGCTATGTGCTCCGGCTGCGGGAACAGGGCGCAAGACAAGTGCTGTAACTGCAGAAGCAACAAAAAAGGGTCTGCTGCAAATTTGCAGCAGACCCTTTTCAATTTTTGATTCAAATGGACTCAGCGCAGCGGGAAGGAATTGGTCTCCTGCTGGGCTGCAAGATGCTGGACCGTTTCCGAGGTCGAGGTGCCCAGCCGGAAAATGGAGGATGCCAGCAGCTTGTTGTAGACACGGCAGCCAAACAGCACCACGTTCTTGACCGCTGTGAACAGTAGCATCGGCACGAAGGTGACAGAGAAGGAAACGAGCCCTTCGCCCAGTGTAAAATCGTGCAGATGAAGGCTGCCCAAAAACTCATCCAGAGAATCCTTGAGTTCGCCGCCGCCCGAAACGGTCCGCTGTTCTTCCTCCGAAAGCACAGCATACGACGAAGGCAGTTGGAGCTTTTTCATGAACGAACACTCCTTTCAGGCAGAAATCCGAAACACTCAGGCGGCCAGACCTGCGGCCACGGAAGGATCCTGTGTGTCGGTATTCGTGGTAGTGCCAAACACAGAGCCGAACAGGTTCTTCAGCGACAGGTACATGCTGCGCACCTGTGCATAAGCGTAGTAACCGGCCAGTCCTGCCATGCCGACGGTGGCAACGCGGCTCCAGGTGTTCATACGGTTCCAATTGTGTTTAGACCACACCGGTACAGGCTCAGGCCGTCGGACAGACCCTCTTTGAAGGTATTGATAAAGTACTGGAAGGAACCCTGGCTCAGCATATAAACGCCGTTCACCACCACGTTCATGGCATAAGTGACCAAAACTTCCGGGTGTAAGGTAACGGTGTAGTCACCGACGTTGAAGCTGTAGTCGGCACCGCCGTCGAGGTAGGTCATTTCTTCTTCCGAGAGAACCGCATAGGAGGCGGGCATCAGCATGGTGCTCTGATATGTATGATCCATAATGGAAAGGCTCCTTTCACTCGTGAAATCCGCCCAAAGGCAGACGATATGTTATCTGAATTGTAGCATATCTGTATAAAAATAACAAGGGATGCGGCGAAAAAAAAAATGATACCTTTGTGAACAAAACGTGAACGGACGAGAGAATAACTGCGAACAGACGATGGAAACAGTGTGAATGCGGCGCTTTCGGCCGCTGAAAAAATGTTCCGCAAAAACGCAAAAAAGGCACCCGCAGCCGGAAGCTGCGGATGCCAAAAGGGGAGAAAACGCTTATTCGCCGCAGGGGGTGCGCTCGTACAGTGCAGTCAGCTGTGCGATGTGTGCTGCAAGGCTGCCGGGCATAGGGCTGCCGAGCCGCCACTGCCAGTTGGCACCCTGGGTACTGGGGGTGTTGATGCGGGCCTCACTGCCCAGATGCAGCCAGTCGGCCAGCGGAATGATCGCCATGTCCGACACACTGGCAAGGCAGGCGCAGATCATGGCCTCGGTCAGATCCTCCGGCTTGCAGCGCAGGTAGCGGCAGGCATAGGCCACATCTTCCGGGCTGGCATTGGTGCGCCAGCCTTCGGTGGTCACGTTGTCATGGGTGCCGGTGTACACCACGCTGTTGCGGGGGTAGGTATGAGGCAGGTAATTGCCGGACTCCCGGCTGTCAAAGGCAAACTGCATGATCTTCATGCCGGGGTAGCCGCTCTCTGCCAGCATGGCCTTGACCTCCGGGGTCAGGTAGCCCAGGTCCTCGGCAATGATGCCGCCTTCGCCCAAAGCTTCGTGCATGGCGTGGATAAAATCACGGTCCGGGCCCTTTTCCCAGTGGCCGCCCGCTGCGGTCTTGTTTCCGGCGGGGATGGAGTAGTAGCTCTCAAAACCGCGGAAATGGTCGATGCGCACCACATCGTAAATAGAGGTGGCGTGCTGCATCCGGCGTTTCCACCAGGCAAAGCCGGTGGCTTTGTGCGTGGGCCAGTCATACAGGGGGTTGCCCCACAGCTGGCCGTCTGCTGCAAAGGCGTCCGGCGGGCATCCGGCCACCTGGGTCAGATGCATTTCTCCGTCGGTCTGAAACAGCTCCGGGTGGGTCCACAGGTCACTGGAATCCGGGCTGACATAGATGGGAATATCGCCCACCAGACGGACGCCCTTGCCGTTGGCGTAAGCCTTCAGGGCGTTCCACTGGGTGTAGAAGAAGAATTGCACCGCCTTGTAGTAATCCACCGCACCGGCGAGACGCTGTTTTGCGGCAGCGATGGCTTCCGGTTTGCGGCAGCGCAGGTCGTCCGGCCAGTCGGCAAGGCCTGCCTGCCCCTGTTCGGCTTTGACAGCCATGAACAGGGCGTAATCCTCCAGCCAGAAGCTCTGCGCCTCGCAGAAGGCTTCGTAGGCGGGGAGGGGCTGCCAACAGGCGGTCGGCTGCCTTTTTCAGGATCACAGGCCGCTCGTTGTACAGTGCGCCGTAGTCGATGGGGCCTACAGGCCGTGCGGCGGGCACTTCATCGGCCGTCAGCAGACCGACGTCGGCCAGCAGGCGGTAGTCAATGAAGTAGGGGTTGCCGGCAAAGGCGGAAAAGCTCTGGTAAGGGCTGTCACCGTAGCCGGTGGGGCCGATGGGCAAAATCTGCCAGTAGGTCTGTTTTGCCTCGGCGAGGAAATCGACAAATGCGAAGGCCTCTTTGCCCAGCGTGCCGATGCCAAAGGGCCCCGGCAGGCTGAACACGGGCATCAGAATGCCGCTTGCACGCATGGTGCGCACCTCCTTAGCCCTTGACAGCACCTGCCACAACGCCCTCGATGATGTACTTCTGGCAGGTCATATACAGGATGATGATGGGGATGATGGCAATGATGATGCAGGCCATCATGGGGGCCAGCTCCACACGACCGTAGCCACCGCGGAAGTATTGGATGGCCATGGGGATGGTGCGGTACTTCTTGATGTCCAGAACCAGGGTGGGCAGCAGGTAGTCGTTCCACACCCACATGGTCTCCAGAATGGCGGTGGAGATCATGGTGGGCTTGAGGATGGGGAACACGATCTTGAAGAAGATCTGGATGGGGTTGCAGCCGTCGATCATGGCGGCTTCCTCAATCTCCATGGGCACGCTCTTCATGAAGCCGGTGAACATGAACACGGCCAGACCGGCACCGAAGCCCAGATAGATGATGCAGATGTTCCACGGGGTGTTCAGCTTGAGCTGGTCTGCAGTCTTAGACAGGGTGAACATGACCATCTGGAAGGGCACGACCATGGAGAACACGATCAGCAGGTTCATGAACTTGCTCAGCTTGTTGTTCACGCGGGTGAGGTACCAGCCGGTCATGGAGCAGCACAGCAGGATCAGGAACA
>ENA-OQNA01000043-OQNA01000043.1-human-gut-metagenome-genome-assembly--contig:-NODE-43-length-44908-cov-5.481945_pt1 | contig 44908 bp, 40 predicted proteins | sample MGYA00242625_ERZ504872 | MGnify/ENA primary metagenome ERZ504872 (study PRJEB26092, sample SAMD00036425) | human gut metagenome | host: Homo sapiens | study: EMG produced TPA metagenomics assembly of...
GCGGCTCACTGATCTTCACAGCCTCCCTGTCCGGACACAACGCGAACTACATGATGGGAAGTCCGACGCCGGTGAACGCGTATGGCGCCACCAAAGCGGCCATCATGGAACACTCACGTTACCTTGCTGCCGCGCTCGCCAAGGATGGTATCCGTTCCAACACCATCTCCCCCGGATACGTGTGGTCTGGAATTTTCAATGGCCGTATCGACATGCCTGGCCACGACGCCATGCTCGAGGTCGTGCCGATGCATCGTTTCGGCACGAATGACGAGATTGCCAGCACGGTACTCTTCCTCGCCAGCGACGCCTCCTCGTACGTTACTGGCACTGATATTCGCGTAGATGGCGGCTACAGCGTCTTCTAATCACCGTACCCCATCTGATAAATGGCCGGTCGCAGCTAATGTGCTTCGACCGGCCATTTATCTGGTAATGGTTTCTAGAACATACCGCTACACATGCTTGCGGCGTATCAACGTACCGGCAGTGGTTCCGGCTCCTGCAAGGAGAAGCATGACCGCGATAATGGGAACGATGTCGGAGCCCGTGCGAGGCAAGTCCGCAGTCGGTTTTCCATCGGCCTTGCTGGCATTCTTGTCTTTCGAGGGCTGCTTGTCATTCGGCTTGGCCTCGCCACCGCCCGGCTGGTCATCAGGCTTCGTTTCCCGAAGCTTCAGACCGTCCAATGCCGTGTTAAGGAGCGTGGCGGCATTGGAGACAAGACCGTTCTGTTCGCTGCTGAACGTGGTGTTGTTCCACAGCGAGAGGGCCTGCTCGTACGCTTCCGCGAGAGATGCGACCGTATCGTCCGTGTATTTGCCGAATTCGGCAAGCTTGGCCTGTGCCGCCGCGATCGGAGCTTCGAGCGCGCTCTTGTCGAGTTCGGTCGGATCATCATACATGGCCTGATATCCTGGGATGGTCAGTTTGGCGAGCTGATCGTACATCTTGGAGCAGAGGCGAGCGTTGAAGTTCATGACACTGAACCCTGCGCGGGACAAGTTCATCTGTCGGATTTCCAGATTGTCTGGATCGTAGGCGCCTTCGGCGAACGTCATGTCGGCCGATTCGCTGTCGGACGCGCCCTTGCCTGTTCCGCTGGTGTCGAGCGCGCTGCCCGTGGAGTAGTCGAACGGGGTGCCATCCTTGCCGCTCCATGCGTTGATGATGAGGCTCGACGTGCGGAACGGGTCAGATCCAACTCCTGCGTAGTTGTAGACCGCAATGTCCTTGCCGGAGGAAACGGTGTCGCCGTTCTCATCGACGAAGTAGATCGGGTTGCCGTCGACGTCGAGCGGATACCCGTCGGGACCCCACACGTTGTCGGTGATCACTGCGAGACCGTCACGGTCGGTATAGCTGCCCATGCGGGATTCGCGATGCCATGCGTTGCCGGTCGTGGCCGTCGGATGCAGAAACAGTTCGGCTCCGGACGCGGCATAATAACGACCGAGTTCCGGATAGAAGTGGCCGTCTCAACAAATGTCGATACCGGCCTTGAGTGGCTTGCCGTCCGAGCCGGTCCACTCGGGCATCTCGAACATGACCGGCGTGCTGCCAGGCAACGACCATGCGGTTTCCTCGGATCCGGCGCGATGCATCTTCTGGTAGGAGTCGGTGTGCCCGTCAGGGAACGCTATGGCGGCAGAATTGTAGACCTTCCGCACGCCGTCGCTGTCGGTGATGAGACTCTCGGTGATTTCAGCTTGGGAGGCCGCCATCTTGTATGCTGCGGAGTCTAGGTCGCTTGAGGAAACGTAGCCGGTGAGTGCCGCGACGAAGGCCATGGTGGCGCACAATGCGACGCTGACTACCGCCGCAACCGCCATGTTGAGCTGTCGTTTGAACCATATGGATTTCGCGGTGACGTTCGCTGCCGCGTCTTTGTTCTCCGTTGTCGTACGGTGCGACGTGGATGTCCCTCTCTTCAACGCGCCATGCTTCCCCGAAATTTCCCCGTTCTGGAAAACATCATAGGAGATAAACGGAATTGTATGACAGTTCGTTTTCCACTTGGCTTCTGAATTCCGAAGAGTAGCTAAAGAGTACTCATGCCCGATTCTGCGAGCGCGATCATTTGACGTTTCCTCTGCTATCGGATGCTGATTTGACTGTGCATCGTTTGTATGGCGCGTATGGTGAGAAGAAGTTGTATGGCAAGGTTTATGAGGGTGTGATTCGTTCGACTTTTGTGATTGATGGCGATGGGGTGATTCGTGTTGCCCGATACAACGTGCGCGCGAAGGGTCATGTTGATTCTTTGCTGCGTGCGCTTGACAAGCTCGATGGTTCAGTTTTCTAGTCTGGAATGCGATGCCGCTTTGTTTATAAATCAGCTTTTTCATGCGAATGACGCAAGCAGTGTCAGTAGCAGGTAGATGCCGAATTCCTGATAGTGGTCGTGCAGTGTGCCGATGTCTTCGAACATGGGCTCTTCGGCGAGCCTTTCGAAGGTCTCGTAACGGCACGGGGCACGGCCTCGTAAGAGAAGAGAAAAAGCGCGATGAGACTCAGACTTCCGACAATAAATCATCGTCTTCCGACATGTCAGCCCACGGCTTGCGTGTGCGGTTTGCTTGATCGTGTTGGCGATGCGTTGGCTGAGGAGCGTGAACGTTTGGAGTTGAAGGCGATTGAAATGCTGAAGGGACCGAAACGTCTTGTGCAGCCGGAGCCAGTGGATCATGCTTGGTGGGATGATGGTTCCGGCGTGTACAGCATCGGCTGAGGGAGCCGGTAGGCTGGGTGTGTAAATCCAGCAGAGAGGAACGTGCCATGGTGACGCGTCGTAATGATGAGCGGACGGTTGCGGGAAGGCATCGCATGATGAGGCGTGCCGACCGTGAGGTAACCGAACCACAGCAGATCGATGCGATTATCGCAACGTGCAAGATCGTGAGTCTTGCATACACCGATGCGGAAGGCATCACCATCGTGCCGTTGAATTTCGGATACGTGTTCGATGCGGAATCCAATCATCTCACCTTGTATTTCCATGGTTCTGCGACCGGACGTAAGATGGACGCGGTCAAGGCCGCAAACAACGCGCTTCCCATGGCGTTCGAGATGGCGACCGACTGCGAGGTGGTCGAAGGACGTACGTTGTGCAATTGGGGCGAGGCGTTCAAGTCGATCGTCGGCAATGGCACCGCATCCATCATCGACGATCTTGACGAGGCACGCCAGGGGCTCGCACTGCTGATGAAGCAGCAGGCCGGCATGGAACATGCGGAATTCACCGACCAGCAGGTACGCGCCGTCACCGTATGGAAGGTGGAAGCGGACTATCTCACCGCCAAAGTACGCGAAAAGCCCCAGCCGCATACGCACTGACCTCATGCCGCACCTTGACGCAATGATGCGCTGCTTCCAAGCCCGAGGATGGGAATTGGGAACAGCGCATCAGATGTAAAACGCTAGACCGAAGTCCGGCTGCGGCCAAGTTGCAAGTCAGGCCGTAACCTGGTCGAGATAAGGTTTCAAATCAAGCCTTCCGGCGGGAACGCCGCGCGTAGCTTCCTCCAAAAATCGCGGAGGACACCATCACGACGGTCGCCACGATGGCGGGCGTCACGTTTGAACCGGTTTTGGCGAGCTTGACCGCATCGCCGCCGTTCGCGGACGATTTCACCGGATGCTTCCGCTGGCCGTTCGCATCATTCGCACCCGGAGCCTTCTGCGAATCATCTGGTGTCGATTCATGGCCCGGCGTTTCAGGCTGACCTTCCTCATCCGTCAGTCGGGCATCAACCGTGGTTCCCTTACCATTCAGGCAGCTTTTCAGCTCGCTTTCCTTATACCAGGTCGAACCATCCGCAATTGGCGTGCAGGAATCGTTGAATCCGATTTCCTTCTCGTTGTACAGCATTCTGACCAACGGCTGATACGGCTGCCCCGAGACGTCCGTACCATCACGCACAACCACATCCCACTGCACATTCGCAGCCATCGGCGTCACACTTTCGCCACGCCACGGATTATTCTCATACGTGTACAGTTCACTCGCCTGCTGCTGCGATCCAGGCAGCTTCAGCAATGCCGCAAACGGAATAATGGTTTCGGCATGTGCGAATCGGAACGTCGCGGCGGTGCCGGCCCGCTCCCTCGTGTCGATCGCATTGAAGAAATCGTCGAGCAACGGCTGGGCAATGCGGTAGGTCTCATCCTGACCTGCGCGCCCCGGTCCCTTCTCATAGAAGTCCTCGGCATCAAGCGACCAAGCAAACGTCTTCGCCTCCTGGGCGTGCTGACCTTGGAAGTACTGGTCGAAATTGAACGTGTGGGATCCGGTGTTCTCCTGTTCCATATCGGCCGCGATGATGTACAGATTGTACAAATCCATTGCCGCGTCCTGTTCCGACGCGATCTTCTTCTTGGCGTCACCGCACGCGTTCGCATCCTTGGCAGGGTCGGCGCCAGCAGCGCAATTGGCCGCACCCTTTTTCGTGCCGTCAGCCGTGTTGTACCAGATGCGCTGGCCTTCCTCCTTGCCGATGGACGCGAGGAAATCGTCAGTGAAGATTTGAGAGAGCAGATTATGCGAAGCGGTGGTCATGGACGGATCGTTCGTCACGTTTTCCTCAGCTTCGGCGATGCCCCCATCATTCGCGACGAACTGCTGGTAACGTTCCGCGCGCTCCTTGGCCTCGCCCGTTTTCTGCGTACCATCCGGATTATCAGTCTTATGGAAATACAACGTGGTGGTGTTCTTGTCGAAATTCTTGCCGGAATTGTTATCCGCAGGATTATTCGGTGCTACAACCGCATTCGCCAGCAAACCGTTGGAAGCCTGATCGAATCCTAGTTTGAAATTCTCTCCGGATTCGGTTGCACGAGGCTCACCCGAGCTCTGGTATGAGACGCGCAGTCCCTGCTTTGTGGCATTGGCGAACAGATCAGCATCACGCTGGTATATTCTCTCACCAATGCCCTGATGCTGTATGGCGCCCTGACCAGAGAGCATGCCATACCCGTTGCCCACGTTGACCGCAGTAATGGCATTGACATTGTTGATGAATTCCTTGCCAACCTCTGGGCTAACGAATCCAGCATAATTGTTTTCCGCAGCAGACTGAGCCATCAGTGCCAGCAAAGCGTCATACTTGTAGCTCGACAGGCCACGCGAGCCATGCCTTGCCACAGACTCGGTGTATGCAAGATGGTATCTGCTCGGAATTGCTGAATATGATGTGCTCGCCGGTGCAACATACGGCTGCTTGCTGCTGTAATACCGGGCGGTTCCTTCCCCAGCCAAAGCCGCTGGCGTTGCGAGCATGGCCGCTGCCACTACAGCGCTTGTCAACGCGAGCATGCCACCGCCCACCGATTTGGTACCGCGTTTGCGCCAGGCTCCTGCCTGCCGCTGTTCCTTTGTTGCCGTATGGTTTTTCGCCATTATCCTCATTCTTCTACCTCTTCTGCTTTGCCACATTGAAGCTGTCAGACAAGCCAGCCCGGGCGACAAAATAGGCTCGGAAGGCGAACACGCAACGCCTTAAACGTGAACGATCGACAAATAATCCGCGAACCGTCGCTTAGAACTCAAGTAAGTTGCACAGCCGCAACTCCCCACCCCATGGATTCACGATGCTCGACGTATCACAGAACCTGCTGGACAAGTTCCACCGATTTCGCTGCGGACACCCCCAATCAACGCACATCATTATGGCTGGCCGATTGTCGACTTGACACGTGGAAACGTCCCCGCCTTTCACGTCAGGACCGAAAACCCAAAGTATGCAAGAATCCGGACGTTACAGGATGCGGACGTTTTCTTGGAGACTGAATGAAAGGATTATCGTATGTTCGGTCCCGAGGAACGACGGCGCGGAGGGGTCCTTCGGACGCATGAAGATGGAGTCCGTCCATCCCGGGCATTGGGAGGAACGTACCCACGACGAGGTGCTCGTCCCGGTCGACGACTGCATCCGCTGGTACGACCACGAGCGCATCAAACGGTCGCTCGGTTGGATGAGTCCGGTACAATACCGTCAGAGCCAGGGAATGGCTGCGTGATCATCTCCAAGAAAACGTCCGCAGCCCCTCTGCCATTTGCGATCAGTCATGGCACGCTGATTCCAATGGGTTTCAGCAGTACGCTGGATGACGCATTATCGCAAAGCGTCGAACACGCCATCAATATGATTGCCGCCATGTTCGAGATGCCACGTCAACAAGTGTACCTGCTGCTGTCGGCTGCCATCGACTTCAACGTGACGCAAGTCGTTGATATCACACCAAAGGCGTTCACGGTCTGATTGATCTGTCGATGTTTCAACAACTACCCGACTATGAACGGACGATACGCGATATTGGAAACAGCAGATGGACTGCCATGCGGCGCATGCCTTATTGGCCCAGCAGGCTCAGACAAGTCACTGATTGGTCTAGCCAAAGAACTCTATAAGGGAATGGAATAACAGATGGTTTCCTCAACAAACAATCATGCAGCAAGATAGCAACACCACCCAGGCGACGGATCGCACCAAAAGGGACGCTCTCTCCTTTGGCGCGAAGCAAATCGCAATCATGACTGAAGTGGAACTCATCGCCGGTTCCCTACATTGCCTATGTTGACGATCATGTCGTTGGCATGGCTGATCTACCTGTGTTTCCGCCGTATCATCCATCCGACTCGCATATAACCGTCCATACGGGAATCCGCGAACGCAAGTAAATGTCGATTCCGTCAATCGCCGACCGCAAGAGGCGTTCATGGAGCGGCGGATTTCCTTATATTCCAACAGAACCCGTACTGTTGTGCGACACGCAATAACAGTACGGGTTTTCTGTGTTACTATTATATATAACAGCTAAACAGCTTGCATCTTACTGTTCGGCTGGGAGATATATCACCTACGAAACATACAGAAAAAGAGGCACAGATTGAAGCTAATCATCTCATCCGTGTCCGGAGAACCGATTTACGAACAGATCAAGAACCAAATCAGGTCCGCGATCATGTCGGGTGAGCTTATGGCAGGCGAGGCGCTTCCCTCACTGCGCAAGCTCGCCAAGGAACTGCGCGTCAGCGTGCTCACCGTGACCAGAGCGTATAACGAACTGGCTGACGAGGGGCTCGTGGAGAACGTGCAGGGCAAAGGCACGTTCGTGATGGAACGAGGCAACGAACTCATGAAGGAACGTGCTCGCGAACGCATCATGGACAAGCTCCGTGAAGTTTCCATCGAGGCCAAAGCCGCCGACATCAGCCTGCTTGATCTGCTTGGCATGTTCGAGAAAGCATACAGGGAACAATCATGAACGATTCCTCGCTCCCCAAGGGACACGGCCAACCTTGGCCTTGAGCGTAACCGGATTGACGAAGCATTATGATTCCGGCTTCACATTGGATGACGTGACCTTCGACCTGCCGTCCGGCTACATCATGGGTCTGGTCGGTCCGAACGGCGCCGGCATCACCATGCACGAGCCAGTTAAAGTGACGGATGCGATCGGTTTCGCCGCGATGACCGTGCTGACCCTCGTGCTACTCAACACCATCGTGCAGCCGTTCCTGTACCGGTTCTCCCCTTATCGTGCCATGGCCGCCATTATTCTGAGCATCGGCGTGATCGTGGGCACGGTCATCGGACTGCGCAAGGCATTGCCGGAATTCGAAAAGACCGTCGAACAGCTGGCCAGGCGATCAGCCGGCACCAAGCCATTGCATTAGCGGCATTCTTGATCATCGACGTACTCGCCTTAGCGTTCTCCAGCAAGATATCACTGCATATTTACGGTAGCAAGGACATCTGAACCGAGCCAACCGGTAGACTCTTATGGAGAACGGATTTGGGGTCTTCCGAATCAACGGAAAGCCCCAAATGCATATATCCCGTACGACAACGGTTCCTACAATGCGGCAGGCGCGTCGTGGAAGTCGAACATGACGCCGTCGGCCAGATCGCAGATCTCAGGCCAGTCGGCGTCGGAGGAATCGTCGTGCATGGCCCACACATGCATGCCGACCGACTTGGCCGAGCGCATGCCGACCAGCAGATCCTCGAATACGGTGCAGTCGCTTGGTTTGATGCCGAGACGCGACGCGGCCAGCAGATATACGTCCGGCTCAGTTTTGCCGACGTCGCCAGCATCGTCGACGCTGACCACGTCATCGAAATAGTCGAAAATGCCGACGTGCTTCATGGCCGGTTCGCGCAGCATCGGCGGCAATGACGTGGCCACGGCCAGTTTCGCGCCGCTCGCCTTCAACGATTCCAGATATTCGCGCGCATACGGTTTGGCTTCAACCACCGTGGCGTACATGACACGTGCCATATGGTCCCACTCCTCCATCAACGCTTCGGGAGTGTCCGACAGGCCGAATCGTGCGATTGTGTATTCGGCGATCTGGCGGAATTGCATGGCCGCGACCTTCTGCATGTAGTCGTCCGGCACCTCGATGCCGCGTTTGGCAAGGAAGTCGACGTCCACCTGATCCCACACGCCCATGGAGTCGAGTAGCGTGCCGTCAAGGTCGAAGATGGCGCCTTTGCCTTGGTTCGCCTTGGTTTCCTGTGTCATATCGGCTCCTTTGTTTTGCAATTACCGTTTTTGCGATTTTGCGATTACTTTTTACGATTGAATCCGCCGTCAGTCAAGCACCGACGATTTGAGCAGTTCCTCGGCATGTTCCAGAGATGTTTCGCTTTCGCTGCCGGACAGCATGCGGGCGATTTCGTGCACGCGCTCATCCCCGCGCACCTGGCTGATGGTGGTGGCGATGGAACCATCCTTGGTTTCGCCTTTGGCGACCACATACTGTTCGTCCGCCCAGGAGGCGACCTGCGGCAGGTGCGTGACGACCAGAACCTGCGCGGATTGGGCGAGTTTGGCCAAGCGGGCACCCAGCTCCACAGCGGCCTTGCCACCCACGCCGGCGTCGACCTCATCGAAGATGAACGTCATCGGCGGCACGGTTCCGCCGGCCACGACATGCTTTTCAGCGGCCACCAATTCGAGCGCGAGCATCAGACGGCTCAGCTCGCCGCCGGACGCGCTTTTGCCCATCGGCAGTTGCGGGGAGCCGGGGAACGGGGTGAAGAGGAATTCGATGTCGTCCGCTCCGGTGGCGTCCAACTGTTCGCGTTCGGCCACGCGAATCTCAAGTTTCGAAGTGCCCATGGCCAGCGAGTCAAGTTCGCGGTGACTTTGGAAGCAAGCTCCTTGGCCGCGGTCCTGCGCCGTTTGCTTACAGCCTGCGCGGCTTTTTTCGCCGCGTTAAGCAACTGCGCCCGTTTGGCTTCCAGCTGTTCGACCTTTTCCGGGGAGGCGTCCAGATCCTCCAGATCGTATACGGCCTTGTCTCGCCATGCGATCACGTCGGACAATTCCGGCCCCCATCGGCGGGTCAGCTCGTCCAGCTCGTGGATGCGCCCGTTGATGGCGTCCAAATCCTCCATACTCGCTTCGTTGTCCACTTCTCCCGACAGGCTGAACACCACGTCGGACAAATCGGTGCTGATGGAGTCGAGCCGGTCGGCGAGTTCGGAGAACACGCCTTCCACATGGATGGCGCGCAACGCCTGCGAAGCATGGTCGATCAAATCGGCCGCGCTGGACGATTCGACATCGTCCACCACCTGCGAGGCGTCCAACGCGCCCAACGCTCGCGTCACGCCTTCGGCGATCTCGGCCGCGTTTTCGATGCGGTCGCGGCGCGCACGCAATTCGTCCATCTCCCCCGGCTGCGGGTCGACACGGTTGATGCGTTCGATTGATTCGCGCAGATAATCCGCCTGCTGTCGCATGGACGATTCCTGGCTGTTGAGCCGTTCCAACCGCTCGTCCATCGCGCGCAACGCGCTCCACGACTTGCCGTAGGCGGCCAAAGCCACTTCGTCTCCCGCATAGCGGTCAAGGAATTCGCGCTGACGTGAGGTAGTCGCTATGCGCAATTGGTCGGCCTGTCCGTGAATCGTCACCAGTTCGGCGGCGACGGAGGCGAGTACGGAACGCGGCACGCTACGTCCCGACAGCATGCTGCGGGATCGCCCGGAAGCGGGCACTTTACGCGACAGAAACAGCTCGCCATCCTCCGGTTCGAAGCCGGCTTCCCGTGCCGCGGCCACCGCGGCCGGCGACGAGGCGACTTCGAACACACCCTGCGCCCACGCCTCCTGAGCGCCCACCGAAACGCGGCCTCCATCGGACGGACCGCCGGAAATCAGTCGGATCGCACTGAGCAGCATCGATTTGCCGGCTCCCGTCTCACCGGTGATCGCCGTCATACCACCTGCCGGGGCGATCAGAGCGGAACGAATCGGACCGAGATTGTGAATCTCAAGCTCTTCCAGCATGCCCGGTCACTTCCCGCTTTCCGGTTTGCCGGTTCTAGGGAACGATTGCCCATGATGTATGCCACCGGTTTTGCGCGCCTGCTCGCGCCAGCCGACGACAGGCAAATCAAATTTGGTGACGAGCCGGTTCGTGAACGGCACGCCAGACAAACGAGCCAATCGCAAAGTGCATTTCGATTCACGCACTTCGACACGTGTGCCTTTGGGCAGTGCGCGTTGACGACGGCCGTCGCAGCAGATCCAGCCATCCGACGTGGAATCCTCGAGAATGTCGATGGCGAACGTGGAGCCGGAACCGATGATGAGCGGACGTGCGAACAACGCATGCGCCGCCAACGGCACCAATTGCAAGGCTTTCACATTCGGCCACATGATCGGCCCGCCCGCGGAAAACGCGTAGGCGGTGGAACCGGTCGGCGTGGATACGATCACGCCATCGCAACCGAATGAGCTCATCTCCACGTCGTCGACACGGATGGACAATTCCACCATCTTGCCACGGTCCGCACGTTCCAAAGTGATGTCGTTCAACGCCCAGTCCTCGATGGGTTCCGTCGCGCCCGGCAGCCATACGTCGACGTGGGCGATCATACGTTCGTCGATGGAATAGTCGTGGTCGGCGATCCGACGGATCGCCTCGCTCATCTGGAAGCTTTCAAATTCGGCAAGAAAGCCGACATGCCCTAGGTTCACGCCGAGGATGGGCACTTCAGTGCAATGAACCAGTTCGGCCGCGCGCAGAATGGTACCGTCCCCGCCAAGCACGACCACGATTTCCGTGTTTTTCGGCACTACTGGCGTCTTGCTGCCGAAATCGGGCGCTTCGATATTGTCGATGATCGTCACTTCGAAATCGGCGCGCCGCAGCTGTTCGACGGCTTCTTCGACCACCGTGCCGCTTTCACGCAGACGTGTATGCGTCACTACCACCGCATGCCGGGTACCGTGCATCGCAAGCCCTTTCCGAGAACTCTCGTACATACCACGTCCTCGACGGACGCCGATGCCTACCATTGTAATCGAACAAATGAACGAATGGCGGTAGCGGGTGTCCGGACACGCCGCAGACGTTTCCGTTCGTTCACGAGCCACGTACATCCCACCCGCAAAACCTGTTCGTCGTTTTCCCACGAATCCGCCGAACAGGCCGAATGGTATGTCTCTGCACCGTTCGTCACACTACCGTCTACAATAGCTCAAGGAAACGAAGACCGTTTATACAGACAAGGAGCGAGGAACAGCATGTCCAACCTCGTCTTCGACGAGTCCTCCTCCAATCGCGAGGCCTCACATGGCTATGCCTGGTGGTTCTCCGGGGACACGTTCGAGAAGGCCATGGCGGAGGAGCGCAAGCCGCGCAAGCGCAGCCTAATGCACAGACTCACCACACATCCCGGACGTCTGACCATCCTGTACTTCATGATGTTGGGCGCATTGTCCACGCTGCTCCTGCTCACGCCCACCGCCACGCCGAAAGGCGAGCAAACGACATTCACCACCGCGTTCTTCACCGCGATCTCCGCGATTTCGACGTGTGGCATCTCCATCGTCAATTCGACGACGCATTGGTCCGCTTTCGGCCAGGCCGTGCTCATCTTCTCCGTGCAGATGGGCGGCTTGGGTGTCATGACGTTCGCTTCACTCATCGCCTTGGCCGTGAACCACCATCTCAAGGCCACGCAAAAGCTGCTGACGGCCAACGAGCTGGGCACCACGAAACTCGGCGAGATCAAGGGCGTGCTCACCGTGGTCATCGCCACCGCGTTCACCATCGAAGGCATCACGTTCGTGGCGCTGTTCCCCGGCCTGTACAAAGTCAATCATGGCAATGTGCGGCACACGCTGTGGGAATCGTTGTTCTTCGCGGTCATGGCATACAACAACGCCGGCTTCACCCCTGACGGCGCCGGCCTGCATGTCAACAATTGGGCTGTTGGCCTGCCTATCCTCGTCAGCGCGTTCTGCGGCACGCTCGGCTTTCCCGTCCTGCTTAACCTCATGCGCTCATGGCGCAACCATCGTCCGCCGAAGCGTTGGAGCCTGCATACCAAGCTCACGCTGACCACCACGTTCTGCATCGTGCTCGCCTCGTTCACCTGGTTCCTCCTCATGGAATGGAACAACAAACTGCTGTTCGCCACCGAAGGCGTGGAACCGCGGTTGTGGCATGCGATGGTGGCGGCCGTCATGCCCCGCAGCTCCGGCTTCGACCTGTCATGGATGCCGGGCGTGAGCGACGCGACGAAGGTGTTCCTGTCCATCGTCATGTTCATCGGCGGCGGCAGCACTTCGACCGCAGGCGGCATCCGCGTCACCACATTCGCCGTGATTCTGTTGACCTGCCGCGCCGCGTTCACCGGACGCCATGACGTCAACGCATTCCATCGTCGCATCCATTCGCAAGCCGTCATGACGGCCGTGGCCGTCACCACCTCATGTCTGGCACTCGTCACCATAGTGTCCATGACATTGATGGCCATCACCGGATGCTCGCTGAGCAACGCGCTGTTCGACACCTGCTCGGCGTTCGGTCTGGGAGGCTATTCGGTCGGCGTGGCCAGCGCTTCTAGTCCAGCGGTCCTGTACATTCTCGCCGCGACCATGTTCATCGGCAGGCTCGGTCCGCTCACCATCGCCTACGCGATCTCCAGGCCGCGCAATGTGGAGCCGGTCCGCTACCCCACCGAGCAGATCGTGGTCGGCTGAGCGGATTCGTCGATACGGTTTCTATACCCGCAACTTCCTATACTTGAATCCGGAACAGAACATCGAAAGGTACGCGAACAATCATGGCTAACAACACCAGAAGCGTTCTTGTGGTAGGACTCGGCCGTTTCGGCAGTTCCGTAGCCACCACATTGGATACGATGGGACAGGATGTGCTCGCCGTCGACAAGGACGGCGAACTGGTGAACCGCTGGTCGTCGCAGATCCCCACCGTGCAGGCCGACATGACCGACGTGATGGCGTTGGAGCAGATCAACGCCTCCGATTTCGACACGGCGGTCGTAGCCATCGGCGACAGCGTCGAAGCGTCCGTCATCACCGCCGGCAATCTGCTGGACGCGGGCATCTCCGACATTTGGGCGAAGTCGGTGTCCAAGGAGCATGCGCGCATTCTGCAGCGTATCGGCGCACGGCACATCATCAACGCGGAGACCGATGCCGGCAAACGCGTAGGGCACTTGGTGTCCGGCAACTATCTGGACTACATCGAGCTTGAAGGCGCGTACAGCGTGGTGAAGATCCACACTCCCCCGCATGTCGTCGGTTACTCCATCGAGGATGCGCGCGTACATGAACGGTTCGGCATCACCGTGGTCGGTGTCAAATCGCCGGGCAAGGAATTCGAATACGGTTCGAAAGAGCTGATTATGCACCGTAACGACGAGCTCATCATCATGGGCAAGCAGGATCAGATCGACAAGTTTTTGAGGGGCTAGGCCCACGGAACATGCAAAAGGCCGGCGGTCCATATGGGATTTTTCATATGGGCCGCCGGCCTTTCATTTTTACGCTATCGATTGGCGGAGAACGGTTTACGCCACTGCATACAGCAGATACTCGATGTTGCCGTGCGTGCCTTCGATCGGTGAGACCGCCGTGGCGCGTACATCCAGTCCGTTGGCTTTCGCGCAGGCGGTGACGGTGTCGAGCGCCTGCTTGCGTAAGGTTTCGCTTTCCACGATGCCGTTTTTGCCGAGGTTGCCTTTGCCGACTTCGAACTGCGGTTTGACCAGCAGCACGACGTGTGCGCCGGGCGCGGCGATGCGCGCGATGACGGGAATCACGTATGTCAACGAGATGAATGACACGTCGGATACGATCATGCTTGGCCGGTACGGCAGATCATCCGCTTCGACGTCGCGGATGTTGACGCCGCTCATTTCGATGATGCGCTCGTTGCCTGCGATGCGCGGGTCAAGCTGGCCGTGCCCCACGTCGAGCGCGATCACATGCGCGGCACCGCGTCGCAGAAGCACGTCGCAGAAACCGCCGGTGGACGCGCCGATGTCGAGGCAATCGAATCCTTCCGCGAACGCAGGCCCGTCTGGGAGAACATGTCGAACGCGCCGACCAACTTGTAGGCTCCACGGGAGACGTAATCGTCTCCCAGATCGGCATCAAGCGTGTCGGCGGCCGTGACTTTGAGCGACGCTTTGGATGCGACGATGCCGTTCACCCGGACCTTGCCGGATTCGATCAGCCGTTGTGCTTTGGAGCGGCTGTCCGTGACGCCACGCTCCACCAGCGCGATGTCGAGTCGGACGACGGCACCGGAATCGTCATTCATGTTGCGCATACGCACGTGCGGCAATCAGGCGATTCGGAATTCCGGCACGATCATGCCGTCGACGCTGTGTCCGCGATCCGCCGCATCCCACATGGCGGCGCAGGCCGCACGAAGACCGTCGACGCTGGTGATGTCGGTGACGTAAAGACGATCGCCGTCGACGCACGCCTGCACGTCGCGGCAGCTCCAAGCGCCAGCCTCATGCACGACTTCGGGGGCCGGCTCGTTAAGTCCGGTCAGGTCCTTGGCGATGTAGGTCGGACGCAGATGCTCCGGAGCGAACATCAGCTCATGCGGATTGGTGACGCCGGTCAGCACGGCCAGGGAATCATAGCCGCCACGATTGCCGGCTTCGATATCGGTATCGAGACGGTCACCGATGGCGAGGCATGCTTCCTTGGCCACTGGTTCGGCACCATCATGCGCGGCAAGCAGTCGGGCTTCGTCATACATGGCGGATTCCGGCTTGCCTGCGGACGAAACCGGTTCCACACCAGTGGCGTTGATGACGGCCATGATCATGGAACCGCAACCGGGGGCGATGCCCAGCTCACGCGGAATGGTCAGGTCGCGGTTGGTCACGAAATACGTGGCGCCCTGTTCTACGGCGTAGGCGATTTGCGCCATCTGGTTCCAAGACATGTCCGGGTACCAGCCTTGGATGGCCGCGACCGGCTTGTCTTCGGCGGAATCAACCACTTCAAGACCCTGCTTGGCGACTTCCTCACGCAGATGCTGTGCTCCGAGCACAAACACTTTCGCACCTTGCGGCACCGCACGGGCCACCATACGGGCAGCCACCACGGACGAGGTGATGACCTGCCATGGTTCGACGTCAAGGTCGAAGCCCTTAAGCTGGTCGGCCACCACGGATTGCAGTCGGGAGGAATTGTTGGTGGTGTATTCCACCGTCATGCCGAGGCCTTCGGCCTTGCGGATGCTCTCTGCAGCATGTTCCACCGGATTCTTGCCACGGTAGACCACGCCGTCAAGATCAAGCAGCGCCAGCTGGTAGGCTTCGCTCAGCGGACGGGTTGTGGATTTCAGCATTGTTTTGCCGCACCTCACTCGTTGTCGGAATCGGCTGCGGATTCGACCTCATCCTCAGTCTGGTCGTCTTCGGAGTCGCCCGCGTTTTCGCCGTCACCGGCAGGCTCGTCGTCGGACTCGGCGCCTTCCTTGGCCGCTTCGGCATCAAGCTGGGTCTCATCGTTGGTCTCGCCGTTCTCGTCGACGGCCTCGGAATCGTCCTCATCCTCGTCTTCCGGCGCATACTGGGCGTCATCTTCGGAAATGCCGAGCTTGTCCATAAGCTCGTCGTTCAATTCCTGCATGTCGTATTCGATGACCAGATCGTCGGAGGTCTCGTCCTCTTCGGCATCGGCGTACTGCAGCTCAAGCTTGTCAAGCAGCTGGTCGAGGGCCACGGCCTCATCGGAGCGTCCGGCCTGCTCGAGGAAGTACTGTTCGGCCTGCACCGCACGCATGCGGTATTCGCCGGCCAGACCCTTGGAACGGCCCAGCGTATGCACGATCTCAATGGCCTTATCCCACAGCTCGAGGTCGCCCAGCGCGCCCGCGTACACGAGGAACATCTCGGCCTTGGATTCGCCGCGCAGATACTTCGCGTCATCGCTCATGGCGGTTTCGATGGCCTTCTTCGGCTCGCCCATACCACGCTCGCAGTCGGCGATGAACGGCAGATAGTCAAGGAAACCGTTCATGCGGAACGCGGTGCGGAACTCACGCAGGGCCAGTTTGTAATCGCCCTGACGGTAGGCCACGAACGCAAGGGTCTCACGCGCGAAATCAATACGGGAAGCCTGATGCGCCACCCACTTGGCGTGTTCGAGCGCCAGCTCCGGATCCCTTTCCTCAAGCGTGTAGGCGGCGAGGATGTGCAGGCCGATGTTCTCCGCATGTTCCTTGGACAGGCCACGCAGACGCTCACGGTCATCGGTGGACAGCATGCTCCACTCGATGCCCTTCGGCATCTTCGGCTCGCCCGGGCGACGATGCGTGTACGGGTTTTGCGACGGGAAGCTCATCGTGCCGTCGGAATTGCGACGTGGCTTCGACAGGTATTCACCACGCTTCGCCTCGCGGTACTCCATCTTCTCTTCACGGGTGAATTCGCGGCGCTCCTCGCCTTCCGGACGCTGGTCGCGATCCTTGTGGAAGTCACGACGCTGGTTGTCACGGCGGAAATCCCTGCGATCGCCGTCACGACGATCATCACGACGGAAATTACGACGCTCGCCATCACGGCGCTCCCCGCGGCGGTCATCGCGGCGGAAGTCCCTGCGATCGCCGTCCTTGTGGAAATTGCGGCCGCCACGACGCTCACCATCGTCACGGCGGAAGTCACGACGGTCACCGTCATGACGGAAATTGCGACGCTCGCCATCACCATGGCGGTCGTCACGATGGAAATCCCTGCGATCGCCGTCACGACGGTCATTATGACGGAAGCCGGAACGCTCGCCATCACGCTGGTAGCGCGGATTGTCGCCGCGATTGCCACGATAGCCGCCGCGGCGGTCGTCACGACGCTCGCCATCGCGGTTGAACTTGCGCGGACCGTTGTGGAAACGACGCTCCTGACCTTCGCCTTCGCCATCGCGATGGAAATCGCGGTCGCCACGACGGTATCCGCCGCCATTGCCCTTGCGATATCCGCCCTTACGGTCATCGTTGTGGAAGCCGCCGGACTTGTGTCCGTAGGACTTGCCGCCGTTGCCGCGCGGCTTGAATCCCTTGCCACCGCGGTTACCCGGCCTGCCCGAGCCGTAGGACTTGTGGTTGCCGTAGGACTTGCCGCGCGATCCGCGCTGTTCTTCTGCCATGCTGTTCCTTATTGGTCTTGAGATACTTGCGATTATTTACTTACGATTGCCTATGCGTCTCACGCCTGTTCGACGACGCCGAGCGCCTTCTTGCCGCGGCGGATGAGCACGAAACGACCATGCAGGAAGTCACCTTCCTGCAACGTCTGTTCCTCATCCTCCACGCGCGTGTTGTTGAGGTACACGCCACCGGACTTGATGGTCTTGCGCGCCTCGGAAATCGACTTGAACAGGCCTGCCTTCATACCAGCCTCGGCCACACGGTCGCCGGCTGCGACCTTGGCGAATTCCCCATCGACCTTCATGCCGTCGATAGCGGCCTCAAGCGTGGACTCATCGATGTCCGCCAGATCGCCGCCACGTCCGAACAACGCGCCGGCAGCTTCGATGGCCTGGCGAGTGGCTTCCTCGCCATGCACGAAGCTGGTGACCTCCCATGCGAGGGTGCGCTGCGCCTCACGCGCGCCCGGATTGGTCTTGCTTCCCTCGATAAGCCGTTCGATTTCGGCCTTTGGCAGGAAGGTGAACGCCTTGAGCAGGTTCTCCATCTCGCTGTCGGGACGGTTGAACCAGAACTGGTAGAACTTGTAGGGGCTGAGCATCGTGCCATCCAACCAGACGGCGTTGCCTTCGGACTTGCCGAACTTCTTGCCCTGCGCGTCGGTGATGATCGGGCTGGTGAACACGTTCACGTCCACGCCGCGCACCTTGTGGATCAGATCCAGACCGGAGGTGAGGTTGCCCCACTGGTCGGAGCCGCCGATCTCCAGCACGCAATGGTACTCGTCGAACAGGTGCAGGAAGTCGTTGCCCTGCAGCACCTGATAGCTGAACTCAGTGAAGGAGATGCCTTCCTCGGAGTTGAGGCGACGGGCCACGGTGTCCTTGGCGAGCATGGTGCCCATACGGAAATTCTTGCCGACGTCACGCAGGAAGTCGATGACGTTCATCGAAGCGGTCCAATCGTAGTTGGACACGAAACGTACCGGATTGCTGCCTTCGGTCTCGAGGATGCCGCCGATCTGCTTCTTCAGACGATCGGCCCAGCCGGCCACGACGTCCTTCGGGTTGAGCGTACGTTCGCCCGACTGGCGCGGATCTCCGATCAGGCCGGTGGCGCCGCCGACCAACGCGATCGGATGGTGTCCTGCGGCCTGCAGGTGGCGCATGTTGATGAGCTGAACGAGGTTGCCGATGTGCAGGGAGGCGGCGGTCGGATCGAAGCCGCAATAATAGGTGATGGGCTCTCCGTTCAACGCTTCGGCGAGTCGATCCCTGTCAGTGGACTGGGAAATCAACCCGCGCCATTCCAGTTCATCGAGGACGGAATCGAAACCGGCCTCCTTGAAATCGATGACGTGAGCCATAACTGTGCTTTCTCCCTATCGAATTGTGGACATTACCGCGTTTTACGCACCCTACAGTTTCGCAGAAGACGCAGACAGCCGCGTGTGCCGTTTTCCATGTTTTTATCAAAGCGATCACGGAACATGCCGGTTAAAATCGAAAACGGAATCTCATTGACGAGAAGAAGGGAGGCCTGCATGGATCGCAAAGGCATGAAGGCCAATGCAAGGAAAGCCTATAAGAGACACTATTGGATGATAGTCGTCATCTGCCTGTTCGCTTCGGTGTTCGGTGTCGCCTACAGTTCGTCGACATGGTCGGTGAACGCCAGTTCCCCGTCCGCAACCGTGCAGGAGGATGGCACAGCGCAATCCGACAACGTGTCGAAAGTGTTGGAGAACCTGCTTGTCGGCGATGAAAGCCAGGCACGCAGGCAAGTGGAGCACAATCAGGAGCAGATCGTGCAAAACGACACCAATGCCATGATGGGGCGTAAACGCGGCGTGTTCGCGTCTCTGCTCAACTCGTTCTCATCGGGTTCGGTCATTCTGTCGATGGCCGATGCGGCCAATTCCATCGTGCATAATGACGGCGTCGCCGTGGCCGTACCGATCGTCGTGTCCCTGGCCGTTTACCTTTTCGTATGGCTGTTCGTCCAGCAGACATACCGGGTGGTCATGATGCGCATGCTGCTTGAGGGACGGACCTACGACAAACTTCCCGTGAGCCGTTTCCTCTACCCGATCACCACGCGCAAATGGTTGTCGATGGCGAAGGTGATGCTGCTCGAGAACGTGTTCCTGTTCCTGTGGACGTTCACCATCATCGGCGCGTTCATCAAACCGTATTCCTACCGTATGGTGCCCTACATCGTCGCCGAAAATCCGAATATCGGGGCACGGGAGGCCATCAGCCTGTCCAGGCGCATGATGAAGGGTCACAAGTGGGAGTGTTTCGTGGCCGACCTGTCGTTCCTTGGCTGGTGGCTGCTCAATCTGTTCACGCTCGGTTTGAGCGGCATCTTCTATTCCAACGGCTATAACGCGGCGTTTTTCGTCGAATATTACGTGCATGTGCGCGGATTGTCCAAGGATTCGGGATTGGAGGGAAGCGAGCTGCTCAGCGACGAATACCTGTACAGCAAGGCCTCCGCTGAGACATTGCATGCCGCTTATGGTGATGTTGCCGAAACGGTGGAGCAGTTGTCCAGCAATCTTGTTCCGGTGGACAAGCCGAACGGTTTCGTCGGGTTCCTGTCCGAATGGTTGGGCGTGCGTATCCTGCATGCGCGGTCGGTGACCAAGTATGAGGAGTATCGCGAGCAACTGCACCAGATCGATACCGGCAGGGAGATTCTGGACGGCGCTATCTATCCTGGTCGTCTGGCTCCGGCGCCGATGGCGTTCCGGTTCCGCGAATCCCGCACCGTCAGCTCCGATCGCAGCTATTCGTTGGTCAATCTGGTCATGATGTTCTTCATCTTCTGTTTCGTGGGATGGGTATGGGAGGTGAGCCTCGCCTTCATTTCCGAAGGAACGTTCGTGAATCGTGGCACGCTGCATGGGCCATGGCTGCCGATCTATGGCACCGGCGGAGTGATTATCCTTATTCTGCTGAAGAAGTTGAGGAAGAAGCCCTTGTTCGAGTTCCTGGCCGCCATGGTCTTGTGTGGCGGGTTGGAGTACTTCTCGTCCTGGTATCTGGAGAAGACCCACGGAGGACAACGCTGGTGGGATTACACCGGTTATTTTCTCAATCTCAATGGTCGTATCTGTGCCGAGGGTCTGCTGACGTTTGGTTTGGGCGGTTTGGCGATCGTGTATCTGCTGGCTCCTGCATTGGACAACTTGCTGAGTCGTATCGATACAAGAAAGCTCACCGTTGTGGCCGTCGTGCTTCTGGCGTTCTACTGTGTGGACCAGGCGTATTCGGCGCAGCATCCGAACATTGGTGCCGGCATCACCGATTACAAGGGGTCGGCCACATCGCAAGTGTCGTAGCCCCTATCCGATGTGATGCATAAAGGGATTTTGCCCGTCAGCGTGCGCAACGCAGGTTGGCGGGGCAAATCGTTTTTGGACACATGCTATACGACACGTGTGGCCGGTGGAAACTTACTTTCGGCGCAGCATCTCACGCACGGTTTCCATGATCTTGCTGTATTTGGTGGAGTCCGTGGAACGCATGCGTGGGAAGGAGCGGATCATACGACGTTGCTGCCAATTCAACGCGGAAGAGACAAGCTGACGCATATTGGCAACACGTTCCTGCGACGATTCCGACAAATCATGCATCTTTTCCCGGAATTCCTCTTTGCCCCACTGCCAGGAGTCTCCGGCCTTCTCCGCACGCTCCTGCACCGCTTCGCTGAATTTGGCGAGACGCTCGGACAGGCCGACGATGCCCACCACGGTGACGATGGTGTCGATGATAACGACGATGGCGGCGACCGCGCATATCATGTGCACGGCAAGCAGCGGAATCATGGCGGTGAGCCGTTCGACCTGCGGCTGGACCACATCGATGATCAATACTCCGCCGAATCCGAATACGATTGCGCCGAGCAGACAGATGCGGCCTTGGATGTTGAATCGGTAATGGCTGTAATCCCACCATCTGGCGTGGAACAGCTTTTCCATGCCCCAAGAGGTGATGTATTCGAGTATGCTCGCGCCGAATGAGGAGATAAGGAAAATCTCGATGGGATTCGTGAAGTCATGCAACAGCACGATCGCAAGCACCGCGCCGCATCCGTAAATTGGGCACAACGGCCCGTTGAGGAAACCACGGTTGACCCATCGACGTTCCGAAACGGACACGAGAACCGACTCGTACACCCATCCGATAAAGGCGTACAACAGGAACCAAAGGAACAAATATTCGAGTGTGAGCGCCACAGCCATCAGCTCCTGTCCGTCGGTTGTCCGGATGCGGGTTTGTCGAAACGATCGAAAGAGAGCGTTTCCTTCGTGGCGCTGATTTTGTCGGCCGCGGTGACAAGGTATCCTTCGATGTACTTCGGCGGATAGGGAGTCAATGGGAACATGTGATGTTCGATGCTGTCCCGTTCGATCTGGTTGAGTTTGAAATCCCGTATGGCGTTGCGCATGGCCGTTTCACCATGTGTGAATCCGTGTAGCCGATGGGTGCCGTTGTCCCAGTCATGCCAATCGTAAAGGAAGTAATCATGGAGCAAAGCGGCGCGAATCAACGAACGTAGATCAACCCTATTCCACAGGTGCAGTCTGTCTGCCAGCCAGACGGACAGACAAGCCACACGAATGGAATGGGCGAATGTGGTGACCACGCCATGCTGGTAGCAGACCCTTTCGATGGCCATGTGGTCATGTTCCAGAATCTCCCGGCCGTGCGCGTAGACCAGCCGTCGTATCTGCGTGCGCGTCAACAGCACCGCTTTTTGCTCCTTGCTTAATAGGGATTACTTGAGCAGGGATTCGGGCGACTTGTATGCGGAACCGTCGGACACGGAGTTGGCGAAGGCGCGTAGCTGCTCGATGGTGGTCTTAGCGGAAACGATCTGTTCGCGCACGCGCAGCGGGGAGGTGCCTCCCTTGCCGTTGCGGGCGGAGACGGAGCCTTCGGTGGACAGCACTTCACGCACCTGCGGGGCCTTGTCCGCCGGCAGGAAGTCCTTGAACACGTTGATGAAGTCCTCGTCGGTCAAGTCCCACAGCTCCTGGCCACGGTCTTCGGCGATTTTGACGCATGCGCCGGAAAGCTCGTGCGCGTGGCGGAACGGCACACCGTTCTTGACGAGCCATTCGGCGATGTCGGTGGCGAGGGCGAAACCGGTCGGGGCTTCGGCTTCGAGGCGTTCCTTGTCGAAGACCATGGTGGCGACCATGCCGGTGAATGCCGGCAGCAGCACTTCAAGCGTGTCCACTTGGTCGAATACGGCTTCCTTGTCTTCCTGCAGGTCGCGCGCGTAGGCTGTCGGCAGGCCTTTCAAGGTGGCGAGCAGGCCAGTCAGGTCGCCGATGAGTCGTCCGGACTTGCCGCGAGTGAGTTCGGCGATGTCCGGATTCTTCTTCTGCGGCATGATGGACGAGCCGGTGGAATAGGCGTCGTCAAGGCGCACGAACGCGAACTCCTGGGTGTTCCAGATGATGATCTCTTCGGACAGGCGGCTCAGATCGACACCGGCCATGGCGGCGATGAAGGCGAATTCGGCGACCAGATCACGGCTGGCGGTGCCGTCGATGGAGTTGGCGGTCACCTTGGAGAAGCCCAGCTCACGGGCCACAGCCACCGGTTCGAGTCCAAGGGTGTTGCCGGCGAGGGCACCGGAGCCGTACGGGCTGGCGTCGATGCGCTTATCCCAATCGGCGAGACGTTCCACGTCACGCAGCAGCGGCCACACGTGGGCCATGAGCTGGTGGGCAAGCAGAACCGGTTGGGCGTGCTGCATATGCGTACGTCCCGGCATGACGGTGCGACCGGCTTTTTCGGACTGCTCGATCAGTGTTGCGGCGAGACCGAGCAGCATTTTGGCGATGATGCGGCTGTGGCGGCGCAGCCACATGCGGATCAGCGCGGCGATCTGGTCGTTGCGGGAGCGGCCGGCGCGGAGCTTGCCGCCGAGTTCGTCACCAGCGATCTGGAGTAGACCGCGTTCGAGTGCAGTGGCCTCGTCCTCGTCATCCTCGATCGGAGCGAACGCTCCGGAATCCACGCGGCGCTGCAGCTCGTCAAGGGCGTCTTCCATGCGCTGCAGCTCATCGGCGGTCAGCAGTCCGGCGCGGCCCAGTGCACGGGCATGGGCGCGCGAACCGGCGATATCGTCATCGGCGAGCCGCCAGTCGAATTGGGTGGACTTGCTCAGCCGTGCGAGTTCCGGCGACGGCCCAGACTTGAAACGGCCGCCCCACAGGGCAAGATGCTCACCATTAGTAGTGCTCTCGGTCATTTTTTTTCCAAATCTCCTTGCAGATATGACTGAGGGAGAGCTTACCAGTCAGGATGGTCCCGACGGTACGCTCTCCCCCATTATCAAGACGATTCACAACGTGAATCCGGATGATGCTTACTCGACGCTGTTCTCCGGAACCTCGATGCCGTTGCCGAACTTGACGTCGCGGGCTGCGGCCACGCGGCTCGGCAGACCATAGATGTCGATGAAGCCGTTGGAGGACTTCTGGTCGAAGCTGTCGCCGGAATCGTAGGTGGCCAGGTTGTAGTCGTACAGCGAGCTGTCGGAGCGACGGCCGGTCACGACGGCGCGGCCACCGTGCAGAACCATGCGAATCTCGCCGGAGACGTACTTCTGGGTGTCTTCGATGAAGGCGTTCAGGGACTGGGTTGCCGGGGAGAACCACTGCGCATCGTAGACCAGTTCCGCCCAACGCTTGTCGATGTCGCGCTTGATGCGGTGCTGCTCGCGTTCGAGGCAGCAGTTCTCGAGCTCCTGGTGGGCGGTGATCAGCGCCACTGCGCCCGGAGCCTCGTACAGCTCGCGGGACTTGATGCCTACCAGACGATCCTCGATCAGATCGATGCGGCCGATGCCCTGCGCGCCTGCACGACGGTTCATCTCTTCGATGGCCTGCAGCGGAGTGACGTCATGGCCGTCGATCTTGACCGGGACGCCCTGCTTGAATTCGATGACGACCTCATCCTCGACCGGTGGGAACGCCGGATCGTCGGTGTAGGAATAGCAATCCTTGGTCGGACCGTTCCACGGATCCTCAAGGAAACCGGTCTCGATGGCACGGCCCCACACGTTCTGGTCGATGGAGAACGGGCTCTTCTCGGTCTGCACGATCGGCAGCTTGTGTTCCTTGGCGAAGGCGATCTCGACGTCGCGGGTCAGAGACAGGTCGCGAATCGGGCTGATGGCCTTCAGCGTCGGGTCGATGGAGGCGATGGAGACCTCGAAACGAACCTGGTCGTTGCCCTTGCCGGTGCAGCCGTGGGAAATGGTGTCAGCGCCGAACTGGTGGGCGGCTCGCACAAGGTGCTTGGAAATCAGCGGACGGGAGATAGCGGAGACCAGCGGGTACACGCCTTCGTACATGGCGTTGGCCTTCAGGGCCTTCATGCAGTATTCGTTGGCGAATTCATCACGGGCATCGACCACGTAGGCTTCGACCGCACCGCATGCCAGCGCGCGCTGCTTGATGGTTTCGAGGCTTTCGCCGCCCTGGCCGACGTCGAGGGACACGGCCACAACATCCTTGCCGGTGCGTTCCTTCAGATACGAAATGGCGACGGAGGTGTCAAGACCACCGGAGTACGCCAGGACGAGACGATTCTGATCGCTCATGGTTTCCCTTTCTAACATCCAACGTTATTCATCAGTATATGCACAGCTCTGTATATTTATGCATATTTGGTGCGTCGTGTCCACTATATGGCTATTCACGCTTTGGAAGCGACATCAAGCAGCCATTGCGCACGCCGTTTGGCGACATCATCCTCGGAGCAGATAACCATGACCGTGTCATCTCCGGCAATGGTGCCAAGCACGCCTTCGATGGGCTGCTTATCGATGACGCTGGCCACATATTGCGCGGCGCCGGATGGCGTGTGCACGACCACGAGATTACGTGCCGCGGCCACGGATGTGACCAGTCCGGACAGTACCCGGCTAATCTGCTGCTCGGTTTTGGCGTCCGGGTTAGAAGCCGGATGTTCATCAATGTTCTGTTTGCCGACGGCGTAGGCCACGGTTCCGTCGGCAAGACGGGTCTTCGTGGCGTGAATCTCATCAAGATCACGGCTCAGCGTGGCCTGCGTCACCTCGATGCCCTGGTCGGCGAGAATCTGCGACAGTTGCGATTGCGAGGTGACGATGCGCGTCAGCAGCGCCTGCTCAATGGCGCTCAGTCGAGCGGTTCGTGTGGCAGGACGCTGCAACGCGGGAGTGTGGTCAGTCATCAGACCAGCAGGCTTTCATCGCCACGGGCCTTGCCGGCCAACCAGGTCAGCAACGCCTTCTGGGCGTGCAGACGGTTGCCTGCCTCATCCCAAACCACGGACTGAGGACCATCGATAACCTCGGCGGTGACCTCCTTGCCGCGATATGCAGGCAGGCAGTGCTGGAAGATGGCGTCGTCCTTGGCCTTGGCCATGAGTTCGGCGTTCACCTGGTAATCCCAGAACGGCTTGGAACGGACAGCGTATTCCGCTTCCTCGCCCATGGAGACCCACGTGTCGGTGAAGACGCAATCGGCTCCGGCAACAGCCTCATTCGGATCAGTAGTGACGAGGATGGAGCCGCCGGTCTCAGAGGCAATCGCTTCGGCATCGGCAACGATCTGCGGATCCGGCAGGTATCCGTACGGTCCTGCCACACGCACGTTCATGCCCGCCACAGCGCCGCCGAGCAGGTAGGAGTTGGACATGTTGTTGGCCGCGTCGCCAAGATAGGCGATGGTCTGGTTCTTGAGGTTGTCTACACCGCCGCGATGTTCCGCGATGGTCTGGAAGTCAGCAAGAATCTGGCACGGATGGAATTCGTCGGTCAGTGCGTTCACCACCGGATGGGTGGAGTACTTGGCCATTTCCTCAACACGGTCCTGACCAAAGGTGCGCCACACCACGCCGTAGGCCATACGGTCAAGCACGCGAGCCGTGTCGGCCACCGGTTCGCCACGGCCCAGCTGGGAGCCGGACTTGTCAATGACCAGCGGATAGCCACCGAGTTCGGCCACGCCAATGGAGAAGCTGGAGCGGGTACGGGTACTGGGCTTGTCGAAAATCACGGCGATGCCCTGCGGGCCAGCGAACGGCTGGTGATAGAAACGGTTCTTGTGGAACTTGATGGCCAGTTCCAGCACCTGCTTCTGTTCTTCGTGGTTCAGATCGTCATCGCGCAGCATATGGCGCAGTTCAGGGGTTGCCATTGGTATAGAGGCTCCTTTCAAATTCTTCGGGTTCGTCCGAGATCAGTCGTTAGGCAGGTCGGACGGAATCTTGGCGAGGATGGACACCGCTTGATCGACGTCCTGAGCAGTGATGACCAGCGGCGGGGCGAGACGCAACGCATTCGGAGCAACCGCATTGACGATGAGACCGTGTTCCAAAGCCCAGTTCATGGCCGCATGCGAGCAGGGGTGGGCAAGTTCGATGGCGTCCAGCAGGCCACGGCCACGCACGGAGACGAACAGCGGATTGCCGCAGGAGGCGATACCGTCGCGCAGCTGCTTGCCGCGTTCTTCGGCGTTGTCCACGAGGTTGTCCTCTTCGATGACTCCCAGCGTTGCCAATGCCGCCGAAGCGCCCAATGGATTGCCTGCGAAAGTGGAGCCGTGGGAACCCGGGGTGAACAGCGCGGACAGTTCGGCGCCGAAGGAAATCATGCCGCCCATCGGGAAACCACCGCCAACGCCCTTGGCGAAAGTGACGATGTCCGGGGTCACACCGCCGGAAAGATCCTCACGCTGGAAGGCGAACCATGCTCCGGTGCGTCCGATGCCGGTCTGCACTTCGTCGATGATGAGGAGCGCCTTATGTTCGTCGCATAGTTTGCGGGCGGCCTTCACATAGTCCGCTCCGAGCGGCATCACACCGGCCTCGCCCTGGATAAGCTCCATGATGACGGCCGCAACCGGCCCTTTGCCGTACTTGCCTTGGCCGGTTTCGGCGAAAGCGTCGTGCAAGGCTTCGACGTTGCCGGCTTCGACGAATTCGATGTTCGGTACCAGCGGCTCAAATTTCTCACGGATGGCGGGCTTCCACGTTGCGGACAGCGCGCCCATGGTGCGGCCGTGGAAGCCGTGGGTCATGGAGATGATGCGTGCCGGTTTGCCGCCGATCTCAGGCAACGCGCCCGGCAGGATGCGCCCGTAGAGCTTGGCGAGCTTCAGCGCCGCCTCGTTACCTTCCGCGCCGGAATTGCCGAAGTAGACGCGGGAACCTTCCGGAGCGCCCGCGAGCTTGACGAGTTTGGCGGCGAGCTTGATCTGCGGTTCGGTGGCGAAGTAGTTGCTCACATGCGCGGCCTTGGCGGCCTGTTCGCTGACGGCCTTCACCCACTTCGGATGGGCGTATCCGAGCGCGTTGACGGCGATGCCTGCAAGGAAATCGAGATATTCATTGCCGTCGACATCCCAGATGTGGGCGCCCTCACCGTGGTCCATCACGCGCAGGGGCGTGCCAAACACGTTCATATGCACCTGGGAGTACTCTCCCAGCCACTTGGCATCTTCAGTGCCGAGTGTTTCCAGTTGTTCAGTTGCCATAGGAACTCCTCATTTCAATACCGTCCTCGGGCACGACCATGGTGCCGATGCCGTCGGTGGTGAAGATCTCGTTCAGGATGGAATGCGGTTTGCGACCGTCGATAATATGGGCCCGCGGAACGCCTCCGTCGATGGCGCGCACGCAGGCTTCCATCTTCGGGCGCATGCCGCTTTCCAGGTCGGGGAGCATATCGCGCAGATTCTCCACGCCGATGCGGCCAATCAGGGAGTCACGGTCCGGCCAATCGGCATACAGACCGTCGACGTCGGTCAACACGACCAGCTTGCTGGCTCCAAGGGCCGCGGCAAGGGCGGCCGCGGCGGAGTCGGCGTTCACGTTGAGCACTTCAGTGGCATCGTCTTCATTCGGAGCCACGGAGGAAACCACCGGAATACGTCCAGCGTTGATTAGATCCTCCACGGCGGACGCGTCGACGCTCACCACGTCGCCGACCAAGCCGATATCGGTGAGCTTGCCGTCAATGACCGGTTTGCGCTGCATGGCCGAGAACAGGGCGCCGTCCTCGCCGGACAGGCCGACCGCGAATGGACCGTGCGCGTTGATCAGGCCAACGAGTTCACGGGACACCTTGCCGGTCAGCACCATGCGGACCACATCCATGGCTTCCGGAGTGGTGACACGCAATCCGCCCTTGAATTCGGACTTGATACCCAGGACCTTAAGCATTTGGGATATCTGCGGACCGCCACCGTGCACCACGACCGGGTGCAGTCCCACCTGGCGCAGGAACACCATGTCTTCGGCGAAGCAGGCTTTCAGATGATCGTCGATCATCGCGTTGCCGCCATATTTGATGACGATGCGTTGTCCGGCGAATTCCTCCAGCCACGGCAGCGCTTCGATAAGCACTTCCGCCTTCTGGTCGGCGCGCAGGTCGGTGTGCACGTCGAAGTGGAATCCAGGTCCTTTGAGTTCTTTGGCCATTCCTATTCGATCAGCTTTCGTAGTCAGCGTTGATGTGTACGTATTCGTGGGTCAGATCGTCGGTCCAGACGGTCGCTTCCGCTTCTCCGGCGTTCAGGTCGATGTCGATGTGCACCTCGCGTGGGGTCATGTCCACTTCGGAGCGGTCGCGTCCGGCTCCGCCGTTTTCGCAGATGCGTACGCCGTTGACGTCCACCGTGACCTTTTCGGAATCGTATGGTGCGACGTCGGGCGGCACGGTGCCGAGGGAGCTGACGATGCGGCCCCAGTTCGGATCGTTGCCGGAGATGGCGCATTTGAGCAGATTGGACGCTGCGACCGCGCGACCGCATGCCAGAGCGGCTTCTTCGGTGGTCGCGCCGGTAACTTTGACACGGATGTCATGGCTTGCGCCTTCGCCGTCGCCGATGATCTGGCGAGCGAGCGAGGCGGTGGCCTTGGCCACAAGCTCGTTGAACTCGTCCGGGTCCGGTTCGATGCCGGACGCGCCGGAAGCCAGCAGCAACACTGTGTCGTTGGTGGACATGCAGCCGTCCACGTCGATGCGGTTGAACGACATTTCGACTCCGGCGTTCAAGGCGGCTTGAAGCTGTCCGGCGGTCACGACGGCATCGGTGGTGATGACGCACAGCATGGTGGCCAGCTGCGGGGCGATCATGCCGGAACCCTTGACCATGCCACCGATACGGAAGCCGTTGGAACCTTCCAGCTCGACGGTTTTCGGCTTGGTGTCGGTGGTCATGATGGCGTGCGACGCATCGGCTCCGGCTTCGGCGGTATCGGCAAGGGTTTCAAATGCCTTGTCCGCGCCGGACAGCACGTTGTCGAGCGGCAGCAATTCGCCGATGAGACCAGTGGAACATACGGCCACGTCTTCGGCTTTGGCGCCGATGAGGCCGGCGACCTTTTCAGCGGTGGCCTTGGACTGCTCGTATCCTGGCTTGCCGGTGCATGCGTTGGCGCCGCCGGAGTTCAGAATCACGGCCTTCACATGGCCGTCGGATACGATGTTCCTCGACCACTGCACAGGGGCCGCGCAGAAACGGTTCGAGGTGAACACGCCGGCAGCGGCGTCAAGCGGTCCATTGTTGACCACGAGAGCCAGATCCTTCTTGCCTTCGACCGCGGAAATGCCAGCTGCCACGCCAGCTGCGGAAAAACCTTGTGCGAACGTTACGCTCACGGTGCCACTCCAATCTTCGTCAATCCTGCATCCTCAGGAAGTCCCAATGCCACATTCAGCGACTGCACGGCCTGTCCGGCGGTTCCTCGGTTGAGGTTGTCGATGGCCGCGAATGCCAGCAGGCGGCCGGCATGATGGTCGACGACCACTTGAATGTGGGCCGCGTTAGAACCGATGATGTTGGCGGTGGCCGGCATTACGCCTTCAGGCAGCACCACCATGAAATCCTGGCCTTCGTATGCGTCCAGCCAGACCTGGCGGATCTCGGCATCCGTCATGCCAAGCGCTTTGTCGGTGAGTTTGGCGGAAACGGTGGCGAGAATGCCACGCGCCATCGGCGCGAGAATCGGCGTGAAGGCGAGGGTGTAATCGTCCGCCTCCGCAGCACTCTTGCCGGCCGCGTGCGCGAAGTTCTGCAGGATCTCCGGAATGTGGCGGTGCGTACCGCCTACCGAATACGGCAGAGCGGAACCAAACGCCTCAGCCGCAAGCAGATTGGTGCGCTTGAGGTTCTTGCCGGCGCCGGAATAACCGACCACCAAATCAGCCACGATGTCTTTCGATTCGACAAGACCCTGCGCAATGCCCGGTTGCAAAGCCAGCGTGGTCGCAGTGACGTTGCAGCCCGGTCCCGCAATGCGCTTGGTGCCGGGAAGCGCTTCACGCTGACGGCTGTAGGAGCCGTCAGCCGCGACGCCGGTGATGAGTTCCGGCATGCCGTAGGTCCAATGCTGGTAGAAGTCACCGCCGTAGAACGCGTCCCACGCGCTCTTTTCCTCAAGACGGTGGTCTGCGCCCAAATCCACCACCACGGCATTCGGGTCAAGCTGGGAGGCCAATGCTCCGGAAGCGCCATGAGGCAATGCCAGGATGATCACGTCATGGCCGTTGAGCACTTCCGGCGTGGTGTCCTCGACCACGAGGTCCGCCAACTGCGGAATGTGCGGCATATGCTTGCCAAGCTTGTCCCCCACCGAAGAATGTCCGGCGACGCAGGTCACTTCGAAATTCGGGTGTGCCGCGAGTATGCGCAGCGCCTCACCACCCGCGTATCCAGTCGCGCCGGCCACGGCTACCGTGTATTTGGCCATGTCACGTCTCTTTTCCTTGACTCGTTGAAACACATTCAGCATACACTTTATGCACTACATTGCATAATTATGCAGTTCAATCGTGTCGGATAGTGGTCACCGCCCATAACGGGACCGTTCAGACGAACATAAAAAGATTGGTTTCAGGCGGAAATCGAGCTGGAATCACCACTTTGTCCACTGCCACCGAACATGTACTGCATCATCTGGTTATACAAATCGGCTGTGGAAATGCCGTGAACCGTCATCCAAATCACCGCAATGGTGTACAGCACGTTGATAATCAGCGCTGCCACGCCAAGCGCGTAGCCTTTCATATGCAGTTTTTTGGTACGCCACATGGCGATGGCGCCCATCACCGCAGGGATGACCGGTACCGGCAGGAATAGTGCGAACACGAACGAGATGATCGCATAGCTATCCCAATGGCCGTACAGGGGGTTCTGGCTGGGATCATTCGGGTTGATGGGATATATGCCGGGCTGTTGGTATGGATTCGGCCCATACTGGCTTGGCCCGTATTGATTTGGTCCATACTGATAGCCATTGGGCTGGCCTGATTGCTGCCGTCCCGATGCATCATATGGATTCGCCGGATACCCGTTCTGCATATACGGATTCGTCTGCGGCCGCTGCGCCGTTTGTTGTGCATCGTCCGCCGGCTTGGGCTGTTCGGGAGCCCCATACATGTATGGATTGTAGTTCGCCGGATACTGGTTGGACATCGCGCCATATTCAGGCTGGTTGTACTGTCCGAATTCCGGCTGTGCCGACTGGTCCGACGGCGAAGACGACGAAACCGGAGCAGCCCCGGCCGCCTCCTGCCCTTCGTCGGGGTTGATCGGCTGGTTCTGCTCCGGTTCGTTCATGTCGTCCTCTTTATCTTTTTGGTTACTTCGATGGACTTGACGTGTCAGGCACGCAGTTGCGCGCCCAGCTTCGCGGCCGCATCCACGATGCGCTTGCGAATGGCTTCGCTGTCCTCGGAGGTCAGCGTCTTGTCCTCAGCGCGGAACGTGACGGCGTATGCGAGGGACTTCAATCCCTCACCCAGCTGGTCGCCGGTGTACACGTCGAACAGGTCGATGCTTTCCAAGCTGTTGCCGGCGGCTTCGACGATGGTCTTCTCGAGTTCGGCGGCGGTGACGTCCGTCGACACAGTGAAGGCCAGATCCTGCTTGACCGGCGGGAAGGTGGAAATCGGCTTGGCCTGCACCGGCTTGCCGCTCAAGGTGGCGAACAGCGCGGTCAGGTTCAGTTCGAACGCGGCGGAATGGGCCGGGAAGCCCAACGCCTCGTTGACATGCGGGTGAAGCTCGCCGACCATGCCGACGAACGTGTCACCTGCCATCACACGTGCCGCACGGCCCGGATGCCACTGCGCGGGTACGGCCTCAGCCTTCGGCTGGTCCAACGTGAGCTTTGCGCCGATGCGGTCGGAAATACGCTGCACGGCTTCAACTGCGTCGGACCAGTCCACGGCGCGGCGATCGCCCATCCAGCCGGAGTCGACGGCGTTGCCGGTCAGAATGCCGGCGACGTGCATCGGCTGGTCCGGCAGGCCTGCGTCAAGCGCGGCCAACTGCTCGTCGGTCGGCTTGACGGCACCCGGCAATGCCGGAATGGCCGGAGCGTTCGGATCCCACAGGTAGACGTGTCCGATTTCGTACAGCGACACGTTTTCCACGCCACGGCGCAGGTTACGCTGCACGGTCTGCGCGAGGGTCGGGATGATGTCGCGACGCAGGAACGGGCGATCGCCGGCCAGTGGGTTGGCGATTTCGACGCTGACCTTCTTGGTGGCGTCGGCGTCAAGTGCGAAGTTCTTGTAGTCTTCGTCGCCCACGAACGGATAGCTCAGGGTCTCCACCATGCCGTATTCGGCGAGTTCGTCGGCCACCTGGCGCTTGCGCAGCTGTTCGGCGGTCAGTCCGACCTTGCCTTCGACCGGTGCCGGCGGCACGGTGACCGGAATCTCATCGTAGCCGACCAGACGGGCCACTTCCTCCACCAGATCGCACGGTTCGTTGAGGTCCGGACGCCAGCTCGGCGGAGTCACGGAGAACTCACCGTTGCCACCGCCGGCCACAGTGCAGCCGATATCGGTGAGAATGTCGCTGATGGTGTTCACGTCAGTGTCCAGTCCCGCCACGCGGGCCACTTCGGACGCCTTGAACAGAATCGGACGACGATTGCAGACGGTGTTGTAATCAGTCGGGTGCTCGCTCGGCTCGCCGTTGCCGTACTTGACCAGAAGCTCGGCGGCCATCTGGGCGGCAGCCGGCTGCAGCTGATCATCCACGCCACGCTCGAAACGACGGGACGCTTCGGACGGAATCTTGTGACGACGTGCGGAACGCGCGATCGATACTTGGTCGAAATGAGCGGATTCCAGCAGGATGTTCTTAGTTTCAGCAGTGACCTCGCCATACAGGCCGCCCATCACGCCGGCGATGCCAAGCACACGAGAGCCACGCTCGCCGTTCGGCGAGTCGGTGATCAGCAGGTCTTCGACGCTCAGGTCATGATCCTTGCCGTCCAATGTGGTGAGCTTCTCACCTTCGTTGGCGCGGCGCACGACGATCGGTCCTTCAATCTTGTCCAGATCGTAGGCATGCATCGGCTGGCCAAGATCAAGCATCACGTAATTGGTGACGTCCACCGCCAAAGAGATGGAGCGCATGCCCGCGCGGATTAGGCGGCGGCGCATCCAGTTCGGCGTGTGGCTTGCCGGGTCGAAGCCACGCACGGCGCGCGCGTAGTAGCGATCGCAGCCGACCACACCGTGAATCGGATTATTGTCGTCGACGATCACTTCGATGTCGCTCTTGACACCTTCCGGCAGACCCTGAGTGACGGGCGCCTTCTTGCCGAGGGCGGTTGCCGGATCAGTGTAGACGGCGCCAGTGGAATGGTGGTATTCGCGGGCCACGCCACGGTAGGAGAACGCGTAGCCGCGATCCGGGGTGATGTTGATTTCCAGCAGCGGCTGGTCCAGGTGCAGCAGATGCATGGCGTCATCGCCCGGCTGGAGCTTTTCGTATTCCTCCGGGGTGAAGCCGTACTTGCGTAGCAGGATGATGCCGTCGTGGTTATCACCCAGACCAAGCTCGCGCTCGGAGGCGCACATGCCGTTGGAGATGTGGCCGTAGGTCTTGCGCGGTTCGATCTTGAAATCGCCTGGCAGCACGGCGCCCGGCAGGGTCACGACAACCTTCTCGCCGGCTGCCATGTTCGGAGCTCCGCAGATGATGCCGCGTGGCACCTTGTTGCCGTTTTCATCGGTCTCGTTGTATTCGTCGCCGACGTCCACATGACACCAGTTGATGATCTTGCCGTTCTTCTGCGGTTCCGGAGTGGCGTCGACCACATAGCCGACGACAATCGGGCCGGTGACCTGGGAGGTGTGGATCTCTTCCTCTTCGAGGCCGACCTTCACCAGATCCTTGGCAAGCTGTTCATACGTAAGGCCTTCCGGAACCTCGACATGGTCCTTGAGCCAATCAATGTCAACCATTGGCATGGGTCAATCACTCCCCCATCACAAACTGTTCGCTGAATCGCACGTCGCCTTCCACCAGGTCGTGCATGTCGTTGATGTCGTGGCGCAGCAGCAGGGTACGTTCCACGCCGACGCCGAAGGCGAAGCCGGTGTAGACCTCAGGATCGAGGCCCGCAGACTTCAGCACGTTCGGGTTGACCATGCCGCAGCCGCCCCATTCAAGCCAACCGGCGCCGCCCTTCTTATCGGGGAACCACAGGTCGAGCTCGGCGCTCGGCTCGGTGAACGGGAAGTAGCTCGGACGCAGACGGGTTTTGGCTTCCGGGCCGAACATGGCCACGGCAAGCTTGTCGAGCACGCCCTTCAAATCGGCCATGGTCAGATGCTTGTCCACGGCGAGGGCCTCCACCTGATGGAACACCGGGGTGTGGGTGGCGTCAAGTTCGTCGGTACGGAACACACGGCCCGGGCAGGCGATGTACAGCGGCACACCACGGGTGATGAGTCCACGGACCTGATCGGACGAAGTCTGGGTGCGCAGCACCATGTTGGAGCCGACGAAGCCCGCGGCGTCCTTGGCCTGATTGCCCTTGACGTAGAAGGTGTCCTGCATCTGGCGGGCCGGATGGTCCGGACCGAAGTTCAGCGCGTCGAAGTCATACCATTCGGTTTCCACTTCCGGACCGTCGGAAATCTGCCAGCCCATGGAGATAAAGAAGTCCTCGACATCCTCCATCAGCTTCGGCAGCGGATGGCGGGCGCCAAGCGGCTTGCGGTTGACCGGCAGGGTCATGTCCACGGTTTCGGCGGCAAGCTCGCGGGCCTCTTCTTCGGCCTTGACTTGCTTTTCCTTGGTGCCGAACGCACGACCGAAGTCGGCGCGAAGCTTGCCCATGAGCTTACCGGCGTCTTTCTTCTGGTCCTTCGGCAACGCGCCGATGGCCTTGCTGGCCTGCGTCATCGCGGATTCCGCTCCGGCGTACTGCGTCTTGATGGCTTTCAATTCCTCCATTGTGGAGGCGTTTTCGATTTTCGCGATGCCCTCGGCAACCGCATCGGTTACCGCTTGGGCGTCGAATACCGCACCCTCTGCCACGAGATACCTTTCTTATCAACCGTTTGTTTTACGCATAAAACGCGCAATTCCAACGTTTTTACGACTTCACATTCTTTCAACATGACTCGACATAGCCAAGCTCAGCAGCATCACCGCCGCGCTGGTGCCGAGATTGAGCGATTCCGCCTTGCCGTAGATGGGAATCGACACGATTCTGTCGACGCGTTCCAACACATCCTGGGTCAGCCCGCGCGCCTCGTTGCCGAACAGCACCGTCTTGGCTTGCGCAAGTGATTGCGGCACGGCAAGCACGTCCGTAAGCGGTTCCGGCGGCCGTGCGTCGGTACCATACACGTCGGCGGCGTACACGGCGAGTCCACGTTCCGCACACCAATCGAAATACTCGTCCGTGCCCATGGAGACGACCGGCAGATGGAACAGCGAGCCGGCAGTGGAACGAATCACCTTCGGGTTGAAGATGTCCACGCAGTCGTCCACCAGCACCACGCCCGCGCAACCGGCCGCATCCGCGGAACGAATCACGGTGCCGGCGTTGCCCGGATCGCGCACCTGCCAGAACGCGGCGACCATCGTGCGTTCGTCGGAATCGCCATCAATGACGGCGGAATCGAGGAAAGCGCGCATGTCGGCGACGGCGAGCACTCCCTGCGCGTCGGAGCTCATGTGCTGCATGACGGCATGCGTCACCTTATGCACGTAAGCACCGGCCTGCATGGCCTTGCCGGCCATCTGCGCCACGGTAGGCGTGATGAAAGCCGCGTCCGGTTCGGCGGAGACGACCTCCACATACAGATCCTCGACGATGTCGGGATGCCAGGAGAGCAGTTCACGTACCGACTGCGGTCCTTCCACCATGAACCTGCCGGACCGCTTGCGGCCTTTCCTGTCGGCAAGTTCGGAGACCCTGCGGACGCGTTCGGCCCTTGGGTTTGCAATGACTTCGGATTTCATAGGCATACGCGTTAGCCTAACACCTTCGAAGCGGTTGGCGACGCGGCCATGTCATGTTTCGAAGCGTCCAGAAAACATCCAGCCACATCCCAGCGCGAGCAAAGCGTCTTTCTGTTGTATGCCAGATACAACTTTTACCATCAGCATAAACGCCGATCGCGAGCGGCGCGGAACCATCAATCGCTCATATCTATCGAAACACATAAGGAAACAGCCATGTTCGTCGTCAAAAACGCATGGAAAAGCGTCACCCGCAACAAGGGACGCAATATGCTCATCATCGTCATCGTGACCATCATCGCCGCTGCCGCCACAATCGGCCTATCCATCCGGCAGGCGGCCGCCACCGCAAGAAGCAGCGGATTAGATAACACCACCGTCACCGCGCAGATCAGCCTTGATCGCGGCAAACTCATTTCCGAATCGCGCGAGCAGTCCAAGTCGGATTCCGATTCGTCCGATGCTTCCGCCAAACCTGACTTCGACGCCATGCGTTCCGCTTTGGCCGACAAGCAGTTTTCGCTTGCCGACTATCAGAAGTACGCGAAGGCTCCATCCGCGGTGAAATCCACATATTATATGGAGACCACGGGGTTGGCGGCGACTGACGATTTCCAGCCGGTCACCGATTCGTCCGGTTCGGATTCCTCCAGCTCGTCCGGCTCGTCCAATATGAAGGATTCGTCTGATACCGCCGGTACGGATAACGGCAACCGTCAGGATGAACAGTCCGGTGGCCCCGACGGACAAATGGGCGACGTCGCGGGCAGCAAAGACGGCGCGGGCATGGTCAACGGCGATTTCTCCCTAATCGGCTTCTCCAGCGACGAGGCCGTCGCCAACGCCTCCAATGGCAGCTTCACGATGGTGAAGGGCAAGGTGTTCGGCTATGACGCGAGCAGTGATGGCGATGCCATCATCTCCAAATCGCTCGCCGACCGTTCCTGACAATCCAATCGCACGTTTTTCCTGGAAAGGACCTCCCATGACAACGAATTCCGCGAATACCGCCGATACGGCAATCGCAAAAGAAACCGTCGAAGTCAACGGCGCACAATCGCAGCGGACCAATCCGCCCACATTGCGCCTGGACAATGTCAGCTACGCCTACGCCAAAGGCGGCAAGCGTGTGCTGAAGAACATCAGCCACGATTTCCAAGCCGGCAAGGTGCATGCCATCACCGGACCGTCCGGAGCGGGCAAGACCACGCTGCTGTCGCTCATCTCGGGACTGGCGACCCCCACGGAAGGCATGGTGCTGGTCGATGGCGCCGACCTGTCGGAACGCGACCGATACCGTTTTCGCAGCCATGACATCGGCGTGATCTTCCAAAACTTCAACCTGCTGCCGAACCTTACGGTGGCGGAGAACATCATCCTGTCGATGGACGCGTCCGGCAAATCGTTCGACAAGTCGAAGAGGACGATCGTCGAGGAACTGCTCGAACAGGTGCATTTGCCGAAGGAATACGTGAACGAGCGGATTCTGCACCTGTCCGGCGGCGAACAGCAGCGTGTGGCGATCGCCCGCGCGTTAAGCTACGGCCCTTCCATCATCGTCGCGGACGAGCCGACCGGCAATCTCGACCTGGCCACCCAGGACGACATCATGGGTATTTTCCGAACGTTGGCGCATGATGGGCATCGTTGCGTCATCATCGTCACGCACAGTCCGGAAGTGGCGAAGACGTCCGACGAGGTGTTCGAGCTGGCTCCCATCAGGCGTCGCAGATAAGCGTCGGCAGCTTCTCGAGAAGAAATACGGCATGCGTCCCCATGCAACGGACACGCATGCCGTATTTTTTTCCTGTTTCGGTTGGACGGTGGCGTTATGATTGGGCGCGTCGAAGTACAGGGGGTGCCGAATACGGCTGAGACGGGCGACCGCCGGACCCTTGACCTGATCAAGGTAATGCTTGCGTAGGAACAGTACCGGCAAAACGCGTCGCGTCCCGTAGAGACGATCTCCGTTGTATTTCGGCTTGTGCACATACCCAATGGAAGTCGAGAAGGGACACCATGGCCAACGAAAAGCCATCGACGCAGACGCAGCCGCACGGCGATGCCGCAACCAGAAAGAAAACCGAAACGAGCGTGGCGGAAGCCGGTTCGTCAGCCGAAAAGAAGGTCACGCCGAAGAACGCCCTGCTGGGATTGCAGCATGTGCTCGTATCAAACGTGTGGCTTGATCCGGTGTTCGTGGCGGGCGCCATCGGTCTGCCGTTGGCATTGTCGTCGAACATGGTGAACGCCATTTTCATCGTCTCCGGCCTGGTCACGCTTATCCAGGCCACGAAACTGGTGCGCCTGCCCATCGTTCAGGGTCCTTCCGCGGCGTTCGACGCGCTGATGATCGCCGCCGGCACCGCCGGATCACTTGCCGCGGCCGGCACGTCCATCTTCATCAGCTCGCTGATTTTCCTGGTGCTGTGCCTGACGCGTGTGATCGAGAAGCTGCGGTTCCTGTTCGCCCCGATCGTATCGGGCGTGATCATCTTCCTCGTCGGCGTCTCCCTGTCGGGATTCACATTGAGCGAGTTCCTTGGCGGCGCGCCGGGAGACAGGGGCTTCGCCGATCCGAAGACGCTGGCCGTCTCCATCATCACCTGCGTGCTGGTGGTGGTGCTTTCCCAGTTCGGCAAGGGCATGGTGAAGGCGCTGTCGTATCTGATCGCACTGGTCGTGGGCACCGCGCTGTCTCTGGCGTTCGGCATGGCCGACTTCTCCGCGGTGGCCTCCAAGCCGTGGCTCGGCCTGCCCAAGTTCATGCCGTATGGCGGTTTCGATTTCAACGCGGCGATTTTCGTACCGTTCTTCATCGCCTATCTGGTGGCCATCATGGAAGCCCTCGGCGTGTATCAGGCGGCCACGGAGATCCAAGGCACGAAGCTCCAGGACCGCCAGGTGCGTTACGGTCTTGCCGGAGAGGCCGCCGGTTCGGCGATCTCCTCGCTGATCGGTGGTTTCACCACCACCGCGTATCCGCAGAACGTGGCGCTGCTCAAAGTCACCGACGAAGGCAAGACCCGCACCCGCGTGCCGGTGATCATTGCCGGCGTGGTGTTCGTGGTGCTTGGTTTCATTCCGAAGGCGGGCGCAGTGCTGTCGCTCATCCCATCCCCCGTGATCGGCGGCATCTTCCTGCCGGCCGCCGCAAGCCTCATCAGCACCGGCTTCAACACGCTGCGCAAGGTGGAAAGCGACGACCGCACCCAAGTGGTGATCGGCCTTTCCCTGCTGCTTGGCATCGCCCTGCCGAACGCGTTGAGCGGTCTTGAAGGAGGAGCGCACGTGTTCTTCTCGAATTCGATTCTGGTCGGCGCGTTCAGCGTCGTGATTCTCAAGGCCCTCATCATCGACCTGCCGAACTTTATCGCACGACACGCAGACGAGCGGACGAAACAAGCGGAATAATCGAAAGCATCCGAATAATCCGACAACCATACGGCGGAAAGGACATGGCATGAGCATGGGGCAATCGCAGGAATCCACGAACATCGACGAGACGAAGGAAACCATCAAACGGGAGGTGCTCGACTTCATCGCACAATACGGCTGCGGCAAGGCGCCCGATGAGGCGTTCGACACGCTGGCGAAGCATATCTTCGCCTTTCAATTCGAGCGCAACCTCCCATACCGCGCCTACTGCATGTCCAAACGCGTGACGCCGCAGACGCTCGCCAACTGGATGCAGATTCCCCCCATGCCGGTGGACGGCTTCAAAATGCTGACGCTCACCTCCGTGCCCGAACAGGATTGCGAAGCGGTGTTCACCACCAGCGGTACCACGCATCCCGGTCAACGCGGGCGCAACTTCCACCCCGACCTGCAGGTGTGGGACGAGTCGATGATCGTGCCGTTCAGGCATTTCATCATGCCCGACCGCGAGCGCATCCGCATCGCGGTCCTCTCCCCCGCATGGGACATGAACGAGCATTCGTCGCTGTCCCGATATCTGACCCGCGCCGTGGAGCAGTGCGGCGCCGAAGGCAGCGGCTTCTTCTTCCATGAGGATGGCCTTGATTTCACGGGCGTCGAGCGCTTCCTCGACGAGGCCGCGGCCGACGGCGAACCGGTGATGCTTATGGGCGCCTCCTCCGCCTACCTGTATCTGCTGGATTATCTGGACAAGCAGGGCAAGACCTACGCTCTGGCCGCCGATTCCCGCGTGTTCGATACGGGCGGTTTCAAAAGCACGCGCACCGACATGACGGTCGACGACCTGTATGCGGCGTTCGAACGAGTGTTCGGCGTGAAGCGCTCGCATTGCGTGAACATGTATGGCATGACGGAGTTGAGTTCGCAGATCTACGATCAGAACATCCTGTCCTATTACACGGATGGTTCGTCGAATTATCTCAAAGCCACGCCGTCGTGGGTGCGTTCGGTGTTCCTCGATCCGGCTTCGCTTACGCCGGTCGCCGATGGCGAGCAGGGTGTGATCGCGCATTACGATCTGGCGAATTGGAATTCGTGCCTGGCTATTCTGACGGAGGATCTGGGTGTGCGCACCGAACATGGCTATGTGCTGAACGGTCGTGCGAAGGGCGCCGAGGCGCGTGGCTGTTCGATCACCGTCGACGAGGTGATGGCGGCCAACGCATGAGCGACGTCGACATTTTCCACGCGCCGCGGGATTTCGAGTTCCATGATTTCGACACACGCAACGTCACGGCGTCCGATGGCGGCACGGCGACGTTGCGTTTCCCCCGTCTCGACGCCGATGCCGTGCATGCGCTGGCGGCGTCGGTGCGGCGGCATCGCGCCGAGAAACTGGCGCGGTATTCCACGGACGGGATCGTCGACGTGATCGCGCGCGCCGTAGAATTGTGGACGGATCCGAAATATCCGGAACGTCGGCTTGCGGAGCGGCTCATTCCCGCGGTCACCGGCTATGACGCGTCCATGGTGCGTATCGAATTGAAGCGGTACATGCGCATGTTCCGTCGGCGTGAGCTGCTGCGTTTCGTGGATGACGAGTTGAATTGCCCGCAGATGCTTGACGAGTATCGCCCGAACCGTTCGGGCGGATACACGCGGCTGTACGGTCCGGAATTGTCGTTCCACGTGTTTTCCAGCAATGTGCCGGGCATTCCCGTGTGGAGCATGACGATGGGTCTGCTGACGAAAAGCGCGATTCTCGGCAAATCGTCGTTCGACGAGCCGCTGATGCCGGTGCTGTTCGCCCGTTCCCTGGCAAGCGTCGACCCCGATATGGCGGACGCTTTGGCGATTATGCCTTGGCGTGGCGGCACCGTGGATTTGGAGGATGCCGCGATTGGCGAGGCGGATGCGGTGGTCGCGTACGGTTCGTCGCACACCACCGAGGCGATTCGCCCGCGCGTACGTGCCGGAAAGCCTTTCCTCAGCTACGGCGCGAAAATCGGCTTCTCGCTGATCGGCCGCGAGGCGCTTCGCGCCGACCTGTATGCCGGCACCGTGCATCGTATGGCGATCGACGTGGCCACATACGACCAGCAAAGCTGTCTGGCGCCGCAAACCATGTTCGTGGAACGTGGCGGCGCGATGTCTCCGGCGCAGGTCGCCGAACTGCTTGCCAGCGAATTGGACGGGCAGCAGCGCAAATATCCCCGTTCCACACCGTCCGAAGAGGAGTCCATGGCGATTCAGCGGTTGCGTTCCACCGCGCAGATGAAAGCGCTGATGCTGAGCGCCGGCCCGATGGCCGCCGCGGCCGGCAACGCGGATGATGCGCCGTCCGACGACCCGTTCGTGGTGCAGTCGCGTTCGGGCACCGACTGGACGGTGCTGTACTATCCGTCCATCGGCATGGCCGACTCGCTGTCCACACCACTGAACCGCACCGTCAACATCGTGGCGGTGGACCATGTCGAGGACCCGCTGCCCACGCTGCGCCCTTACGCGCAATGGTTGCAGACCTGCGGTGTGGCGCTCGCTCCGGACCGGCTGTTCGACGTGGCGCAACGCGTCGGCGAGACCGGCATCGACCGCATCTGCCCGGTAGGCGAGATGAATCGCGCGAAATCCGGCTGGCATCACGACGGCGGCTTCAATCTGCTTGATCTGGTGCATGCCGTCGATATCGAACGTAACACCGATATGTACTGTGATGGTTTCGATATGGATGTCGAATAATCACATTCAAGCAATCCCACGAAATACGTATACCTAAAAACGAAAGGAATTTCCATGCAGCAGTCCGATTCTCTGCCGTTGAAGGGACGTGTCGCATTGGTGACTGGCGCGAGCCGCGGCATCGGCGCGGCGATCGCGTTACGTCTGGTTCGCGCCGGCGCATGCGTGGCTATTAACTACGTCAGCGATGACGAGCGTGCGAAGCGGTGTGCGCAACGCATTATGGACGATTGTGAGGCGGCCGGTCGTGTGATCACCTGCAAGGCCGATGTCACCGACGCCGGACAGGTGCACGACATGGTATCCACGGTGGTCGCAACGTTCGGCGGATTGGACATTCTCGTCAATAACGCATTCGCCCGTTATTCGTTCGACCCACGCAATCGCAAGACCTTCGGTACCATCGGATGGTCCGATTACGCGGCACAGCTAGAAGGATGCCTCAAAGGCGCATACAACACCTGCGAAGCAGCGCTGCCGCAGATGAGGCGTCAGACCGGAGGACGCGTTATCAACATCTCTAGTAACCTCGTCGACTCCCCGATTGTGCCGTATCATGACTACACCGCTGCGAAAGGTGCGTTGGTAGGTTTCACCAGATCATTGGCGCAGGAGGCTGGGGCATGGGGCGTGACCGTGAACGCCATCGCGGCCGGGCTCACCGTTGGCACCGAATCGAGTCGTGCCACCACCGAGGATGTACGCGAGCGTATCATCGCATCCACCCCGTTGGGCAGACTCGCCACCGCCGATGATATCGCCGGAGCCGTGGCTATGCTGGCCAGCGATGACGCATCATTCATCACTGGCCAGACACTGCACGTCGACGGGGGCTTGGTGATGCGTTAAAGCGTGGTTTTGACTTTGGTTTGTGGCGCCAGCATATTCGTCGGCAAAGAAGGATGGTTATGAATATCACCGTGTATCTCGGTGCGCATGAGGGAAACGATCCCATATACAAGAAAGCCGTTGAGGAATTGGGCATATGGATTGCGGACAATGGCAACAGGCTGGTGTATGGCGGCTCCGATGAAGGATTGATGGCCGTGATCGCCGACACCGTACTCGCCCATGACGGCGACGTGACCGGTATCGAGGCGCAGATGTTTGTGGACAGAGGCGTTGCACACCATAACCTAACCCAACTGGTTGTCGTGCCGAATATCGTGGAACGCCGGACCCGCATGATTGAGCTTGGCGACGTGTTCATCGCTTTCCCTGGCGGCACGGGAACGTTGGAGGAAATCAGTGAGGTGGTGTCGAAAATTTGTCTTGACCAACTGACCCAACCCTGCATCTTCTATAATCTCAACGGCTTTTATGATGATATGAAGGCATTCCTACAGCACATGATCGATGCGGGCTTCTCCACCGCAGAACGTCAGCATGGTATCTATTTCGCGTCTAATCTGACCGAAATCGAACGCGTCATTGCAGCGCATAACGCATAGGAATCGGCAAACGTCAGACCACCGGCAGAACAGCGTGCAGAATCGTCATGAACGTCAGCCCGATAACGGCCGTGACGGTCAACGAGAAGCCTGCGAGTTTGGCGTTACCGGTCAGCGAATCAGTGAATTTTGTGGAGAAAATCGTTACCGGTGCGAATGCGGCCAGTACCATGATTTCTCGGACACGTTCATCCAACGGCAACAGGAACCATGCGGACAATGCGATGATGATGCTGAACAGGAATCGCCATGCGATAATTTTGCCTAGTTCCGAACGATCCTTATGACTGTCAGGGATCTCCATCATCAGGCCGATCATGGCCATTGCTGCGAAAGCGTTGGCGTTGGCGAACGGAGTGATGAGCGTGACGATCCAATGCGGCACACTCCATCCGGCGAACATGATCACCAGCATGAGCATATAGCAGTCGAACGAAATGGACGAGTAGAAATCGTGCGCGATATTCTTGATCTTCAGGCTCAATGGCAGGTTTTTGGTGGGGCTTCCCAAGTGCAGCAGCGAGCGGGTAATGGTCAGGGATGCGGCAGTGGCGATGATGGCGTTGACTATATCGAGCATAATGACCGGCAGACC
>ENA-OQNA01000045-OQNA01000045.1-human-gut-metagenome-genome-assembly--contig:-NODE-45-length-44313-cov-5.703458_pt1 | contig 44313 bp, 32 predicted proteins | sample MGYA00242625_ERZ504872 | MGnify/ENA primary metagenome ERZ504872 (study PRJEB26092, sample SAMD00036425) | human gut metagenome | host: Homo sapiens | study: EMG produced TPA metagenomics assembly of...
GACGGTGAGGCGCAGAAGAAGGTCGGTTTCTTTGGTCTGGTCAAACAGTCGATGCCGGCTTTGCTGACTGGTCTGAAGAACACGCTGTTGATCACGTTGCTGTCGTTTGTGATCGCACTGGCGTTGGGTGTTGCTTTCGGCTTGATGAAAGTATCGGAGAACAAGATTCTGAGAGGCGTGTCCAAGGTTTATATCGCAGTGTTCCGCGGCACTCCGATTCTGGTGTGGGCGTTCTTCTTCTATTTCGGTGTGCCGCAGCTTATCGGACACAGTGTGAACATTTGGGTTGCAGGTGCGTTGACGTTGTCGCTCAATTCCGGCGCATATCTGGCGGAGATCGTGCGTGGCGCCGTGCAGTCCGTTGACTCTGGTCAGATGGAGGGAGCACGCTCGCTTGGCCTCAACCATCATCAGGCCATGGCGCGCGTGATCATGCCTCAGGCCACTGCAATCGCCATGCCGTCGATCATCAACCAGCTGGTCATTATGATCAAGGATTCCTCGCTGCTGCTGGCCATCGGCTTTGGTGAATTGCTGTATCAGGCGCAGCAATTGTATGCGGCGAACTTCCGCGTCACCGAAACGTTGCTGATCGTCGGTGTGATGTACTTCGTGGCCATCACCATCCTCACATGGCTGGCCAATATCGTTGACAGGAAGGTGAATCGATGAGCGAGAACTGCAATCACGGCAACAATGATGGCGAAGTGATCATCGACGTCAAGAATCTGCATAAAAACTATGGTCATATGGAAGTCATCAAAGGCGTCGATCTTACGGTACGCAAGGGCGAGGTGATCTGTATCATCGGACCGTCTGGTGCCGGCAAATCCACCATGTTGCGTTGCCTGAATGGACTTGAACAGGCATCCAGCGGCCAGATTGTGGTCAACGGTCATGATCTGGGTGATCCGCATGTGAACATCGACCAGGTTCGAGAGCAGGTTGGCATGGTGTTCCAGCATTTCAACCTGTTCAACAACATGAGCGTGATTGACAACATCACGCTTGCGCCGAAACTGGTGCACAAGGAAACCGACGAGCAGGCGCGTGAACATGCGATGGCATTGCTGAAAACCGTGGGATTGGCCGAAAAGGCCGATGTCATGCCTCGCTCGTTGTCTGGCGGTCAAAAGCAGCGTGTTGCCATCGCACGATCCTTGGCCATGCGTCCGAAGGTCATGCTGTTCGACGAGGCCACGTCGGCGCTTGACCCGGAGATGGTCGGTGATGTGCTCGAAGTCATTCGTGAGCTGGCCGAAGACGGCATGACCATGGTGCTGGTGACCCACGAGATGGGTTTCGCCCGCGAAGTGGCCACCCGCGTGATCTTCACCGACGCCGGCGTGATCGAGGAGGAAGGCACTCCGGACGAGATCTTCAACCATCCAAAGAGCGAACGATTGAAGACGTTCCTTTCCAAAGTGCTCTGAGTGCTCTCTTGGCCCCGGCGATTGCTTAATCGCTGATCGCGGATGAAATGCTGCGATCGTGTGACGGATGGTCATACGAATCTGCATGTAAAAGACAGGCGAATGTAGGGTGAAATTCATCTTGCGTTCGCCTGTTCGGCTCTTTCTCGTTGCTTGGCGTTCCTACGTTGGTATGCATGAGCATTGGTGATACGTGGCGTCGCGTTGTGGATGGTTTCAAATCCAAGGTGCCCGAACGAGTGGTGTTCGGTGCGGTGGTTGTATTGTTCGTAATAGCGGTGCTGGCTATCGAATTGCCACGATGGTGGTAGCTGCCACGTACGGCGCTCAAGATATCGGTATTGCGGTCGATAACGCGCTATGATGCATTTTGAGACAACGTCGTCTCACATTTCGAGCACGTCAGGGGGTGGTAACAGCCGCAGAAACATGGTTTCCATATACTATCCGTATGACAGATATCAAAGAAACGCAAGAGACGCGCCCGATCATGCCGGGTACGGAAGACAGCGACCGCCCGCTGGTCGAATTGACCCACGTTGAAAAGCACTACGGTGACTTGCATGTGCTCAAGGACATCAACCTCACCGTCAAGAAGGGCGAGGTGCTGGTCATCGTCGGTCCATCCGGTTCCGGCAAATCCACCATGTGCCGCACCATCAACCGTTTGGAAACCATTGATTCCGGTGATATTCGCATTGATGGCAAGCCATTGCCCCAGGAAGGCAAGGAGCTCGCCAGCCTGCGTGCCGAGGTCGGCATGGTGTTCCAGTCGTTCAACCTGTTCGCCAACAAGACCATTCTTGAAAACGTGACGCTTGCTCCGATCAAGGTGCGCCATATGGATAAGAAGGCGGCCGAGGATCTCGCCATGGACCTGCTCTCCCGAGTGGGAGTGGCTTCGCAGGCTTCCAAGATGCCATCGCAGCTTTCCGGCGGTCAGCAGCAGCGTGTCGCCATCGCCCGAGCGCTTGCCATGCAGCCGAAGGTCATGCTGTTCGACGAACCGACGTCCGCGCTTGATCCGGAAATGGTCAACGAAGTGCTTGACGTCATGGTGGAGCTGGCTCACGAAGGCATGACCATGCTGTGCGTGACCCACGAGATGGGCTTCGCACGCAAGGTGGCCGACAAGGTCGTGTTCATGGCCGACGGTCAGATTCTTGAGCAGAGCACGCCGGAAGACTTCTTTGAAAACCCGAAGACCGATCGTGCCAAGGACTTCCTGTCGAAGATTCTCACCCACTGAAGTGACTGACGGGAATAAGACAGAAGAAGGATTTTCGATATGAGACTTTCTATGATGGCGAAGCGTATGCTGCGCAGGGTTATAGCGACTTTCTGCGCCTGTGCATGCGTGTTCGCAGTGTCCGCCTGTGGCGCGGACGATGCCGATGGCAAGATTCGCGTCGGTATCAAGTTCGACCAGCCTGGTCTGGGCTTCAAGAAGTCCGGCACCTATGTCGGCTTCGATGTGGATGTGGCCAAGTACATCGCCAAGAAACTCGGCTATTCCGAAGACCAGATCGTATGGAAGGAGGCACCGTCGAAGCAGCGTGAGGCCATGCTGCAGAATGGCGATGTCGATTTCATCGTCGCCACGTACTCCATCACCGACGAACGCAAGAAGGTCGTCTCCTTCGCCGGACCGTATTTCGTGGCGGGTCAGGATCTGCTCGTTCGTAAAGACGAAACCTCCATCAAGGGTCCGGAGGATCTTAATGGCAAGCGTTTGTGCTCCGTGACCGGTTCCACTTCCGCGGTCACCGTCAAGGAGAAGTTCGCCAACGAAGTGCAGCTCATGGAGCAGCCTGGTTACGCGGAGTGCGCTACCGCACTGTTCTCTGGCATTGTTGATGCGGTGACCACCGACGACATTATTTTGGCTGGTCTTGCCTCCGCGTCCCGTGGCCGTCTGCGCGTGGTCGGCAAGCCGTTCACCCAGGAGTATTACGGCGTCGGCATCAAGAAGGGCGATACGAAGCTGGCCACCCAGATCAACAACGCCATCGCCGATATGATCCAGGATGGTTCTTGGCAGCGTGCCATTTCCGACAACACGAAGGGCACCGCATACACGCCGAACGCGAAGTACAATCCGCCGGAGCCGACTGAGGGGGAGAGATAATGGAAGCGTTCATCTCATTGTTCAGCCAGTACAATGTGCCGGCTGCGTTCTTGGTGAACATTGAACTGACCCTGTGGTCGGCGTTGTTCTCCACGATTCTTGGCGTCATCCTCGTGATGATGCGCATCTCGCCGGTCGCGTCGCTGCGTATGGTCTCGGGTGCTTACGTCGAGCTGTTCAAGAACCTGCCGTTGACCATCATCATGGTGTTCATGGTGCTGGGTGCCTACGCGCAGCTGAAGCTCAGCTTCTCCGACACGTTCGCCACCAACTTCTTCTGGCTTGCCGTCACCGGTTTGAGCCTGTATACGGCGGCCTTCGTGTGCGAATCGCTGCGATCCGGCATCAACACCGTGCCGCTTGGCCAGGCTGAAGCCTGCCGTGCGCTGGGATTGAACTTCATGCAGTCCGCCACCCAGGTCATTCTGCCTCAGGCGTTCCGTGGCTCCGTGGCACCGCTGGGCAACACGTTGATCGCATTGCTGAAGAATTCCACGGTTGCGGCCGCGGCTTCCGTCGCCACCGAAACCTCGTCGTTGATGAGCGAAATGATCGAATACCGTTCCGACGTGATTGTTCCGATCTTCCTGATCTTCGCATTCGGTTATGTGATTCTGATCATTCCGATCGGCATGCTGACCACGTATCTGTCCAACAAGCTCGCGGTGAGGAGGTGACGCACCATGGCAAGCGATGAAAGCGCGGTGCTGTTCGACCAGCCCGGTCCTAAGACCCGTAAAACCATTCGTATCGTCAACTGGATTGCCGGCATTGTCTTTGCAATCGTAGTTGTGCTCATTCTCATGAGGCTTCACAATCCGCCGGATGGCGAGAACCAGCTGAGCTGGGAGTTGTGGAAGCCGGCGCTTGACGCTGAAGCATGGACCGATTTCTATCTGCCCGGATTGTGGGCCACGATTCGAGCTTCCGTGTTGGCAGTGATCGGCGCAGTGCTGTTCGGTCTGATTTTCGGTATCGGCCGTCTGCTGCCGAATATCGTGATTCGTGCGATTTCCGGCGCCATCGTTGAATTCGCACGTGCGGTCCCTGTGCTGCTGCTGATGATCTTCTTCTGGCGTTGGTTCGCTTTCGCAGGCATGTCAAGCCCCGCATACTGGGCTGTGGTGCTCGCATTGGTGATCTACAACGGTTCCGTGGTGGCCGAGCTGGTTCGTTCCGGTGTCGGCAACCTGCCGAACGGCCAGCGTGAGGCGTCGCTCGCCTTGGGCTTGACCCGCACGCAGTCGCTGATGGAAATCGAAGTGCCACAGGCCATCTACGCCATGCTTCCTGCCGCCGTGACGCAGTTGGTGGTGGTACTGAAGGATACCGCTCTCGGCTCGATCATCATGTACACCGATTTGCTGCAGGAATCGCGTCGACTTGGTTCGATGTACTTCAATATTCTGCAGACATTGGTTGTGGCTGCCGTCATCTACTTCATCGCATGCTGGCTGCTGAGCCGTCTTGCGGAATGGCTGCCGGAACGCATGCAGAAGCACACTGCGGCACCTGCCGAACCGGAACCGGTCGCTCCGATCGCCATTATGGATCCGTCGAACGTGAACCAGATCGCCGTGGCTAGGGAAGGTGTGCTGCTTGGCGGTGCCCAGCGCCTGTACCATGTGCACCATCGTGGTTCCAACGCGTCGATTCGCCATTGGCGTCAGACCCGCTATGTTCAGGGATTCGATGAGACGCATCCGGAAAGCCAAGTCGAGTTCGATAAGAACGGCAGGCCGATCAAAGATACGTCCAAGCAGGACAAGCTGAGATTCGACAAGCCGAAGTCAGACAAATCAAAGGGTGATAAGCCCAAGCAGTGACGTCATTTGATCTGAGAAGACCGATAGGGCGCTGGTTTCTTGCAAAGAGCGAGGAATCAGCGCCCTATTGCGTGAAAGAAGTCAGACAAAACGTCAGAAAAGCGGGATGCGGCGATTGGGTGCGGCGATGCCACGGTTCAATCGCCGCATCGTCTATCATAGGGGACAAGCGAGGAGGCTTGACATGTCAGACAAAGACAAGGATGCGAAGACGTCGTCCATTGCGAAGACGTTGAACAAGGTTGAGGACAGGCTTGAGAAGGGGGAGAACTGCAGTTCCGTTGCCGAAGGGCTTGCGAATGTTGCCAAGGCCAGCGAGTTGCTCAGTTCCGTGTGGACGCTTCCGCCCAGTCAGTTATTGCGATTCCATCATGATACGAGGTCGCTGCAATCGATGGCGATTCCACGCCGGGTTTCGACGGCAACAAAGATGATGCGGAACGATTCATTGCGATCAGTTCTTCTGAAATCGCACGATATCAGCGGCTTATGTACGCCAATGGAGTGAAAGGTTCCCGCCGTCGTCTGTTGATTATTCTGCAGGGCATGGATGCTTCCGGCAAAGGCGGCATCGTGCGTCACGTATTCAGCCAGGGCGATCCGATGGGCATGCATTATCACGGTTTCGGTGCTCCCAAAGGCGAGGAAAAGGACCACGATTATTTGTGGCGCATCAAACGGGAACTGCCGCAGAATGGTTGGATCTCCATTTTCGATAGATCGCACTATGAAGATATCGTCATGCCGCGCATTTACAAAACCTATCCGGAAGAGGTATGGCAGGCGCGATATGACGAAATCAACCGATTCGAATCGCAATTGGTCGCGGACGGATGCTCCATCATCAAAATATTCCTTGTGGTGAGCAAAGAGGAGCAGAAGGAGCATTTCCTCGGCAGACTGGAGGATCCGACCAAATATTGGAAGTTCGACCCCAGCGACCTTGAAGCGCGTGCCCGTTGGAACGACTACATGGCCGCATGGCAGGACGTGTTCGCGCGTACGAGCACCGAGCAGGCGCCCTGGTACCTGGTGCCTGCCGACAATCGTTGGTATTCAAGGGCGGTTGTGTCTGAACTGCTCCGTAACGTATTGAAGAACATGAACATGATCTGGCCGCCTCTGGAAGTCGACGCCGACGAGATGCGACGTCAGTTGGAAACGCTGTAGTCGAAGAACACGACTTCGCCGCTCGACTGTGTGGTGTCCAAATCGACGGTTCCGGTGATGGCCCAATCATGGTCGCCATCGGAATCGTCGATGATCTGACGCACCTTCCAACTGTGCTCGCTGTTCTCCTTGGAATCGTCGAGGATGAACAGTTCGCTGCTACGGGCCTTCGCATCCGTGTTGACGTATTCGTGCTCATCGTAGAAGTCGTCGAGCGCATCCTCCCATTCGTGCACGCCATAACCCCAGTCTTTGTCAAGCGCGCCGAGCTCGTCGGGTTTGTCGAGATCCATGAGCTGCACGCGGCGGAACATGGCGTTGCGCACGAGCACGGTGAGGCCTCGACGATCCTCCACCACGGCCTGCTTCGCGCCGGGTGCGGCCAGGTTCGCGGCGGCTTCGGAAGCGTCGGTGCCGGCTCCCGCGTTCTCCCATTCGTCGACCAGCGAGGAGTCGATGGAACGAACCACAACGCGCAGCCAGGAGATGATGTCCCGTAACTGTTCGTTGCGCTTCTCCAAAGGAACGGTACGCGCCAGCGCGCGATATGCGTCAGACAGATAGCGCAGCAGCGTGCCTTCGGAGCGGGCGATATTGTAGCGCGCGATGTAACCGGTGAAATCGGAGGCCGTTTCGACCATGTCCCGGATCACCGATTTCGGGCTCAACCAATAATCATTGGCCCAAGGCACATCGTGACGGTATTCGTCGAATGCAGCCTGAAGCATGTCTTCCAATGGTTTCGGATACGTGATCTCCTGCAAGCGGTCCATACGTTCGTCATAGTCAAGACCGTCTTCCTTCATGCGGATCATCGCCGCGTCGCGGGCTTGACGTTCCTGCGCGCGCAACACCTGCTTCGGATCCTCCAACGTGGCTTCCACCATGGAAATCACGTCAAGCGCGTAACTTTCCGATTCCGGATCAAGCAGTTCCAACGCAGCCAGCAGGAACGGGCTCAACGGCTGGTCAAGCGCGAAATCATCCGGCATGTCGACGGTCATGAAATAGTCCTTGCCACCATCATCGCGGTCTTCCGTTTCGATCACATTCGTGTCGAACAAGGTCTGGAAGATCTCGTCGGCACGATCATGAAGACGCTCCTTCTGTTCCGGAGTCTGCGCAGAATCGTCGATCAGGCGATCGATGCGGTAGCGTGCGTCGCCGCCCTGCGCCACTTCGTTCAACACCATGGAATGCGTGACCTTCATATGCGGCACCAAAGTTTCAGGGTCCGCGTCGATCAGCTTATCGAACGTGTTCTCATTCCACGTGACGAAGCCCTCAGGCGCCTTCTTGCGCTTGACTTTCTTGAGCTTTTTCGGGTCGTTGCCCGCTTTGGCGAGGGCCTTGGCGTTCTCGATTTCGAATTCCGGACCCTCGGCGATGACCAAGCCCTCCGTGTCGAAGCCCATACGTCCCGCACGCCCCGCGATCTGATGGAATTCGCGGGCACGCAGCTTGCGCATCTTCGTGCCATCGAACTTGGTCAATGCGGTCAACACCACGGAATGAATGGGCACGTTGATGCCGACACCCAACGTGTCAGTGCCGCAGATCACCGGAAGAAGACCCTGCTGGGCGAGTTGCTCGACCAGACGGCGATAGCGGGGAAGCATGCCCGCATGGTGGATACCCACGCCGGTACGCAGCAGACGCTGCAGAATCTTACCGAACGCCGTGGTGAACTTCGTGCCCTTGATCGCCTCCGCAATGGCCGCACGTTGCTCCTTGCTGGACACTCCCGTGCTCGCCAGGGCGTTCGCCGTCTCCAATGCGGCGTCTTGGGAGAAATGCACCACATAGATCGGCGTTTCCCCTCTGCCGAACGCCAGTTCGACGGTTTTCTCCAACGGGTCAAGCGTGTACTCGTACGTCAACGGTACCGGACGCGGCGCATCGGCGATGATGTCGACGTCCGTGTCCGTCATGTCCTCCAACTTGTCGGCGATTGCATCGACGTTGCCCAATGTGGCGCTCATCAGCAAAAACTGCGTGTTCGGCAATGTCAGCAGCGGAACCTGCCAAGCCCAACCACGCTCCGAATCGCCATAATAATGGAATTCGTCCATCGCCACACAGCCGACATCGGCATGACGGCCCTCACGCAATGCCTGGTTCGCAAGAATCTCCGCAGTGCAGCAGATGATCGGCGCATCGGCGTTGATGTGCGTGTCTCCGGTGATCATGCCGACGTTCTCACGACCGAACACCTCCACCAAATCAAAGAATTTCTCAGACACCAACGCCTTGATCGGAGCCGTGTAATACGAGCGACGGCCCGTGCACAACGCAGCGAAATGCATACCCAACGCCACCAGTGATTTGCCGGAGCCGGTGGGCGTGTTCAAAATGACATGATCGCCCGCGAGCAGGTCCATGATGGCCTCTTCCTGATGGGGCCACGGCTCAACACCTTTGACGTCCGCCACCCACTCGAAAAAGCGTTCGTAGATCTCGTCCGTGTCGATGTTGCGCTCGCCATCGCTCCAATTCGGCGCCAAGGCGCCCAAAGAACCGTAATTCGTATCGTCAGCCATGATTGCCAGTCTAGCGGCTGGCATGAACTCAAATGTCGAACGTGTGTTCGAATTATTGCGTATGTTGCGGTACAGTAGAAATTATGACTGAGGATTTGTTTGGTGCGATGGACGCTCCCGAAGATATGACACGCCCGCTGGCCGTGCGCATGCGTCCGTCGAGCGTGGACGAAGTGGTGGGCCAATCGCGGGTGCTAGGACAGGGCTCTCCTCTGCGCAGACTCGCCAATCCGGCGTCCAAAGGCTCGCTGACCGCGCCGAGTTCCATTATTCTGTTTGGACCTCCCGGAGTCGGCAAAACCACGCTCGCCTATATTGTGGCCAAACAGTCCGGTCGAGTCTTCGAAGAGCTTTCCGCAGTCACCTCCGGCGTCAAGGACGTGCGGGATGTACTCAGACGCGCCCATGATCGTCTTGTCGCGGAGGGCAAGGAAACGGTACTGTTCATCGACGAAGTGCACCGATTCTCCAAATCGCAGCAGGATGCATTGCTGCCAAGCGTGGAAAACCGTGACGTCACTTTCATTGCGGCCACCACGGAAAATCCAAGCTTTTCCATCATCAAACCGTTGTTGAGCCGATCCGTGGTCGTCAAACTCGAATCGCTGGAACCCGACGACCTGAAAACGCTCATCAAGAGGGCCATCGAAAGCGAGCGTGGGCTTAAAAACGAAGTCAAAATCAACGACGAAGCCGTTGACGAAATCGTGCGTATGGCCGGAGGCGACGCGCGAAAAACATTGACGATCCTTGAAGCCGCCGCAGGGGCGCTTACCGGAGACCAAGCGCGCAAAAAAGGTGCGAAACGGCCAATCATCACTCCCGACGTGGTGTCGCAGGTCATGGATGTGGCCACCGTGCGCTATGACAAAGACGGCGACGACCATTACGATGTGATTTCCGCATTCATCAAATCCATGCGTGGATCCGACCCGGACGCCACCATGCACTACTTGGCACGGATGTTGCGCGCCGGCGAGGATCCGCGATTCATCGCACGGCGCATTATGATCGCAGCTTCCGAGGAAGTCGGTATGGCGGCTCCGCAGATACTGCAGGTCACCGTCGCGGCGGCACAAGCCGTGTCCATGATCGGCATGCCCGAGGCGCGCATCATTCTCGCGGAAGCCGCGCTCGCCGTTGCCACCGCTCCGAAGTCGAACGCCAGCTACAACGCCATCAACAGCGCGCTCGCCGATGTGGACGCGGGATTGATCGGTCAGGTACCCTTGCACCTAAGGAATGCGCCGACCGCCCTGATGAAAAGTTGGGGCAATCATGAGGGGTATCGGTACGCTCATGATTGGCCGGGAGCCGTGGCTCCGCAGCAATACATGCCGGACGAGCTGGCAGGGCGGGAATACTACCATCCGAACGATCGCGGCTACGAGCATGAGATCAAACCGAGACTGGAGAAAATTCGCAAAATCCTGCATGAGAAGAACGGTGATAGGGGCTGATCGTTTCTTCCCGCCGCTGACGAGTTCACCCATATCCGTGTACAATGCTGACCTAGTGAACGTTAACATACGTTCGTGCTCAACGTGGAGGGCGAGTCTGGGCAAACTTGGACGCAGTGTTGAAGGGAATGACGAAGCAATGCGAAATATGCAGGATGAGTCTAATCAACGATTGATCATGATCGTCGACGACGATCAGGCTTTGGGCGAGATGCTATCCATCGTATTGGAGAGCGAAGGATTTAAAACCGTGACCTGCTTGGATGGGTGGCGTGCGGTGGAAATGTTCCCGACATTGCAGCCGGATTTGATGTTGCTTGATGTGATGCTCCCGGTTTGGATGGCGTCCAGGTGGCGCAACGCATACGGCAGAACTCGAATACGCCGATCATCATGCTTACCGCCAAATCCGACACCACCGATGTGGTGAAAGGCCTGGAAGCGGGGCGGATGATTATGTGTCCAAACGTTCGAGGTGTGGAGCTTATGGCCAGAATCAGGGCTCGGCTGCGCATGCCCAAGGTAAACGCGCCTGCAGGCAAGGATGAGGGCGACCTGACTGAACGATTGCAATGCGGCACGCTCGTAATGGATAGGGCTGAGCATACCGCCACCAAAGATGGTGTGGATCTGCAGCTGACGCCGACGGAGTTTGAATTGCTGTACGTGCTGGCGGCTCACGCGGGTGAAGCCCTGAGCCGTGCGAACTTGCTGAAACGTGTTTGGGGATACGAAAGTGGCGGAGATACCAGATTGGTCAACGTGCATGTGCAACGGCTGCGCATGAAGGTGGAGACCGATCCGGAGAATCCGCGGATCGTGCAGACCGTGCGCGGGATCGGATACAAGTTCGTAGCCCCGACGGTATAAGCGAACCATGCTGATGAGAACCCATCGAGTGTGGTGTATCTGGCATCGTGACAGACAGCAGGTGCGCCGATCATTGCAGGCGAGAACGGTGGCCGTGTCGATGCTGGTGGTGTTGCTGACGGCCGCGTTGCTGTCTTTGTTTTCCATGTACGTCATCAGGGGATCCGTGCTGAAGCAGGCGACGGATGACTCGCGCAGCGATTTCTCATCGCAGATTGTGCGCGTCCAGAAGCATCTGAATGCCTCGAATCTAACTGGAACGGACCAATACCAGCAGTTAGTGAGCAATCTGGCGTCCGAATTGCAAAGCAATGGTTCGAGCAATCTGGTCGGCGTGTACCTGATGGAACGTGATGCAGCGGATTCTGCGGAGCGTGGATTCGTGCCGGTATCGACGGAGCCGGAATATTCAAATCTGGTGTCGTCATCTATGCGCAACCGCATGCGTGCCGATACGTCCGGATTGATCTACTATCAGCCGGTACGTATTCCGAGAACTTCCGGAGGTACGCCCGGCGCGGTTTTGGGATCGGTGATTTCGTCGAATAACATGGGCTCATTGGAAGTGTTCGCACTGTACTCCTACCAATCGCAGCAGCAGGCGCTGAGTCAGATCCAGATCAACATGCTGATGGTGTGCGTGGCGTTGAGCGTGTTGATCGGGATGATCATTTTTCTGGTCATGCGTTCGGTTATCACTCCGGTACGGCGGGTCGCCTTGGCTACGGAAATCATGGCATCGGGAACTTTCGACGCCCGCGTGGCGGTGGACAGGGCCGATGAGATAGGCGTGCTGCAGAAATCGTTCAATGAAATGGCCGAATCGTTGGAGAATCAGATCGAAGAGCTGGAAAAAGCCGGGGATATGCAACGCAGCTTCGTTTCGGACGTCAGCCATGAATTGAGAACACCGGTGACGACCATGCGTATGGCCGCCGACATGCTGTCGATGCACAAAGACGAATACGATGCCACCACAAAGAGAACGGTGGAATTGCTGGATGGCCAGATCCGCAGATTTCAGGAAATGCTCGCCGATTTGTTGGAGATTTCGCGTTTCGACGCCGGGTATGCGGCGCTTGATTTGGTGGAGGCCGATATACGCGAGCCCATCGAACAGTCGGTTGAAGCGATTTCCGCCATCGCCCAGACCAAACATGTGCCACTGGATGTGCATATGCCCAACGTGGAAGTGCTTGTGAGAATCGATACGCGTCGTATAAGCCGTGTCGTACGCAATCTTCTCGCTAATGCCATCGATTTCGCGGAGGGCAAGCCGGTTGAGGTCCGTCTTGCCGCCAATCAGCGAATGGTAGTAATCAGCGTGCGCGATTACGGCGTTGGCATGACCTCGGAACAGTGTTCCAGAATGTTCGACCGGTTCTGGAGGGCGGATCCTTCCAGAGCGCGCACTACCGGAGGAACCGGTTTGGGCATGTCCATCGTACTGGCTGACACGAAACTGCATCATGGTGATGTTGCGGTGCGATCGCGGCTGGGTGAAGGAACATGGTTTTTGGTGACGTTGCCTCGCAATCCGGACGATGTCGATTGCGGTATGAACAACGCTCCGATTCGATTCGCGACCGATGGCGACGATATGCGGGTGGTCGGAGGCTTTGGCGTTGCCGATAACGGATTCGTGGACTATCTGACCAATAAACCCATGGTGGAGGGGCTGTGATGACTGCGAAAAACATTCGTCGTGTGATTGCCGCGGTCTCATTAGTGGTATTGCTGGGATGCTCCATGATGCATCTGGCCGGATGCTCGAGCATATTGGGACTTCCTGAAGATGGTCCGGTGCAGACCATGACCCCGGAGGAACAAAGCACAAGAAGAGTGTTCACGTCTCCCGACGGGCCGGCCGATGACGCGCAGCCGGAAGCCATCGTCAAAGGATTTTTCGACGTCATGCCTGCGGGAGTGCAGAGTGACGGGTTCGCCACGGGCAAGCAGTTCCTTACCGATGGCGCCGCATCAAGGTGGAATGCCGATAACCGGACTACGGTATATGCCGACGTGCCGAAATTCGTGCGTAAGGCCAGCACGGTGGAGTCAGGGCAAGGCGGGCAGAAAACCGTGGTGAGCGTCAGCCTCCAGATACAAGGGGAACTGGATGCGCATGGCGTGTATACGGCGGTGGCGAGCGGAGGGGCAAAAACCTACGATTTCTCCCTCTCCAAAGTGCGTGGCCAATGGCGGATCAGCAAACTGCCGACAGGCGTGATGATCAGCTCCTACGATTTCGAGCAGGTGTACCGTCAGGTTTCGCTATATCAGTTGGGCTCTTCCGAAAAAGAACTGATCCCCGATGTTCGTTGGCTTTGCTGGAGGGATTGGCGGACGCGCGCCGTGCAGGAACTGCTTGCCGGAAATGCGGCATGGCTGGAAGGCGCGGTAAGCGACACCAATACCAAGCGGATCGTGTTGCAGCCCGACGGTGTGCAGATGCGCGATTCGGTGATGGAAATGAGTCTCTCATCGGCGATGGAACGAATGACGGATGCCGAACGTGGCATTTTGGTCAGGCAGATTCGCCTATCGTTGGGGGACGGCAGCGCCGAGACGGAAATCAAGGTGATGTCTGGAAACCATGACTATTCGCATGCCGATGATTCGTCGTCTCTTGATGCGCAGACTCCGCTGAATCCCATGTATACGTTGAGCGTCGGCAATATCGTGTCGTTGAAATCCTACAGCGCCATTCGTGTGGCGCAAACGGATCTTTCGGACGTGCGAAGCTTCGTTTTCTCAGAACAGGGCGGAGCCGTGCTTGGTCGTGACGGATATGTGAAAAGGCTCGCAGAGGACGGTTCCACCCATGCATTGATGTTTTCAGGACGCATGATGAAAACCATCTGCAAAGGAAACGACTCCGAGATTTGGGGCATCGACACATCTGGCAAGCACATCATGGTCGATGATGCCGGCACGGTTCTCACCCTTGACGTTCCCGGCCTCGTATCAGCACAAACGCTCCATTCCATGAGGCTTTCCCCTGAGGGGGACCGTATCGCATTCTCCATCGAATCGGATGGGGGAGCGCAGTCGGGTGTGGCCATCATCGGGATATGCCGGGACCATGATGGCTCCGTGGCTGGGCTGTCCCAAGCGTTCGCTTTGGTTTCCACACAGTCCAATGTGTCGATGATGACGTTCTATAACGACGTCACTTTTCTCTATGCCACGCAATACGAGCGGGGGCGTGCGCAGATCGGACGACGTCAGATGGTGCCTGGTCCTGAAACGAGTCAGGCGCTACCCGACAATGGTGCGGTCGATATGGCCACAGGAGAAGTCGGCACATATCGCAGGCTTGTCGTACTCGACCATCTCGGAGTGGCGAGAACGGTCGACGGATCGTTGGATGGTGCATGGACGATTGCTGATTCCCAAGTTACGTCGTTATCTGTGCAATAGTGAAAAAGTTGTAATTCCGCCATTGTTATCGTTTCGTTATTGACTTGTTATCGAAACGTTATTGCTATGGATTGAGACCTTGGATTGTTCGAACGATACTGAAAACACTGATGGCAAGGAAGCCCATCAATAGAAATACTCGAGGAGGAGTTTTCATGAAGAATTGGAAGAAAGCTATTGCGATTTGTGCTTCGGCGGCAGCTATGGCCAGCATGGCGGCCTGCGGTGGCGGCAGCTCCGATGGCGATTCCAGCTCCAGCAAGAGCGATAAGAAGACCATCGGTTTCGTGGCAGTCGGTCCGGAAGGCGGCTTCCGTACGGCCAACGAGAACGATCTGAAGAAGGCATTCGAGGATGCCGGATTCGATCTGGTGTACTCCCCGACGCAGAACAACGATCAGCAGAAGCAGATTCAGGCATTCAACAAGTTCGTCAACGACGAAGTCGACGCGATCGTGCTATCCGCAACCAACGATTCCGGTTGGGATGACTGCTTGGAGAACGCGGCGGAAGCTGAAATCCCGGTCTTCACCGTCGACCGCAACATCGATATCAAGAGCGATGCGGCAAAGAAGGCAGTCGTCTCGCACATCGGCCCGTCCAATGTCTGGGCCGGCGAGCAGGCCGCTGAATTCGTCAACAAGAGCTTCCCAGATGGCGCCAACGGCTTCATTCTGGAAGGACCGGCAGGCCTGTCCGTGGTGACCGATCGTGGCACCGGTTGGGATAACAAGGCAGCAAGCAATATCAAGGTGCTTGAGTCCCAGTCCGCCAACTGGTCCACCGATGAGGCAAAGACCGTGACAGCAGGTCTGCTCGACAAGTACAAGTCCGACAATCCGCAGTTCATCTTCGCCCAGAACGATGAGATGGGTCTCGGCGCGGCACAGGCCGTTGATGCCGCTGGTCTGAAGGGCAAGGTCAAGATCATCACCATCGATGGCACCAAGGCCGCTCTGCAGTCTCTGGTCGACGGCGATCTTTCCTACGTCATCGAGTACAACCCGATCTTCGGTAAGGAAACCGCCAACGCCGTCAAGGATTATCTGGATGGCAAGTCTGTTGAATCCGATATCGAGATCGAATCCAAGACCTTCGATGCAGACAGCGCCAAGGAAGCCTTGGATGCCGGTACCCGTGCGTACTGATCCGATCAGATAACTTTCCGAATAGCATCTCTCCTTTTCACATAGCCCAAGAACGGTGCACCGCATAGCGCGATGCACCGTTCGTTCCATCTTGGGCAAATATCACAAAACGATAACAATTTTCGTAAGGCGAAGACATGGTAGATAAGCAACCAATCGTCGTGATGAAAGGTATCACGATCGAGTTCCCGGGCGTCAAGGCCCTGGACGGCGTCGACCTGCGTCTGTATCCAGGTGAAGTCCACGCTCTCATGGGCGAGAACGGCGCTGGAAAATCGACGATGATCAAAGCGCTTACCGGCGTGTACAGGATCAACGCGGGTTCCATTGAAGTGGAAGGCAAGCCGCAAACCTTCACCGGTACCGGTGATGCGCAGAACGCGGGCATCGCCACCGTGTATCAGGAAGTTAACCTGTGCACCAATCTCAGCATCGGCGAAAACGTCATGCTTGGTCATGAGGTGCGAGGGACGCTGGGCATCAACTGGAAGAAAACCTATGAGGAATCGAAGAAATTCCTCGCCCAGATGGGTCTGGATCATCTTGATCCGAGAGCACCGTTGAGCTCCATTTCCATCGCCATGCAGCAGCTGGTCGCCATCGCCCGAGCCATGGTGATCGATGCCAAGGTGCTGATTCTTGACGAACCGACGTCATCGCTTGACGCCAACGAAGTGCAGGATCTGTTCAAGATCATGCGCAAGATTCGTGATTCGGGTGTGGCGATCCTGTTCGTGTCCCACTTCCTTGACCAGATTTACGAGATCACCGATCGCCTGACCGTGCTCCGCAACGGTAAGTTCATCAAAGAAGTCATGACCAAGGACACTCCGCGTGACGAGCTCATCGGCATGATGATCGGCAAGAGCGCGGACGAGCTGAGCCAGATCGGCGCCAAGAAGGCGCATCGTGACGTGACTGAAGGTGAACAGCCCATCGTCTCCGTCAAGCAGCTTGGTCTGAAAGGCACCATCAATCCTACGGACCTAGATATCTACCCAGGCCAGGTTGTCGGCTTCGCAGGCCTGTTGGGATCCGGACGAACCGAACTCGGCCGACTGCTGTACGGTGCGGACAAGCCGGATTCCGGTACGTACGAGCTCAAAGGCAAGAAGACCAGTATCTCCGATCCGTACACGGCATTGCGCAACAAGATCGCATACTCCACGGAGAACCGTCGAGACGAAGGCATTATTGGCGATCTGACGGTCCGCGAGAACATTCTGATCGCCTTGCAGGCGACGAGAGGCATGTTCAAGCCGATTCCGAAGAAGGAAGCCGACGAGATCGTCGACAAGTACATGAAGGAGCTGAACGTTCGTCCGAACGATCCGAACAAGCTCATCAAGAACCTGTCCGGCGGCAACCAGCAGAAGGTGCTGATCGCACGTTGGCTGGCCACGCATCCCGACCTGCTCATTCTGGACGAGCCGACGCGAGGCATCGATATCGGCGCCAAGGCGGAAATCCAGCAGGTGGTGCTTGATCTTGCCGCTCAGGGCATGGGTGTGGTGTTCATCTCGTCCGAAATGGAAGAGGTGGTCAGGCTTTCTGACGACATCGAAGTGCTGAAGGATCGCCACAAGATCGCCGAACTCGTCAATGACAACACGGTTTCCCAGGAAACCATCGTCCAAACCATCGCGAACACGAACGTCAATACAGGAAAGGAGGCATGATGAGCGACAAGAAAACAAAGCAGGACGGCGATTCCCTCGTCAAGAAGCTGCTGTCGTCAAACCTCACATGGTCTGTGGTCGCACTGATTGTGCTGATCGTCATCTGCACCATCTCCGATCACCAATTCCTCTCGTTGAGCTGGAATAAGAACACCGGAGGTCTTTCGGGACCGCTGATCACCATGCTGCAGGAATCGGCGCGTTATCTCATGATCGCCACCGGCATGACATTGGTGATCTCCACTGCAGGCATCGACCTTTCCGTAGGTTCCGTTATGGCGGTTGCCGGTGCGGCGGCCATGCAGATGCTGACTTCCGGCGTTAACGTGTGGCTGGCGATTTTCCTCGCACTGCTCATCGGCCTCGGTGTCGGCTGCATCAACGGCGCATTGGTTTCCATTCTGGGACTGCAGCCGTTCATCACCACGCTGATCATGATGCTCGCAGGTCGAGGATTGGCCAAGGTCATCACTTCCGGCCAGAACACTGATGCCAGCTCCGTTGCAGGCGGCGCGCCGCTGAAATGGATGGCCAACGGCTTCATTCTGGGCATTCCCGCCAATTTCGTCATCGCATTGGTCATTGTCGCGCTGATTGGCCTGCTGTGCCGCAAAACGGCCATGGGCATGATGGTCGAATCCGTCGGCATCAATCCGGAAGCCTCCCGCATGACCGGCATCAAGCCGAAGAAGATCCTCTTCCTCGTATACGCGATTTCCGGTCTTCTGGCAGCCGTGGCAGGCCTGTTCGCCACCGCATCCGTGATGCGCGTCGACGTGGTCAAGACCGGGCAGGATCTTGAAATGTATGCCATCCTCGCAGTCGTTATCGGCGGAACCTCGCTGCTTGGCGGCAAGTTCTCCCTGGCTGGCAGCGCGCTTGGCGCGGTGATCATCGCCATGATCCGCAAGACCATCATCACCCTCGGTATCGATTCCGCCGCAACACCGGCATTCTTCGCCGTCGTGGTGATCGTGATCTGCGTGATGCAGGCTCCGAAGATTCATAACCTTGGCGCGGAAATAAAACGTAAGTGCGCGCTGAAGACGCAAACTAAGGCGGTGGCAGCATGACTTCTGCAACAGCTACTCAGGTCAAGAAGACCGTGAAACCGACTCGGCGTCGTCTTGACGCTCAGATGATTCCAACCATCGCAGCAGTGGTGATCTTCATTCTGATGATCATCATGGGTCAGGCGCTGTTCGGCACCTACCTGCGTCTTGGATTCGTGTCGTCCCTGTTCATCGACCATGCCTACCTGATTATTCTGGCCGTGGCTATGACGCTTCCGGTATTGACTGGCGGCATCGATCTGTCGGTTGGCGCCATCGTCGCCATCACCGCGGTCGTCGGTGTGAAACTCACCAACGCAGGCGTCGCGGCTCCGCTCGCCATGGTCGTCATGATTCTCATCGGCGTGGCGTTCGGCCTATTGACCGGCACCCTGATCGAAGAATTCAACATGCAGCCGTTCATCGCGTCGCTGGCTTCGATGTTCCTGGCGCGAGGCATCGCATCCATCATTTCGACCAAGGCGCAGACCTTCCCCGAAAATAACAACTTCGATTTCATTTCGCAGAAGATCACCATCATCGACAATCCGAAGATCTCCCAAGATCTGTACATCAATGTCGGTGTGATCATTGCGGCGCTCGTGGTTATCTTCGGGTACATCCTGCTGCACCATACACGCACCGGACGCACCATCTACGCCATCGGCGGCTCGCGCTCCTCCGCGGAACTCATGGGCTTGCCGGTCAAGCGCACGCAGTACGTCATCTACCTGACCTCCGCCACACTGGCCTCCATCGCCTCCATCGTGTACACGGCCAACATCCGCTCTTCCATCAACACGGTCGGCGTCGGCTGGGAACTTGATGCTGTGGCCTCCGTGGTCATCGGCGGCACCATCGTCACCGGCGGCTTCGGCTACGTGCTCGGTTCCGTCATCGGCGCTCTGGTCCGTTCCACCATCGACCCGCTGACCTCCGACTTCGGCGTGCCGGCCGAATGGACCACCATCGTGGTCGGCCTGATGATCCTGATCTTCGTGGTGCTGCAGCGTGCGGTCACCGCCTTCAACAAGAAAGAATAGGAGGAACGGCTCCAGTTCATACCATTTGTTTCTGATTCCCTTTGCGTAAGGCTGGACGTGCCGAAATGGTACGTCCAGCCTTACGCATGCCGTTCCCATCTAGGTCAGGGCTTCCATTACACTACACAGTGGTTTTCATACGAATGAATCATAGACGGCATCGCACAGGGCCGTAGGAAAAAGTGCGCGGATAAGGAATTATGGAAGAACGGAACATTACTACAACAACTGCAGCCACTGAATCGCAGGCGATTACGACAAACGCCGGAACTCAGGAAGCGGCGATTTCAGACGAACGCATCCCCGGCAAACTCATCGGAGCGATTGTGGCGGTCGGCTCCCTCGCCTTCATCGGCATTCTCACCGAAACCGTGATGACGGTGCTTTTCCCGCAACTCATGCGGGAATTCAACGTCGACACCGCAACCGTGCAGTGGATCACCACCATCTACCTGCTGGTGGTCGCCGCAACCATGCCGTTGTCGTCGTACCTCAACCGTCGGTTCAAGCATCGCACGCTGTTCCTTGCCGCGGTGTCGCTCGCGGTGCTTGGCTCGTTGATCATGATCGTCGGTCATGCGTTCCCGGTCATTCTCATTGCCCGTGTGATTCAAGGCATGGGTTCCGGTGTGGCCACGCCGTTGATGATCAACATCATTCTTGAACAGTCGCCAAAGAGCAAAGTCGGTCGTTTGATGGGCGTCGGTTCGCTGGTCATCACCGTCGCTCCGGCAATTGGTCCGACCGTTGGTGGCGCGGTGTCGAGCATTCTGCCATGGCGTGCGATTTTCGTGATTGTCATTCCGATCATTCTGCTGGTCTCGTTGCCGGTCGGTTTAAAATGCGTCGAACAGCATCGCCCGACGGAAGAGGCGCGTCTCAATTCGTTGCAGTTCGTGTCGATTGTGCTTGCATTGTGCGGATTGGTGATGTTCCTGAACCAAGCTGGAGTGGCCGTCAGCGCCGCGGTTTCCGGCGGCAGCGCCACGGTGTCGGCAGTGTTCGCCGTGGTGAGTCTGATCGTTGGATTGGGGGCATTGCTGTTTTTCGGCTGGTCGTCGAAGCGTTCGTTCTCGCCGCTGATCCGTTTGGGCTGGCTGCGTGACCCGATGGTGTTGTTGCATTTGATCGCCTACATGCTGCTGCCGATCGTCGGCATCGGTTTCGGTTATGTGATCACCAATGTGGCGCAGCTTTCGTTGGGAACCAGCGCGTTCCTGTCCGGCGCGTTGGTGCTGCCGGGTGCGCTGATCGGCGCGTTTTTCGCACCGGTGGGAGGTATGCTGTACGACCGTTTCGGACCGGTGCGTCCGATTCTCGGCGCGTTTTTCGCCGCGATTTGTGGGCCGATTCTGCTGCTGGTATTTTCCATGCGACTGACACCCGTCACGCTTGCCGGTTTCTACTTCATTTTCGGATTTGGTTATTCGCTGGTTTTCCAATATCATGACCAATGCGTTGCGTAACATCGCACCTCAGTTCATGCCGGACGGCAATGCCGTGTTCAACACCTGCCTGCAGTTCGGCGGCGCGGCAGGCACCGCGCTGTTCTCCACGATTCTGTCGGTGGCTCAGGCTGGCGCAGGCGAAGAGGGGGGTGCCACGTTCCGTCACGCTACGGCTGTCGGTGGCAGCTGGACGTTCGCTACCATGATTGGTATCGTGGCCATTGCCATCTGTTGCTTGATTGCGGCGTTCCGTATTGGTGCGAAACGTAATAGCAGGCTATAGAAAAAGCCTGTAGCGTAAAGTGAGGAAAGCGTTCCGTCAAGGAATATCGGCTTGCTATGCTGTCTCTACCGTGTTATTGAGAGGACAGCAATGAGACTACAGCACCCGTATAGCGGCATCACTACCGGTCTGCTCAAGCCGATTACGGCGGCGCTTTCCATAGTTGCGCTGCTTGCGGGCTGTGGATCCGTGGAGGCGAAGGATTCCCAGCAGGAAGTCACCAGTGCCGATAAGGTGGTCAGCGTCAATATCACGGAACCATCGAATGGCTTGCTGCCAAGTGACACCAGCGATATGACCGGTTGGAAAATCGTCAGCCAGCTGTATGACGGCCTGGTCACTTTCGATGCGGAAGGTAATGAGACGTTGGTCGAGGCCGAATCGATCACGCCGAATGACGACGCTTCCGAATACACCATCGCACTTAAACCGAATCTGGCGTTCTCCAATGGTGAGAAGATCACCGCCGACACGTACGCGAAAAGCTGGTCATTCGCGGCCAATGCTGCCAATGGACAGGTCGGAGCCTCCATTTTCGAAGATATTCAGGGCTATGATGAGCTGCAGGATGCAAGTGGTTCCAAAACCGCGCAATTGTCAGGCCTTACCGTGGTCGACGACACTACGCTGAAGGTCAAGCTCAAAGCGTCGAATTCGGCGTTCCTGTACAAAATCGGAGATATCGCGTTTCTGCCGATGCCATCCGAAGTCATCAAGAATCCCAAGGAATACGGGCAAAAGCCGATTGGCAACGGTCCGTACAAGCTGAAGGCGTACAAAAGCGGCGAAGAAATCATTCTTGAAAAAGACGACTCCTACAAGGGGCCGCGCGAAGTCAAGAACGCAGGCATCGATTTCAAGGTGTATCAAAGTCTTGACGCAGCCTATTCGGATCTGCTGGCAGACAACCTCGACGTGCTTGATGCCGTTCCGACTTCCGCGTTGAAAACCTATCAGAACGAAAAGAACATCACCGCCGTCAGCAAGCCCGGTCCGTCGTTCTCAGCATTTACGATTTCGCAGAATCTCAAGCATTTCCAAGGTGAGGAAGGCAAGTATCGGCGTCAAGCCATCGCGCATGCCATTGACCGTGAGAATATCGCCAATGCGATTTTCGGTGGCACGGTAACGCCCGCCACCGATTTCCTTGCGCCGGTGATCAAGGGATATGACACCGATCTCGACACGGATGGCGTGCTCGCATATGATGAGACGAAAGCCAAGGAATTGTGGGCGAAGGCGGATGCGATTTCGCCATGGAGCGGAACGTTCCGCATCGCATACAGCGCCGATGGCACCGATAAGGAGTGGGTGGAGGCTGCGGCCAATTCCATTCGCAACGCGCTTGGCATCGATGCGGAAAGCTATCCGTTCGCCACGTCCAAGGAACTGCGCAGCGCCATTCAGGAGCGCACCATCGACGCGGCATTCAAATCGGGCATGCAATCCGATTATCCGCATCCGGAAGGCTATCTGGTGCAGGCATACGACTCATCGGCAGCGGACGGCAAGGGTTTGAACAACGGTGATTACAAGAGCGACGAATTTGATGCGCTGATTGACCAGGCTGCTGCGGAGACCGATTTGGACAAGGCCGTGAGCCTGTATCGGCAGAGCGAACGTGTGTTGCTGAAGGATTTGCCGGTGATTCCTTTGTGGTATACCAACGTGACCGCGGCATCGGCCAAAAACGTGGAAGTGAGCTACAACTATATGGGCGTTCCCGAATACAACACCATCGTCAAGTAAGGTTTGTTCTAGCGTGAAGACTCCACTGTGAGCGCAATTTCACCACCCGTCGCTTCGAAGCGGTAGGCTGTGAAACTATAGAGAACATAGGAAAAGGAGACAAGGTGAGCAACCTCAGTGCACCCCTGCCCGTCATGGCCGGCGAAGATATGCCGGCCGGACCCGCCGATCCGATTTTCAACCGTCTGCTGAAAGACCGCATCATTTGGATGGGCGAGGAAGTCAAGGACGAAATGGCCAATCGCATCTGCGCACAGATGCTGATGCTGGCAGCTGAAGATCCGAAGAAGGATATTTGGCTGTACATCAATTCCCCGGGTGGTTCCATCACCGCAGGCATGGCCATTTACGACACCATGCAGCTTATCGAGCCTGACGTGGCGACCGTCGGCCTGGGCATGTGCGCATCCATGGGCCAGTTCCTGCTGAGCTCCGGCACCAAGGGCAAGCGATTCCTGACCTCGCATGCCCGTGTGCTGATGCACCAGCCGTCCGGCGGCATCGGCGGCACCGCCACCGACGTGCGCATCAACGCTGAACTGATCATGGACATGAAGAAGACCATGAGCGAGCTGACTGCCGAACAGACCGGCCATACCGTTGAGGAAATCTACCGCGACAACGAGTACGACCACTGGTTCACCGCGCAGGAAGCGCTGGAATACGGTTTTGTGGATAAGCTCGTTTCCACGCACGACACGATGAACGCCACCAAGGGAGAGTGAACATGGCAAGCGAAGAATCCCGATTCGTAGCCCGCGCAGAGCGTCTCGCAGGACCGACCGGAGTGGTTGGTTTCCAGGCTGCAGCAGCCCGCGAAGCCGCTTTCGCGCCGCAGAACCGTTATGTTCTGCCGCAGTTCGAAGAGAAGACCCCGTACGGTTTCAAAAGGCAGGATCCGTACACCCGCTTGTTCGAAGACCGCATCATCTTCATGGGCGTGCAGGTCGACGACACTTCCGCCGACGACATTATGGCTCAGCTCCTGGTGCTCGAAAGCCAGGATCCGAACCGTGATGTGATGATGTACATCAACTCTCCGGGCGGTTCCATGACGGCTATGACCGCCATCTACGACACCATGCAGTACATCAAGCCGGATGTGCAGACCGTATGCCTTGGACAGGCCGCTTCCGCAGCCGCCATTCTGCTGGCCGCCGGAGCCAAGGGCAAGCGTCTGATGCTGCCGAACGCGCGCGTGCTCATCCATCAGCCGGCCATCGATCAGGGCTTCGGCAAGGCGACGGAAATCGAAATCCAAGCCAAGGAAATGCTGCGTATGCGTGAATGGCTTGAGAACACGCTGGCCAAGCATACCGGTCGCGATGTGGAGAAGATTCGCAAAGACATCGAGGTCGACACCTTCCTGACCGCACCTGAGGCCAAGGAATACGGCATTGTCGACGAAGTGCTGGAACACCGTAGCTGAACGGCGCATATGCGAGGTTCCATCTGAAGTCGCATCTTCACAAATCAATACCCCTGCCGGGCGTTGGCAGGGGTATGCTGTTCTTCAATGATGATTGCATGATGGCGATTGCTCAATGGCAGGTACGGCAAACAAAGGGGTGCGAATGGGACGAGTGGTCAGCTACAACGATGAAGTGTCACGATGCACGTTCTGCGGCAAAACCGAAAATCAGGTACGTAAGCTCGTTACCGGATCAGGTGCGGCCATTTGCGACGAATGCATCGAACTGTGCGTCGACATCATTTCCGAAGAACGTGTCAAAGACGCCCAGCTGAACACATTGCAGCTGCCGAAACCCGCACAGATCAGCGCCTATCTCGACAACTACGTGGTCGGGCAGGAATCCGCTAAAAGAACGCTTTCCGTGGCCGTATACAACCATTACAAGCGCGTCAATATGGAAATGCGTGAATCCGCGGCATTGCGCGATCGTGCGGCGCATGCGAGCGACGATCCACTGGCCGGCGTGCAGGTGTCCAAATCGAATATCCTGCTGCTGGGGCCGACCGGCGTGGGCAAAACGTATCTTGCGCAGACACTGGCGAAGGTCATGAATGTGCCGTTCGTCATCGTCGACGCCACCACACTCACTGAAGCGGGGTATGTGGGCGACGATGTGGAAACCGTACTGCAACGGCTTATACAGGCCGCTGACGGCGATGTGGCGCGAGCGCAGCAGGGCATCGTCTATATTGACGAAATCGACAAGATAGCGCGTAAGAGCGGCGAGAACACGTCTATTACGCGAGATGTGTCCGGTGAGGGCGTGCAGCAGGCTCTGCTGAAGATTCTGGAAGGTACTGTGGCATCCGTGCCGGTGGAGGGCTCGCGTAAGCATCGTGAGATGGAGACGGTGCAGATCGACACTCGTGACATTCTGTTTATCTGCGGCGGCGCGTTTGTCGGGCTTGCCGATATTGTGGCGCAGCGTTTGGGCGCTCGTGAAAGCGGATTTGGTGCCGCGTGGCATGATCATGAGGTGCCGAATCGTGAGCTGCTTGCCCAGGCTTCGGCCGACGATCTTGCCGATTTCGGTTTATTGCCTGAATTCATCGGTAGATTGCCGGTGGTGAGCGTGCTTGAGGAGCTTACGGAGGATGATTTGGCGCGCATTCTGGTCGCACCGGAGAACGCGCTGGTCAAGCAGTATCAGAAGTTGTTTGCGATTGACGGGGTGACGTTGACGTTCACCGAGGGGGCGGTGCGGCAGATCGCGGCTACTTCGATTCGCAGGGGCACGGGCGCCCGAGGCCTTCGATCGATTATCGAAAAAACCTTGGAGGACACGATGTTCCAGCTACCAAGCGTGACTGGCGTATCGGAGGTGGTGGTGGATGAGGCGTCCGTCAATGGTTCCGGCACTCCGAAACTATTGAAGGTTTCCACGGAGGAGATTCCTCGCAGACGTGCCGCGTAGTGCATTCGGCGTGTTGCGCGTCGTATGTGCGAGAGTTCAGATTTCGTAGGGTTGAAGCAGGTATGGATGCCGGTGCGAAATCCGCGAAAACAGGCGCGACACGCCGAGATTTTGCTTCAAGGGCATTTGGGTGTATCTTATTCGAGTTGCCGAAAACAAGCAACGTTGCGCGAGTAGCCCAGCGGATTAGAGCAGCTGACTACGGATCAGCAGGTCGCAGGTTCGAATCCTGTCTCGCGCACCGGCCACCGGTCATCAGGTGGCGTAAATAAATGAGATGACGTTGCGCGAGTAGCCCAGCGGATTAGAGCAGCTGACTACGGATCAGCAGGTCGCAGGTTCGAATCCTGTCTCGCGCACATGAACCTCCTTCGCGAAATGCGGAGGAGGCTTTCTTTTTTCTGGAAGTAACGGCGGCGCTGCCGTGAATAGTGTTCGAATCAATGCGATTCGCAAACCTACCAGAATGCTTATGTAAAGCGGCTGTTGTCGAGATACGTTCGGTTTCTCTCCGAGCGAACGGTGTGGTACAAGAAAAGCCGCCATGCCGAATAAAACCGTAAACACCAGTGAAAAAGACGGTTTGGAAACATAAACGCCGATACCTCTCGGTACACTGGAACCGCTATTGAAGCGTCTGCGCGTGCCAATACCGCAGACGCTTTTCTTAAGTGAATGGCGGGCCGCGGCTATTCGCGGCGACAGACGGGAGAGCAATGACCGAACGTAAGCAGGGACTCTGGGCGAAAATACGATACATAGCCGCTTCCGACCGCATATCTGGTCTGATTATGCTTGGCTTCGCCCTCGCAGGTCTGTTGCTTGCCAATCTGCCGTTCACGGCGCATGCGTTCGAAGAGTTGGAGAATTTCCGCATCGCCATTCCCTACACCAATATCGGTATGGGATTGGGACACTGGGTGCAGGATGGTCTGCTGACGGTGTTCTTCCTGACTGTCGGACTGGAATTGAAACAGGAACTCGCCACAGGTTCGCTGTCGAACCCCAAGGCTGCTGCAGTGCCGATGCTGTGCGCTGTGGGCGGTATGATGGCTCCTCCGGTGTTGTTCCTGCTGGTATTGTTCCTGTTCTCCGGTTTCGGATCCGATCCGTTGGTCATCGCTTCGGGAACGAGTTTCACCTTTGGTGAGATGTCTCATGGTTGGGCGGTTCCTACGGCCACTGATATCGCGTTCTCTTTGGCTGTGCTTGCTTTGTTCGCCAAAGCGCTGCCGGGCTCCATTCGCGCGTTCCTGATGACGCTTGCCACAGTGGACGATCTGCTGGCCATTATTCTGATCGCGGTGTTCTTCTCTTCGGTGAACGCATGGTACTGGTTCGTCGGCATCGCCGTATGCGCTGTCGTATGGTATTTTCTGGTGCGTATGCGCAAAGTGCCATGGCTTGCCGTGGCCATTGTCGGCATTCTGGCTTGGGTGATGATGTTCGAAGCTGGTGTGCATCCTACTTTGGCTGGCGTGCTTGTTGGATTGCTCACGCCGGCTCATGAGCGTTTCGGAGAGAAAACCCCACGCGCCGAACGCTATGCGGACAAGCTGCAGCCGTTTTCCGCGTTGCTGGCTCTGCCGATTTTCGCCTTGTTCGCCACTGGTGTGCATTTTGAATCGTTGACGTTGGCCCTGTTCATTTCGCCGGTCGTCGTTGCCGTTATGGTGGCTCTGGTGGTCGGCAAGCCGTTGGGCATTATGATCACGGCATGGCTTTCCACGCATGTGGCCGGATTGAAAATGGCTAAGGGATTGCGTGTGCGCGACATGTTCCCCGCGGCCTGCGCATGTGGCATCGGCTTTACCGTATCTTTCCTGATTTCCTCGCTTGCATATCAGGATGCCGAACTGTCTGCTGAAGCACGTTTCGGTGTGTTGGTCGGTTCCATAGTCGCGGCGGTGATTTCCGGCATTCTGCTGAGCCGCCAATCCAAGAAGTTTGAGCTTGCCGCTGCCGCATCCTCGAAGCATAAGCATCATACTGCTGACGAGGATGCTGCTGGGGAAGTGGAATCCGTGTTGGAAGACGGCACTGTTGTGGTCAGCCAGATGATCGACGCGCGTCCAAAGACCAAATAACGGTGTTCTGACATAGAGCGATCCTGCGCATATGCCAGAACGTAGCAAAAGCCGACGCCCATTACATGATGAGCGTCGGCTTTTGCAAAAAAGTAGGGAAGCCAGTAAGCCGTTGGGAACGGCATGCTCTAGCGCTTGACGGCCACGAGCAAACCTGTACCTGTCGGGGTGAGCGCAGTGACGAAACGCTCATCGGATTCCACGGTTTCCAGCAAACCACGCATGGCAATGGATTTGGCGTCACGATTGGCGGGATTCAAAACGCCGCCTGCGGACGTGGCTGAATCAAAAGCAAGAATATCGGTGAACACGATTACGCCATGCTTCTTCAACAGGCGGGGAGCCTGCTCGAAGGAAGCGCCGTAATTTTCCGCGTCGCCGGCAACTACAATCAAATCGTAGTTTTCTGCATTCAGACGTGGCAAAAACACGTCGACGGGAGCGTTGACGGCGCGAAGCGTGGTCTGTGTCTCGTCGGAAAGCCGATTAAACAACGTACGAATCAGCGCAATACCCTGGGAAGAGGAATCAACCGCCGTAAGCTGACCGGAATTATCCAAACCGTTGACCAGCTGCAACGTTTCCACCACGGAACCGGTGCCGACGGCAATCACCGATGTCGCATTCACCATATGCACGAGCATGCGCAACAGCTCGGCTTGGGCTGCTGAACCCTGCGGAATGCCTGCTTCTTCAGCATGGGTGCGAATAGCATTCAAGTCGGTTGACTGGCGGGAGAACGCATGGTCCTCAACGTATTCCCATGACTTGGCGAGATTGGTATATGACGTTCTATCCATGGGTTCAGCGTTCCTTGACTTGGGCGATCAGCTGCCAGATTTCCTCGCCGACGTCAATGCCACGCGGGCATTCGCGGGTACATGCGCGGACCGACTGGCATGCGGCGATGCCATCGGCGGAATCAATGGCATCCATGCGTGCGTTCGCCTGACCGTCGCGGGAATCGTTGATGAAACGAGACGCCGCGATAAGGGCTGCAGGTCCGATGAACGCTTCGCCGCCCGCATACACAGGGCAGCTGCCTTCGCAAGTGCCACAGGCGATGCAGTTGCTGAGAAGCTCATACTTGGCAAGCTGCTGGGGATTCTGCAGATATTCGAAAGCGTTGATCTTGCCGTCCGCAGTGGTGGCGAGTTCTCCACGCGCCTGCAGATAGGGCTTGAGTTTTCTGATTTGGTTGAGCATCTGATCGATATCGGCAATCAAATCGCGCTGCACCGGGAAACCCGGCAGGGGAGCGAGCTCGATGACGCCAAGATCCCCTGCGCCGACCGCATTTTCCTGAATGTCGGAAACATCTCCGGTGTGTCGGAATCCTTCATCGTCGACCAATGTCGGATTCGACGGTTTGGCCCAATCCTTGACGGACGCGGTGCACAGCAGGGTGGGGTGCCGTTGATGGACACCGCATCGGAACCGCACATGCCATGTCCGCACGAATAGCGGAATGCCAGCGTCGGATCGATGGTGCGTTTGATCTTCAACAGGCAATCAAGCACCGTGTCTTCCGGACGCACGTTCAACGTGTAATCCTGCAACCACTGCTTGCCGCGCGGGCGGCGGCGCGCCGACGTGCCGGAATCCCCAAACGGAGAGCTTTTTCTGGCGAACGGAGAGCCGCCACGTTCGCGGTCGCGGGCACGCTCGGCGCGCGGGGCAAACCTATTCACCCGCAATGTCACCGTATTCACGCCGTTTTCCATACCGCTCATGTACCCGCCTTTCCAATAAAACCGTCAACTAGTCTGCCATACGCCGTGCCCAGCGGAATCAGTATTCGCGGGCTTTTGGCGGCATATTCACAATGTGCACCGGCTGCCAGGAAATCTGGCCGGAGGCATTCACCATGGAATGGGCCAGGAAATGCTCATCGTCGCGTTCCGGAAAATCAAGACGCTTCAGCGAGCCACGGGATTCGTGACGCGCATCGGATGAGGTGAGTACGGCCTTGCCGAGTTCCAGAAGGTGGCGGACCTCCCAAATGGCGGTGATCTCCTGGTTGAACGTGGGGGAGTCGGAATGCGCGTGCAGGGCTTCGGCACGGGGCGCAAACTCATCATGCAATGCCGTTAGCGCCTGTTCGATACCCTGCTCGTCGCAACGCACGGCGACAGCGCGTTCCATGACGGTACCCAGATCGGCCATCAGCTGGTAAGGATTGTCGGCTGCATGCTCCTCGTCTTCCGGAAGCTGCACCAGCAGATCCTTGAGTTCGTTGGAACGGGTGTCAGCGGCCTGCTGGACCGCATCCGAACCATTGTCGGCGTCGGATTCAGCCATGGGATCGTTCACCGGAGCGCTGGAAATGCGTTCCGCCAGCGCCTTGCCGGAACGGGTGCCGAACAGGCATGCATCCAGCAGGGAATTGCCGCCGAGACGGTTTGCGCCATGCACGGACACGCATGCGCATTCGCCGGCCGCGAACAGGCCTTCGACGACATTTCGTTCGTCGTTCTGCCAACGGTAGACTTCGCCGTCGGTGGTGATCGGAATGCCACCCATGGTGTAATGCGCGGTAGGCTTAACCGGCACGAAATCGTGTGTCGGATCAAGATCCGCATATTTTTCAATGGTTTCCACCACCTGCGGCAGTACCTTATGCATATGGTCGGCATCAATACCGGTCATATCAAGCCACACGCAATCCTTTGGCCCTTCGGGGTCCTTCGGATCCGCCACGCCGTGGCCGGCATCGATTTCAGCCATAATGGAACGGCTCACCACATCTCGCGCAGCCAAATCGGCATGGCCGGGAGCATACTTTTCCATGAACGCCTCGCCATCGGCATTGCGAAGCACGCCGCCTTCCGCTCGTGCCGCTTCAGACAGCAGAATGCCGGTATGCGCCAGACCAGTCGGGTGGAATTGCACGAATTCGCTGTCTTCAAGCTGCAGTCCCGCTTGCAGTGCGAGAGCCATGCCGTCGCCGGTCAGATCCCATGAATTGGAGGTGGTGTGGAATAGGCGGCCTGCGCCTCCGGTGGCCAGAAGCACGTTGCGTGCGTGGATGGCGTGCGTTTGGCCCTTATGCGTGTCAAATGCCACTACGCCTTCGACTTTGGATCCGTCTTCGGTGATTACCAGATCGGTCACGTACCATTCCTCGGCGAATTCCACGCCTTCGGCCACGCATTGCTGCCACAAGGAGAAGAGGATCTGATGGCCGATGCGGTCGGCCGCATAGGCGGCGCGGCGAACCGGTTCCTTGCCGAAATCCTTGGTATGTCCGCCAAAACGTCGTTGTGCGATATGGCCGTCCTCAGTACGGGAGAACGCCACACCGTCATGTTCCAGATCGATTACGGTTTCCGACGCCTCTTTGGCGAGCAGTTCGGCCGCGTCCTGGTCGACGAGCCAATCGCCGCCTTTGACCGTGTCGAAGTAGTGCCAGTGCCAGTCGTCTTTTTCGACGTTGCCGAGGCTGGCCGCAATGCCGCCTTCCGCGGAACCGGTGTGCGAGCGCAACGGCTGGAGTTTGGAGATCACCAGGATGTTCGGCTCGATGCCGGCTTCCTTCAGGGCTTGCATTTGTTCGCTTCGCAGCATTCCCAATGCTGCGGACAGGCCTGCCGCGCCTGCGCCGACGATTACTGCATCATACATATCTTCAACATGCTTCGGACTCATAGCAACGATTTTCGCACAAGGTGTGACCTCATTGCGGTTTGCCGGTTGGCGGGTTTGCCGCTGCATGCGTGGTTATGCGTGTCTGATGCGTATGTTTTCGATGGATTCCGTTGATCTGTGCAGGCTTGGCGGTGGCGTTGTTGGGCGTGATGTCATGTGGCGCTTGCGTCGGTGATGGTGATGTTGCCATGCTGTGTGCAGATAAGTCCGTTGAGTTCCATTAATCCCAGCTCCATGCTGATTCGTGAGATTGAGTATTCTCCGGGATTGCTTTCGGCCAGGATGGCGAGTAGACCGTCAGTGGAGACGTGGCCGTATTTCGCGCTGCATGTTCGTATGGCTTTGAGTATGGCTGCAGTGGCGTTGGTTGGTTGCGACAGACTGGTGTCGGTTGACTCTTCCGACGGTTCGTCGTCGTCTGCCGCGTCGGCTGATTGCGGGCGATGCGCTGCGTGGCAGAATTCGTCGATATCGGTCAGCGAGCAGATGATGGAGGCTTGGCCTTCTTGTATGAGTCGGTTGCATCCTGTGTTGTGAGGCATGGTTACATCTCCTGGCACGGCGAATACACGGCGGTTGAGTTCGTTGGCCCATCCTGCGGTGTTAAGCGCGCCGGAGCGTGCGCGTGCCTGGGCTACGATGAGGGTGGATGATAGCGCCGCTATCAGGCGGTTCCTGATAAGGAATCGTCTGGCTTCCGGAACGGTTCCGGGGCAGAGTTCCGAGATGAGCGCGCCGGAATGGTTGATGATGGTTTCGAAGAGGCGCTCGTTGCTTTTCGGACCGATATAGTTGAGTCCTCCGGCGAATACCGCGACGGTGCGTCCTGCGAGGGGCGTTCCGATCTCGTCCATGGCTTGGATGGCTCCCCAGTGGGCGGCCGCATCGGTGCCCAGAGCGCCTCCTGACACTATGAGATGGCCTGCTCGGGCCGCTTGTTTGGCGAGCTCGTGTGCGCTTTGCCTTCCGTACTCGCTTACGCCGCGTGACCCGACGACGCCGATCGGTTCCGGACATGATACCAATGCTTGCGGGTTGCCTTGCCCCCAGAGGCATAATGGGGCGGCCCAGTCCGTATACATGGTGAGGTCTGCAAGCTGCGAAGGCCAGCAGGGATGGTGTGGTGCGACGATCCACTGTGTGCCTCCTACTGTGAACCAGTCCTTGAGCTCATCGGGATCGGTGCTGGGCAGTGTGGTCAAACGATGCTGCCAGGAGACCATTGCACCATGGAATGAGGCCATACCTCGGGAGTTGATGCTGCGCCCCCAACGCGTGATGCCGTTGATGAATGCCGCATCCAGGGTTTTACAAGCGGCTGTGGCCACGTTTTCATGATTGCCTGGACCGCTGTCGGCGAGTAGTTGCAAGGTGTGCGTGGCTGATCCGATGCCTTTGATCAGCGCGTACATCATTGCGTCGGCGCTGTCCAGACAGTAGGTGAGCACCGCACGTGCCAGGGTCTCGTCGTCGATGGCGGTTGTGTTGCCGTTCGTATTCGTATTTTCGTTCATGTCAACTTCGTTCTCATGGAGATTCCCTGCATCATCTCTTCCGGCCCCGGAGAGGTTTTGCCTGATAGGTCGGCCAGAGTCCATGCGAGCCGCATGGCACGGTCCGCCCCTCTGAGGCTGAGCCGCTCACTGGCCAACGCATGGTTCACCAGTTCGATGGCTTTCGTGGACGTGTTGGCGCGAAGCCATGTTCCGGTGGCCTGCGCATTGCAGACCCACCCGAATTCACGAAAACGCTCCTGCGCAGTTTGCCTTGCTACGATGACCCGCAGGCGAATGGCATGGCTGGATTCGCCGGAAGGGGCCATTCCCGGATTGATTCGTTCCACGGGAGGCACTTCGATTTGGATGTCGATGCGGTCGAGGATCGGCCCGGACAATCGGCTGAAGTATTTGATACGGTCTTTTTCCTTGCATGTGCAGCGCTCGCCATTGCCGTAGGCGTAACCGCAGGGGCAGGGATTGGCCGCCATGATCAGTTGGAATCTCGCTGGATAGTAGGTGGTGCCTTTCGCGCGCGATATTGCCACGTATCCGGATTCCAGGGGTTCGCGCAATGTTTGCAGGGTGCGTGCCGAGAATTCGGGTGCCTCGTCCATGAACAGAATGCCTCGGTGCGCTCGTGTGATCGCGCCTGGCTGCGCCAACCCTGCGCCACCGCCGACCAGAGACGCGGTGGATGCGGTATGGTGCGGCGCTTCGAATGGTGGAATGTCGCTGATGCCATAGCTGGGCAATGTGCCGCATAGGGAGCGGATCGATGCGACTTCCAGCTGTTCCGATTCGCTTAACGGACTCATAATGCCGGGAATGCGAGAAGCAAGCATGGTTTTGCCGGTGCCGGGAGGGCCGGTCATCATCAGATGGTGCCCGCCTGCGGCCGCCACTTCCAACGCCCATTTGGCCGTTTCCTGCCCCATGACCTCATTCATGTCTCCCGGAGGAGGGCATATCGACATGGTGTCGTCGTTGGGGTTCACGTCCCTGATCAGGTCTGAAATCTCGTACTTCGCGGTGCCTCCCATCAGTTCGATCAATTCGCCCACGTGGCGCACGCCGATGGCGTTGACGTCGGGCACGAGGGCGGCTTCGTCCAGATTGGCATGCGGCACGATCACCTTGCAGACGCCCTGATCGCGTGCGTGCAGCAGAATCGGCAGTAGTCCGTTGATGGGAAGCACCGTGCCGTCGAGATTCACTTCCCCGAGCACGACGGTGTCGTTCAGGCAATCGTGGGGTATCGTTCCGGATGCGCTGAGCACGCTCGCTGCTATCGACAGATCATGAGAGGAACCGCGTTTGGGCATGGATGCCGGCGAAAGATTGACCGTGACCCGTGTCTCTGGCCATTTTGCGCCGCTGGCCTGGCATGCGGATTTGACACGTTCCCTCGCTTCGGAAAGCGAGGTGTCGGGAAGTCCGATGATGGAGAAGTAAGGAAGTCCGGGGGAGACGAACGCCTGGATTTGGATGATGAATGCTTTCAGGCCGATGAGACCCACGGAAAGCGCGCTGCCGATGGCCATCAGAACGCTCCTTCGATATGGTGGACAAGCGGTTTGCCATCACGGACGATGACGGTGACGACGTCGAAGCGCACGCCGTTATGCGGCGTGCGATGGTCGCTGTCCGACAGCCATTGCACGGCCGCGTGGCGCAGGTTGATCTGCTTGGATGACGTCACGGCTTCCTGCGGAGTGCCATAGCGGAGCGTCCGCCTGGTTTTGACTTCGACGAAGACGATGATTCCCGTATCGTCGCGTGAGACGACGTCAAGTTCGCCATATCGGCAGTGCCAGTTGCGGTCGAGCGTCTGCCAGCCTTGGCTTTCCAGCCATGCGGCCGCATACTGTTCGCCGAGTTCGCCGACCTGTCGTGCGCACAGTGTGCCATCATGCAGTCGCCGTGCGATGGAATCAAGAAGCTGTTCCGAGCGCTGCGTTGCGTTCGGAACGTTATGTGTTGTGTTGCCGTTCATGATTCAAGTCCAGCAGAAAGGACCGGCGCGAAGCAAGGGCGAACGGCGAATGTGGATAGAGGATGCGGTTTCGGGCGTGTTTGGGATAGTTGGTGGATAACTTGCCGTTATCCACATTGCTCCACAAGGCGAGCGGCCATGGAGCGCCCGAAACCGCATATGGTTGGAATGTTCAGCGGCGAACCAGACGCGTCAACTCGTCAAGGTTCAGCTCGAAGCTCACACCGCGCTCAGTGTGGTTCGGCTGGAATTGCGTGCTTTCCATGGCATGGCGTACGAATTCGCCGGCGATATGCGCCGATTCAGCCAGAGGTCTGCCGGCCATCACCGCACCGCATAATGCGGATGCGAAGGCGTCGCCGGTGCCATGTGTCATGAATGGCAGCTTGTCGTGCGCAAGCTCTTGCTTGCCGGATGCGCCGGAAGTGGCCGATGCCACATAGTTGCGAATGATGCCATCCTGACGGTCAACGCCTTTGAGCACCACGTTTTTCGCTCCCAAGGCAAGCAGCGCGTCAATAATGCCGTTCACTTCCGCGTTGTCGATGTTCTGCCCCGGGTAGGTGCGTCCCGTCAGCATGGACGCTTCCGTCAGATTCGGCATCAGCACGTCGGCGCCATCCACCAGCGTGCCCATCGCCTCGCATAATTCCGGCGTGTATGTGGCGTAGATCTCGCCGCCGTCTCCCATCACCGGATCCACCAAACGCAAGGCGTGCGGGTAATCCGCATACAGACGTTTGATAATCGTGACTTGTTCGGCGGAACCGAGGAAACCGGAATACACGCCGTCCAAATCGACGTTCTCCTTGCGCCACGCATCCAGATAGCCGTCCAAAATTTCGGTCGTATCGTGGAACGTGAACACGCTGTAGCGCGTATGCGCCGAAAACAGCGCCGTCGGTACGGGGCATACGTCGCATCCGGCCGCCGACAGAATCGGAATGGCCGCCGTCAGCGAGCACTTGCCGTAACCGCACATGTCGTGCACCGCGGCCACACGTGGAATGTACCGTGGGTCACGGTCGAACAGAATCACATCATTCATGGGAACCCTCTCTTGCGATTGCCTGACCATGACTTTAGCCGCTTGCCTGACTTCACCGCCCCATCGCCTCGTACGGCGGGTCACCATGATGCCGTTTGCTGGCGTGTCGCAAGTTTTTTGATGGCTACCAGAGTAGTTTTGCAAAGCCTGGATGGCAATGATTGCAACGGTTTATAAGGGGATATAGGCAAGTGCGATAACGCTCGGTTTGCATTGCGAAGCGACGTCGGATTATTGTCGCTACCAACACCTGACCAACCGCCACACACGGCAAGGCGGGTGGTCAGCAAGACAAGCAACGAACCACTTCCACACAAGGAGCAGAAACCATGGCAGATTCCAAGAACTACCGCTTCGAAACCCTGCAACTTCACGTCGGCCAGGAGCAGGCCGACCCGGCAACCGATTCCCGCGCGGTGCCGATCTACCAGACCACCAGCTACGTGTTCCATAACTTTGATCACGCCGAGGCGCGTTTTGGTCTGGCCGATCCGGGCAACATCTACGGCCGCCTGACCAACTCCACCCAGAGCGTGTTCGAAGACCGCATCGCAGCCCTTGAAGGTGGCGCCGCTGGTTTGGCAGTCGCTTCCGGCGCCGCCGCGGTCGAATACGCCGTGCGCAACATCACCCAGTCCGGCGACCACATCGTGGCTGCCAAGAACATCTACGGCGGCACCTTCAACCTGCTGCGCCACACCCTGCCGCGTGACGGCATCACCACCACCTTCGTCTCCGCTGAGAACCCGCAGGAGTTCGAGGATGCCATCCAGGAGAATACCAAGCTCGTCTACTTCGAGACCTTCGGCAACCCGAACGCCGACCTGCCGGATTTCGAAGCCATCACCGCCATCGCACACAAGCATCATCTGCCGGTGATCGTCGACAATACTTTCGCCACCCCGTACCTGTTCCGCCCGCTGGAGCACGGTGCTGACGTCGTGGTCGAATCCGCCACCAAGTTCATCGGTGGCCACGGCACCACCCTCGGCGGCGTGATTGTGGAAGGCGGCAACTTCAACTGGGCCGAAGTGCCGGGCAAGTTCCCGACCCTGACCGAGCCGGATCCGTCGTACCACGGTCTGAACTTCTACGAGGCTCTGGGCGGTTCCGCGTTCGTGACCCGCATCCGCGCCATCCTGCTGCGCGACACCGGCGCAACCCTGTCTCCGTTCTCGGCCTTCCTGCTGCTGCAGGGCACCGAAACCCTGTCGCTTCGCGTCGAGCGCCATGTCGAGAACGCGCTGAAGGTCATCGACTACCTGAAGACCGTTCCGGAAGTCGAATCCATCTCCCACCCGTCCATCGAAGGCCGCAAGGACAACGAGCTGTACAAGAAGTACTTCCCGAACGGCGGCGGCTCCATCTTCACCTTCGACATCAAGGGCGGCAAGGACGCGGCACGCGTGTTCATCGACAACCTGCACCTGTTCAGCCTGTTGGCCAACGTGCCGACGCCAAGAGCCTCGTGACTCCACCCGGCCTCCACCACGCACTCTCAGGACGACGCTGGAGGACGCTTGAGGACCCAAGGCACTTCACCAGGGCACGATCCGTCTGTCCATCGGCACCGAGAACATCGAAGACATCCTCGACGATCTCAAGGGCGGTTTCGCGGCTCTGCGCGAATCCGGTCTCGCCAAGTGAGGCGTATCGGATCGGCGGAATAACGCCATCCTGAGCAAATGAAACGGTTTGTGGCACCGAAGAGAAGGTTGGTGCCACAAACCGTTTCGCCATATCGCGGACGTTGCCATCGTAATGTAGCGCAGATGGTATAGAATCTGCGATTGTTACGAAAAGTAATATCTAAATTCTATCTTTTGAAAGAAAGAAGTTCAGATTTCTTTCAAAAAGATAAATAGTGGTAATGATATTGCGGATTACGTAAAGAGAGAAGAGAGAGGCGATTATGGCTCAAGAAGTCAAGAACGATATCAAAAAGGCGTTGCAGGTCAACACCATTCCGCTGATCGCCATTATGACCGCGGTCACCACGGTGTTGACCATGCTCGTGAAGATCCCGACCCCGATCCGTGGCTACCTCAACCTGTCCGACACCATGATCTATTTCAGCGCGTATGCGTTCGGACCATGGGTGGGCGGCATTATCGGAGGTCTTGGCCCGGCGTTGAGCGATCTGATTTCCGGTTATCCACAGTGGGCCATCTTCACGTTCGTCATCGATGGCCTGCAGGCCGTGCTCGTGGGCCTGCTCGTCAAGAAGTTCAATCCGGCGAACATCATCATCGGTTCGGTGATCGCAGGCGTATGGAAGGTGTTCGGCTATTTCATCGCAGGCGGAATCCTTTCCGGATTTGGCCCGGCGTTGGGTGAGATCGCGGGCAACTCCTTCCAGATGGCGGTGGGTCTGATTGTGGGCTTCGCGCTGTTCACCGCCGTTCGTCAGGCCTATCCGCCGCTGGTACGTTTGGGCAACCTCGGTATTAAGGCGGGGGAGTGATACATTAATATCATGTGAAGGCAGGCCTGTGGATTTGCCGATGAAAGGCGATTCCACGGGTTTTATTGTGAAATGCGGTTGCCGGCTGCGGAAAAAAATGCGTGAAAGCACGGGGTGGGCGTCATGATTACGGTTCGCGACTTAGGATGGAAGTACGCGCCACTGACCGACGGGGGCAAGCCGGTGGAAAGTCTCAAGCGCGTCAGCTTCGACATCCGGTCCGGATCCTTCGTCGGCATCATCGGACCGACCGGAGCGGGCAAGTCCACGCTATGCATGGCATTGGCCGGCATCATTCCGAACCTGGCCGACGGCACCATGAGTGGCGTCGTGGAAGTTAACGGCATGAATACGAGCAGGCACTCCGTCTCGGCACTGTCGGAGCGCGTCGGCTACGTGCAACAGGATCCGGAAGCGCAGCTGTTCTGCTCGAGTGTCGAGGATGAGATCGCTTTCCCGCTGGAAAACCGCGGAGTAGCCCCAAACATCATCGACAAGCAGATCGACATCATGCTCGACTTGGTCGGCATGGCCGGATACCGCAAGCGTGTGCCGACCAGCCTATCGGGAGGCCAGATGCAGCGCGTGGCCATCGCCGCCGCGCTCGCGGCGGAACCCGATGTGCTTATTCTTGACGAACCCACCGCGGCCCTCGACCCCGAAGGCAAGCAGGAAGTGTTCGACGTGCTCGACCGCATTCGCCAGACCCGTTCCATGACGGTGATCATGGCCGAGCAGGATACCGAACACATCGCCTACTGGGCCGATCAGGTGCTCTTCATGGTCAACGGTGAAGTGGTACGCAATGGAGACGCCAGCCTATTTACCCGGGAACGTAGACTGTTGGAATCCTCCGGCGTGCGGGTGAGTGACGGACCGTCCCCTGTCATCAAGGCGTTGCCGGTAGGGAACGACGGCAAGCCGAAGCATGCGATCATCAGTCTGGACCATGTGACGCACCGCTATGGGCAGGGCGGCAATGCGTCTCCCGCACTGGACGACGTCAGCTTGGATATCGAACAGGGCGCCTTCGTAGGGCTTATCGGGCGCAACGGGTCAGGCAAAACCACGCTCGCCAAGCATCTGAACGGGCTGATTCAACCCACGCAAGGAATCGTGAATGTGGATGGGCTCGACGTATCGAAGCATAGCGTGGGCGAAATGGCCGCGCACGTCGGATTCGTATTCCAAAATCCCGACCATCAGATCTTCTGCTCCAGCACCAAAGAGGAGATCGCGTTCGGCCCGACCGCGCTCGGACTTGACGCGGCCACCGTGTTCAAACGTGTCGACGAAATGATGACATTGTTCGACCTGCACCGGTATGAGGACGTTTCGCCGGCCACGCTCGGCTACGGCGAACGACGTGCGGTGGCATTGTCTTCGGTGATCGCCATGCGTACGCCAATACTCGTCCTCGACGAACCTACGGCGGGTCTCGACCATCGTCTCGCATCACGATTCCTTGGAACCGTGGAAAAACTCAACCGGCATGGCGTCACCGTCATCATGATCAGCCATGACATGCGTGCCGTATATCGGTATTGCACGCACGTGCTCGAATTGGAAGACGGTCATATCGTGCAATATGGACCGATCGACAAATCGCAGGAAGCGCAACAATCGCCCGCGCGACAGGCGCGGCAGCCGCACAAGTCGCGCGGTCCGGTATCAGCGACCCACGTATTGTTGAAAATCGCCAAGGATGAATGCGACAAGGAGGAACGCTGATGGATGCCGACCTGTATGTGCCAGGCGACGGATGGTTGCATCGCACCGATCCGCGCGTCAAATTCCTCATCTCCATCGTCATGCTGGCCCTTTGCCTCGTATGGCGTAACTGGGCGTTCATCCTCGGCATCCTCATTCTCGAACATGTGATGCTCGCCACCGACCGTGTTCCCGCCGAACGCATTGGATGGGTGTGGAAGATCCTCGCCGTGATCATCGTGTTCATCGTGGTGCTTTGGCCGGTCTTCGACCAGAGTGGAACGCACGTGCTCTGGCGGTGGGGATGGTTGCGTCTCACGCAGGAGAACCTGCTCATGGCGGCGGTGATGGGTCTGCGCATTCCAGCGCTCGGCTTTGCATGTTTCATCACGCTGTTCACCACCAGCCAGACCAAACTGGTTCGTGGCCTTACCTCGCTTGGCATGCCCTACAAGGCCGGGCTTACCCTGGCAACCGCATTACGGTATATTCCCGTGTTCTTTTCCATCTTCCAATCCGTGTCCGAAGCGCAGCGTGCGCGAGGGCTTGATCTGAGCGGCAAAGTCAATGCGGCAGGTAAAAAACGCAACATATTCGTACGTCTCGTAGACCGGTTCAAATCGTATCTGCCGATCATCATCGCCGTGTTGATCCGCGCCTACAAAATGAGCCAAAGCGTGGGCTGGGCCATGGAATCGCGCGGACTCAACCTGAATCGGAACGGTGTGAAACGCACATATCGGGTCAATCTCACGATGAGAATTGCCGACTGGATTATTCTCGTGATTGCCATCGCCGCCACCGCAGGCAGCGTGTGGTTGATGACATGGCTGTCATAGGGGGTGCAATGACGCAGGATGAAGGGCGTACCACAATCACCGCACGTGATTTGAAGGTGGTATCGGCGCTGCAATGCAACGGACGCATGACCATGCAGGCGCTTGCCGATAAAATCGGCATTTCCGTATATGCGGCGACGGAAAGCTACAAACGGCTCACCGATGCGGGCATCATGACCATTGTGCCCGTATGCAATCCGTTGAGTCTCGGAAATTACAGTCAGGTGCTTGTGGGACTTCGCATCAACGGCAATCGCAACGAGGCGCTCGCCATGCTCAAAGCCATGCCTCAGGTCACCTATGTGGTCTGCACGCTGGGCGATGCCGACATCATCGCCGAAGCCGTGGTGTATTCAGCCGAAGGTATGGACCGTTTCCTGAAGTACGATTTGCGCGCACTGCCCGGATTGACCCGTCTGCAAGTGTTCTCCTGCGGTCGATTGGTGCTTGACGACCATAATGTCAGCGTGGTCAACCGTCTGCTGGCCGAACGCGGCGAAACTGGATTCATGACCAAACGTGAGGCCAGCGTCGGCACCGATATTCCCGTGCATCGGTTGGACGCGCGATTCGTGCACACGTTCAACGAATTGCAGAAAGACGGCAGGGCAAGTTACGCCATGCTGGGAGAGCATCTTGGTGTGACGCACACCGCGATTCGTGGGCGCGTCAAAAAACTGGAGGATTCCGGTGTGATGCGCATTATGGCCACGGTAAGCCCCATGCGTTTAGGTGGATTCCGCCAAGCGTTTCTCGGCATCGGCGTGAAGCCTCCGTATAGGCTCGACGTCGAACAGTTGTTAGCAATCGACGAGGTGACATATGCAATGAGCGGGGTCGGTTTGAATGGCGCCGACTATCTCATCGAAATCATCGCCGGAGATGACGAGGACTTATGGCGTGTGGTAGATGAGTCCATCCGTTCGCTGCCAGGCGTGGATCAGACATGGTGGGCTTCCACCGTCAGCGTGGAAAAAGAGTCGTACTGGCTCGAACCTCCGCAGGATGGTGTGCTCCTCGACGATTGATGAATCAATGGTCTTAGGCGCCTCGTCTTTGCTCATTCTCAAGGATGAGATGATAATTCAGACCAACGCATGATATTCGAATCAGCTGTTTTTCCGTAATTTTGGAGGTAATCCAAAGAAAGGAATGACAGCATGGATATCAGGGACACCATCAAAGCTACCAATACGGCCATTGCAGCCGTGGATCTTGTGAAGGACTACGGATCCGGGAATAACACGGTGCATGCGTTGCGTGGCGTCAACGTCGCTTTTGAAAAAGGAAAATTCACGGCGATTATGGGACCTTCCGGTTCCGGCAAATCCACGTTGATGCACACGTTGGCAGGACTGGATTCCGCAACCGGCGGGCACATCATATTCAATGGCGACGATCTGACTCGCATGAACGACAACCAGCTTACGTTGCTGCGCCGCCGCGACATCGGATTCATCTTCCAAAGCTTCAACCTGCTGCCGATGTTCACCGCCGAACAGAACATTCTCATGCCATTGACCTTGGCTGGAGCGAAACCCGACCGACAGTGGTTGCGTCTGCTGGTGGAAACACTTGGCCTTAAGGAACGTCTCAACCATCGTCCGAACGAACTATCGGGAGGTCAACAGCAGCGTGTGGCCATCGCACGAGCATTGATCACCAAACCGAAACTGGTGTTCGCAGACGAGCCCACCGGCAATCTTGACTCCGTATCAAGCGCCGAAGTGCTGAGCTTCCTGAAACGTTCCGTCAACGAACTTGGCCAAACCATCATCATGGTCACGCATGATGCGGTCGCCGCGTCTTACGCCGACCGTGCGCTCGTGTTCGCCGACGGCCAGATCGTGGCGGACGTGAACAAGCCGACAGCAGACCAGATGAGTGAACTGCTGATGAAGGAACGCGAAGCCGCCACAATGAATGTGGCTTCCGCGAGACATTCCCACTAAACGCACTGTAGAAGCATTCGAAGAAGGGAACAGAATCCACCATGTGGTCCATCACTTTGAAACTCATGCGAAAAACCAAGCGCATGCTCATACCCGCAGGCATCGCCATCATGATCGGCACGGCGTTCATCGCCAGCACCTTCCTGTTCGGCAATGCCATGAACGACTCCCTGACACGGCGGCTGACCGCTATGTTCGGAAACGCCAACTATGCGGTGACCGTCAACAGCTCCGACCTGAGCAATGAGGAACTCAACGAAGCGTATTCCAGCACTGTCGGTGACTTTCATCTCGACCAGATCGCCGGCATCGAAGGGGTCGACGGCGTCCGCGCTTCGGTGGAAACCGGCGTCAGCGTTTCCAAGGGGGACAGCACCATCAGCGGTGAGATCATCTCCACCGCGGCACAGAAGAATATGCTCCCCGTGAATATTACGAAAGGGGACCAGCCGAAGGATTCCAACGAAGTCGCGCTGCCGGAAGACATGGCGAAACAGTTGAACGTCGGCGTTGGAGACACTGTAAGCCTGACCTCCCGATATGCGGTAGGCGACGATGGCAAAGCCAAGGCGGACAACGTGCGCGTGGTAGGACTCACGTCCGATCCGAACGGCGCCTACTCATACTATGGTGGTGCGATCGTAGGATCCAACAATCTGCTTGCCGCAATGCAGGGAGTGGACGATTTCAACGCCACCGGAACAACAATGGTGTATCTCGACCTTGCCTTGGATGGAAACAGCGTATCCGCAAAAACCATCAACGGTGTGAAAGCGTTGCTGCCAAAGCATTTCGATCTGATGTCACGACAGCAGGTCAGTGACGAAAGCATCAAATCCTTAACCGGCAACCAAACCAACATCGTCACCACATTCCTCATGTGCTTCGGCGTGCTTGCCATGTTCGTGGCGGCACTGGTGATCGCCAACACGT
>ENA-OQNA01000049-OQNA01000049.1-human-gut-metagenome-genome-assembly--contig:-NODE-49-length-42861-cov-7.759770_pt1 | contig 42861 bp, 39 predicted proteins | sample MGYA00242625_ERZ504872 | MGnify/ENA primary metagenome ERZ504872 (study PRJEB26092, sample SAMD00036425) | human gut metagenome | host: Homo sapiens | study: EMG produced TPA metagenomics assembly of...
TTATATCATTTGCACTTCGCCGCGGCATGGCCAATGCGTTCATATCGGGTACTTCTCTACAATGGGCACAGTTTTTTTGCCCTGCCGCATTTGCATGGCGGGCAAACTGTGTTATACTAAAGTGTATCTGAAAACAAAGAAAATGACGGATATTTCGCAAACACAAGCAGGATTTAAGGCTTTTTAACGCAAAATCCGGCTGCGTTTGTAGAAATAGACTGAATTTTTGACTTTTCAGATACACCCTAAAAGGTAACAGCCGGGGCTGCAGCCGGATACTGCGGCAGAACAATGGATAGGAAAGGGGGCTGCCTGCGCGATGTTTGGCTTTTTTGATGTGATCCAGGACATTTTGAGCAACCTGCGCACGTTTGGCCTGCGTGATGTGATCGATATTGCGGTGGTCAGTTTGGCCATGTATCAGATCTTTTTGTTTGCGCGCAAATCCCGTGCTGGGCAGCTGGTGCGCGGTTTGCTGCTGCTGCTGGTGTTTTATGCGCTGGCGGATGTGATGCAGCTGCGCACGGTGCGCTGGGTGCTGACCAATGTGATGCAAATCGGCTTTATTGCAGCTATTGTACTGTTCCAACCGGAACTGCGCCGCACGCTGGAACACATGGGCCAAAGCACCAACTGGACCAAACTGCTGTTTACCACCCACCGGCAGGACCCCACCCTGCGCGGCGCATGGCAGAGCGCCGTGGTGGCCATCTGCGATGCAGCCGAGCAGCTTTCCGATACGCGCACCGGCGCATTGATGGTGCTGGAACGCATGAACAACCTGGATGAGATCATCCGCACCGGCACACCGCTTTCGGCGGATGTGATCCCCGAAATGCTGGGTACCATCTTTTATGAGGGTACCCCTTTACATGACGGCGCTGTTGTGATCCGGGATGGCCGCATTGTGGCCGCTGGGTGTGTGCTGCCGCTTTCCAACAACCTGGAAATGGGCAAAGATATGGGTACCCGCCACCGCGCGGGTCTTGGCATGAGCGAAAATTCTGATGCCATCGTGGTGGTGGTCAGTGAGGAAACCGGTATTATCTCCCTGGCCAAAAATGGTGTTCTGATCCGCCGCCTGGACCGCCAGAACCTGTTCAACCTGCTGCAGGAGGAAATTATTCCGCCGGAAACAGCCGAAGCGCAAAAGCAGCCGCTGTTGAACCGGCTGCTGAACAAAGGAGGTGCTGGCAAGCATGCAAAAACAAACGCAGCCCGCTGAACCGGTGCGCAAAGCGAATGGTTCCATTTGGGATAACCGCTTTTTCCTGGGAATTGTTTCCGTGCTGGCCGCAGTGCTGGTCTGGATGGTGGTTTCTACCTTTCTGGATCCGCAGGGTTCCTTTGTCATCAAAGATGTCAGCGTGAATTATGGCTACCAATCTACCATTTATACCTCCAAAGGGCTGGATATTGTGGACCAGCAGGCAGTGGATAACGTGCAGGTGCAGGCGGACGGCAACGGCACTTTGATCGGCAAGCTGTCCAGCTCCGATATTATGGTTTACCCGGTCTATAACGGCGTGCAGGGGGCGGGCAAAACCACCCTGCGGCTGGAGGCCCGCATCACCAACACCGATTATACCAACGTGGGCATCAAGCTGACGGTGCTCAGCCCGCAGACGGTGGATGTTGTGTTTGATACCGTCGGCGAAAAAACACTGCCCGTTACCACCGATACCAGCGGCATTACCATTGCCGACGGCTTTACCCTGAACCGCATTGCCACCACCCCCACCGAAGTGACTCTGACCGGCCCGACCAGTGAGCTGGATAAAATCAGCGAGGTGGTGGCCCCTGTTTCGCACGAAGGCTCGCTTTCGGATTCCGTGTCGGCAACAGCATCGCTGGAACTGCGGGATGAAAACGGCGATATTGTAACGCCGGAATACACCACGCTGGACAGCAACACGGCGGATATCAACCTGACAGTCTATCAGGTGCGGGAACTGCCGCTTTCCATCGTGTTTATCAACGCGCCGTCCGGGTTTGATACTTCCTATCTGAAGTATTCGCTCAGCATTCCTACCCTGAATGTGGCGGGCCCGGCCAAGACGGTCGGCGCCCTGACCGAACTGAGCGTTGCGGCTTTTGATCTTGGCCGTGAGTTTGCGTTTGACCGCGACTACCAGAAAAACATTGAACTGCCTGCCGGTGTGGTTTCGCTGGATGGCGTATCCGCTGTAACGATCCGGTTTGATACCACCGATATGACCTCCCGTACCTTTACCGTAACCAACATCCGCACCGTCAATGTGCCCAGTACGATTGACCTGGAAGTGCTGACGGCGCAGATCCATCAGGTTACGCTGTACGGCCCCAAGAGCGAGATGGAAGAACTTTCGGCAGACAGTATTCTGGCCCAGGTGGACTGCCAGAATCTGGCGGTATCCGTTGGCCAGCAAACCGTGGCGGCCAGCATTCAGGTGCCGTCGTCCAGCCACATTTTTGCAGTCGGCAACTATACGGTGCAGTGCCAGGCAAGCTCACAATAACCGGGCATCCATCAGCCGGGGTTCCGGCCTATCCGATGCCCGCCAACCAAAGGAAAACATCAGCCCATGATTCTTGTACGCAATATCCGCCTGCCGCTTTCCTGCCCGGACCCGGAGCAGGAAGCTGTCCGGCAGGCTTACCGCACGCTACGCCTGCGGGGCAACGCTCCGGCGCAGGCTGGCGTGGCAAAACTTTCGGTGGATGCCCGGCACGGCACGCCTGTGCTGGTGTATACCATCGCCATCACGCTCCATGACGAGGGTGAGGAATCGGCTTTGGCCGGGGCCTCGCCCTGTGTCTGTTTCACCCGCAAACCGGATTTTACCTTCCCGGTTGGTCAAACACCATTGAAACACCGCCCTGTGGTGGTCGGCCTTGGCCCGGCGGGGCTGTTTGCGGCCCTGCTGCTGGCCCGCAATGGTTACCACCCCATTGTGCTGGAGCGCGGTCCGGCCCTGGCGGACCGTGTGGCCGCTGTGCAAAAGTTTGAGCAGACCGGCGCGCTGGACCCCAACGCCAATATCCAGTTTGGTGAGGGCGGCGCAGGAACATTCTCGGACGGCAAGCTGACCACCCGCGTGGGGGATCCTTTGTGCGGCTTTGTGACGGACGCCTTTTTGAAGCACGGCGCCCCGGCGGATATCGCCTGGCGGCAAAAGCCCCATGTGGGCACTGACCTGCTGCGCGGCGTTATTACCAGCATCCGCACGGAGATCGAAAACCTTGGCGGGGAAGTACACTTTAACACGGCGCTGACCGGCCTGCAGACCAGCGGCGGCGCGCTGTGCGGCATTACTACCACGGCGGGCGGCATCCTCTGCGACCAGCTGATCCTGGCGGTGGGCCACAGCGCGCGGGATACCTTTGCCGTGCTGCATACCATGGGCCTGCCGCTGGAATGCAAACCGTTTTCGGTGGGATTCCGCGCGGAACATCTGCAAACAGAAATTGAAAAGAGCCTTTACCACGGTGCTGCCGGGAACCCGGCCCTGCCGCGGGGCGAATATCAGCTTAGCCAGCATGTGGGCCAGCGGTGCGTGTACACCTTCTGCATGTGCCCCGGCGGTCAGGTGTGCGCCGCCGCCAGCGAGGATGGCGGCGTGGTGACCAACGGAATGAGCTACCATGCCCGCGATGGCCGCAACGCCAATGCCGCCGTGGTGGTCAGCGTGGATGGCCGCGATTTTGATAACGACCCGGTCAAGGCGGTCGCATTTCAGCGCCAGTTGGAACAGGCCGCTTACCGTGCGGGCGGCGGGGGATACCTTGCCCCGGCAGAAACGGTCGGCAGCTTTCTGGCAGGCCGCGGCAAACTGGAGCTGGGGGCGGTGCAGCCTACCTACCCCCGCGGCGTGACCCCCTGCGACCTTGGCAGCCTGCTGCCGGGGGAACTGGCCGCCGACCTGCGGGATGGCATTACCGCCTTTGGCCGCAAGCTGCGGGCTTACCAGGCACCGGATGCCGTGCTGACTGGGCTGGAAACCCGGACTTCCAGCCCAGTGCGCCTGCTGCGCGGGGATAACTTCCAGTGCACCGGCCTGACGGGACTTTACCCCTGCGGCGAGGGTGCCGGTTACGCAGGCGGTATTATGACCGCCGCCGTGGACGGTGTGCGCTGCGCCGCTGCCCTGATGCAGCAGTACGCCCCGGATAAAGCCTGAACTGCAAAGCCTGGCAAGATGTTGAAATAACGAAACGTGTGAAGAAACGTAAAGAGTGAGAAGAGAAAGAGGAACCGCTATGCCCAACAATCACCCGTATGATAAAAAAAGTGACCGCCGCCAGCAGGATCTGAATGACCTGGTGGGTGGTGCCGTCAACTTTGGGCTGGGCATCAGTTCCACGGTGCTTTCCGGTATTGCCGGCGCACTGGACAGTGTGGGGGATTCCCTGAACCGGGCCGCGCAAAGGCCGGAACAGAATAGCTTTATTGCCTACCGCCGTAAGCTGGATAACAGCCTGGCCGGGCATTACGGCGGCTGGATGACCATGGGCGTGCTGGGCTGGGTGTTCGGCGGCTGCTTTGCCATTGCTGCGCTGGTTATGGCCATCCTTGCCGGTGTGGCACCCAATGATGCAAGCTTGTGGAGCGCAATGCCGGTGTTCAATATTCTGGCTCCGACGTTTACCGCCTGCACGCTGGGATTTTTTGTCATGGGGTACGCAGGCTGCCACGCAGCAAACTATTTTGGCCGTCTGCGCCGCTACCTGCGCGGCATGCACGGCTTTACGGCGGAGCTGCCGGAGCTGACCCGCAGCAGCGTGGTGCGCGCCGATAAGGTGCGCAAAGACCTGCGGAATGCTTTGGCCAAAGGCCATTACCCCAACGCCTGCATGAATGAGGCAGAAACAACGCTGTACCTGGACGAAACGATGTACCACCCTGCGCCCGCCGCGGCACCGGTGCAGCCCAAAGCGGCTCAGCCCGCGCTGACCGATGAAGAGCTGTTCCGCCGCGATGGGGCAGACTTTTTGAACTATCTCAAAAACAGCCAGGGCCGCCTGGGGGACCAGGCAGATGAAGAGCTGGTGCAGATGCGCAAAACCTGCGCGGCGATCATGGGGTTTGTGCATAACCACCCGGAACAGCTGCCGCGGGTGCGCCGCTACCGCGAATATTATATGCCCACTACCCGCAAGCTGCTGAACACCGCGCTGGGGTTGGGCGAAAGCGCTACCCAGAACGCGCAGGAAATCCGGCGCGATATCGTGGGTATCCTGCACACCCTGAATACGGCATATGAAAAGCTGTACGATACCCTTTTGCAGGATGTTAGCATGGATGTTTCCACCGAAATCGATACGCTGGAAGCCATGCTGAACCAGGACGGCCTGACCCATGACTTTGCAGCAGATTTTGGTGCAAAATAAAACCGGTGAAAGTAGATAAGGCAATACCGCATAATTCTAAGTGCCGATACGGCGAGCGAGGTGCGGCAGATGCCAAGCCAAAAGCGCAGATAATACTGGATGCTGCAAAGGTGAGCGCCGCCAGTGGCGGAAACAGCGAACCGAAGCAGGGGCAGCGGTCGCAGAGTGCGAGGGGCTTTTGCCCCCGAAGCACGATGCGGGTACCGCAACCCGACATTATCGAGCATTTTGGCAACGCAGATGCCGTGCCGCAGCTGCCGGAGCGGTGCTTAAGCCGCAAGGCGGGAATTGTGCGGTGTTGCCATAAAGGAACAGGAGCAAGACAATTATGAACTATCGTGCCTGGCAGCTGAAAAACGCCGATACCGCAGGGGAAAGTGCGCTCCTGGCCGCCGGTTATGGCCCGCTGCTGGCCAGGGTGCTGGCCTGCCGCGGTATTGCCCAGCCGCAGGCTGCCGCCGCATTGCTGGAAGAGGAACCGCCGCTGAGCGACCCGTTCCTGCTGAAAGATATGGACAAAGCCGTTGCCCGCATCCAGCAGGCGATTGAAAACGGTGAAACCATTGTGATCTTTGGCGATTATGATGTGGACGGCGTTTCCGCTACGGCCATTCTGTATGAATGCCTGACCAACCTTGGCGCGCAGGTGCGCTGCAAACTGCCCACCCGCGAGGGCGGCGGCTACGGCCTGAACCGTGAAACCCTGCAAAAGCTGGCAGATAAAGGCTATAAGCTGATTGTGACAGTGGATAACGGCATTTCCGCCATTGAGGAAGCTGACCTGGCCGCAGAGTTGGGCATTGAGCTGGTGATTACCGACCACCACCTGCCCGCCCAGCAGCTGCCCAAAGCCGTTGCCGTTGTGGACCCCAAGCGGGAGGACGACACAAGCCCCTTCAAGGATCTGTGCGGTGCCGGTGTGGCGTTCAAGCTGTGCGCTGCGCTGGAAGGCTGTGAGGACCCCGCTGAACTGCTGGAACCCTTTGGCGAACTTGCCGCCCTTGGCACCATTGCGGACGTAATGCCGCTGGTGGGGGAGAACCGCACCATTGTAAAAGAGGGCCTTGCCACCTTGCAGGATACCCTGCGCCCCGGTTTGCAGGCCCTGCTGGAAAACGCAGGCTATGCAGGCCGCCCTGTCACGGCGGAAACCGTCAGCTATGGGCTGGCACCCCGCCTGAACGCCGCGGGCCGCATGGATACCGCCGCTGTTGCCCTGAAGCTGCTGCTGTGCGAAAACGAGGAGCAGGCCGCAGGCATTGCGGCGCGCCTTTCGGAGATCAACACCAGCCGTCAGCAGGCGGAACAGCAGATCGCTGCCGCTGCACTGGAAAAACTGAGCGCAGACCCTGCCCGTGTTCTGGACCGTGTAATCGTGGTATCAGGCGAAGGCTGGCACCCCGGTGTAATCGGCATTGTGGCAACCCGCCTGATGGAAAAATACGGCCGCCCCTCCATTGTTATTTCGACTGAAAACGGCGAGGGCCGCGGCAGTGGGCGCGCCCCCACCAGCTTTAACCTGCACGCCGCTTTGTGCGCTTGCGCACCGCTGCTGCTGCGCTTTGGCGGGCATTCCGCTGCGGCGGGCCTGACCATTGAAGAAGAAAAGATCGGCGCGTTCCGCAAAGCCATCAACGATTGGGCCGCTAAAGAATACCCGGTACCCAAGCCGCTGCCGCTCAAGTTGGATGCCGTGGCCGATATTGCGGAATTGACGGTGCCTACCGTACAGGAACTCAGCCGCCTGGCTCCCTTTGGCAGCGGCAACCCGGTTCCGGTGTTCCTGCTGCAAAACGCCGCGGTGGATGGCATCTGGCCCCTGGGCAGTGAGGGGCGGCATTGCCGCATACGCCTGCGCCAGGGCGGGGCAGCCTGCTTTGTCTCACTGTTCGGCACCGCCCCGGACGACCTGCCCTACCGCATGGGTACAGCTGTGGATGCCGCGGTGGAAGTCAGCATCTTCCAGGGGCGCGGCGGGCCGATGGTGTCCTGCCATTGCTGCGCCATGCGCCCGGCCGGTTTGGGCAATGCCCCGGCGGAGCAGGCCGCACGGTTTGATGCTTTCCTGAGCGGAACGGCCCTGCCAGATGACGAGCGGTTGGCCTGCCTGCCCACCCGTGCCGATACCGCTGCCGTGTATCGCATGGTGCGCACCGGCAATGTGTTTGCGGATGATCTACAGCCGCTGTTTGCAACCGCAGGGCCGGAAAACACCGGCAAGACCCTGGCCAGCCTGACGGCGCTGGAACAGCTTGGTTTGATCGAGCGCCGCGGCAGCCGCTACCAGCCGGTGGAAGTGACCGGCAAAAAAGACCTCTCCTCCGCGCCGGTCCTGCGCAGACTGGCGGAAGGGGAAGGATAAGGCAAAATGAAAAATGCCCCCGCGGCAGGAGGGAACTGCCGCAGAAATGGGACTTTTTTATGATTGTGCGATACTTGAAATGGGGATGATAGAATGCCAGAAGAAGTCAAAAACAATGCTGCAGAACAGGCAGCCCAGGCGCAAAAGCAGCCGGTGCCCATGCCCACTACTTATGAAGCACTGCGCCATGATCTGATCGCCAGCGGCCGTGCCTATGATTTTGACATGATTGACCGTGCTTATCAGCTGGCCAGCGCGGCGCATGCCACCCAGTTCCGCCGCAGCGGCGAACCGTATATCTGCCACCCAATCAGCGTGGCACAGCTGCTGGTGGAACTTGGCATGGATAGCGAAAGCGTTGCCGCAGCCCTGATGCACGATGTGGCCGAGGATACCCCCGTGACCATTGACGAGATCCGCCAGAAGTTTGGCAGCGAGGTTGCCCTGCTGGTGGATGGTGTTACCAAGCTGACCCAGATCAAGTTCTCGAATGTTGAGGACCGCAAAGCGGAAAACCTGCGCAAAATGCTGCTTGCCATGAGCCAGGATGTCCGCGTGATGATCATAAAGCTGTGTGACCGCCTGCACAATATGCGTACCGGCGATGCCTGGCCGGAGCAGAAACGCCGCGATAAAGCCCTGGAAACCATGGAGGTTTATGCCCCCATTGCCCACCGTCTTGGCATTTCCAACATCAAGGAGGAGCTGGAGGACCGCAGCCTGCAATACCTGGATCCTGTGGGCTATAACATGATCCGCTCCCTGCTGAACAAGCATGGGGATGACTTCCTCAACGATATCTGCGCCACCATCCAGGAACACCTGGAACAGAACGGCATCCACGGAGCAACCATCCGCCACCGTGTCAAGAGCATCTACGGCATTTACCGCAAGATGTATATGCAGAACAAGGACTTTGAGGAGATTTATGACATTTATGCTGTCCGCATCATTATTGATACGGTGGCGGAATGTTATACCGCGCTGGGCCTGATCCATGATATGTACCACCCGCTGCCCAACCGCTTCAAGGATTATATCTCCACCCCCAAACCCAACGGCTACCAGAGCCTGCACACCACCGTGATTGGCCGCGAAGCCATCCCCTTTGAGGTGCAGATCCGTACCCGCGAGATGGACCGCAACGCGGAATACGGCATTGCTGCCCACTGGAAGTATAAGGCCGGCATTACCGCCGCCAGCAGTGATAGGCTGGACGAACGCCTGGCTTGGGTGCGCCAGCTGTTGGAAAGCCAGCGTTCCAGCATTGATGCCACCGACCTGCTCAGCGATATCAAGTCTGACCTGCTGCCGGAAGAAGTGTTTGCCTTTACCCCACGCGGCGATGTGATCAACCTGCCGGCCGGCGCAACCGTCATCGACTTTGCTTACGCCATCCATTCCGCCGTGGGAAACCGGATGATCGGTGCCAAGGTAAACAACCGCATTGTGCCCATTGACCATCAGGTCGTTACCGGCGAAATCATTGAAATCATCACCGGCCCGGAAAACCGTGGCCCCTCCCGCGACTGGCTGAACATTGTAAAAACCAGCGAAGCAAAGAACAAGATCCGCAACTGGTTCAAGAAAGAGCGCCGGGACGAAAACATTGCCGAGGGCAAGGATGCCTTTGAAAAAGAGCTGCGCCGCAACCTGATGGTGATCCCGCCGGAGCAGTATGACGAGTTCATGTCCAACCTGGCGCGCCGCAACCACTGTAACTCGGTGGATGAAATGTATGCGGCCATCGGCTATGGCGGTTTGCAGCTGGCGCGCATCCTGCCCAAGCTGAAGGAAGAGTACACCCGCCTGAAAGCAACGGAACCCAAGCCGCTGCCCACGGTGGATATCAAGCGTGTTCATTCTTCGGACGGCGTTGTGGTGGAAGGCATTGACAACTGCCCCATCAAGTTTGCCAAGTGTTGTTCGCCGCTGCCGGGGGATGACATCATCGGTTTTGTCACCCGTGGGTTTGGCGTGTCCATCCACAAGCGGGACTGTACCAATGTGCAGCAGAGTATGAAGGACCCGGAAAATGCCGCCCGCTGGGTGAAAGCCTATTGGGCGGATGATGCCAAAGAGGACTACAAGGCAACGCTGGAGCTGGACTGCATGGACCGCGCCAACCTGCTTTCGGACGTTGCGCTGGCGCTGGGCGATATGCGTGTGCCGATCTATTCACTTTCCGCCCGCGCGGCGGACCAGGGCCGCGCACGCATGTCCCTGACGGTGGGCATTATGAGCACCGTGCACCTGAACAATGTTGTGGCACGCCTGAAAAAAGTCAAAGACGTTCTGACAGTTACCCGCAACTAAAACTTTTATACGGGGGACTTTTTGATCCTTTTTTGCAAAAAAGGACCGAAAAACTCTGATATATCAGACATAAAAAATAAGAAATAAAATAGAAAGTGTGCAGAAACCCCGTAGGAACGCATATTGCGCGCCCGTTGCCTGGGGTTAAATGAAAATTGACCTATCACTGCACAACCCATAAAACACATGAATCAAAACACAAAACGGCGGTGGCTGGCGGCGCTTTTGGGCGCGGCGGCGGGCATGGTGGTATTTTTCCTGCTGTATGGCACATCCACCCTGCACCCAACCTATGATGCCTGGATCTTGAACGGCTATGATGAGTGGGACATTCAGCAGCATTATGCGGGCTGGGTGCTGTTCCGCAACTCTCATTGGGCGTTCCCGCTGGGCCTGGCGGATACCATTGCCGCCCCGGATGGCACCGTCATTTCGTTTACCGACAGCATCCCCTGGGTCAGCATCTTCTTCAAGGCGCTGCGCGGGGTGCTGCCCTCCACCTTCCAGTGGTTTGGGTGGTACACGCTGTTCTGCTTTGCCATGCAGGGGGCAGCCGGTGCGTTTCTGTGCGCCCGCGGGCAGGCAAAAACTGGCGCGGGAGCGCTGGTGTTTTCCACACTGGGCGGTCTGCTGTTTGTTATGCTGCCTACCTTGTGGGAGCGCGCGTTCCGCCATACCGCGCTGGCCAGCCAGTGGCTGTTTTTGCTGGCGCTGTATGCCTTTCTGGAATACCGTCAAAACCTGCACAGCGGCACGGCCAAATTCCCCTGGGCCATGCCGGTGCTGGCCTTTTTGGCGGTGGGCATCCACCCGTACTTTCTGCCGCTGGTCATGATGTGCGCCCTGCTGGCCGCCGTGGAACTGGGCCGCCAGAAAAAAGCCTGGGGCCGCGCGGCGCTGCAGTTTGCGGCAAGTTTGGCAGCGGCTGTTGTGGGCGGCGTTTTGTGTGGGGCCATCGGCTCCGGCACCGGGGCATCCCGCTCCGGCTATGGCGATTATTCCATGAACCTGAATGCACTCATCAACCCAACCTCCCGCGGGGGCTACACTTGGTCCCGGCTGTACCAGGTAATGCCGCAGCAGCCCGGCCAGTATGATGGCTTCAATTACCTGGGGCTTGGTGTGCTGGCGCTGATCACGGCGGCGCTGCTGTTCAGCCTGCGCCGGGCGGTGCGCTGCCCCCAGAACACCAAAACCTGGTGGCACCGCAACGGGCCGGTGTTTGCGGCCTGCGTGTTTTTAACGCTGTTTGCCGTCAGCAACAAAATTTACTGGGGCAACACCGGCATTGAGCTGCCGCTGCCTGCAAAGCTGTTGGAGCTGTGCGGCATCTTCCGCTCCAGCGGGCGGATGTTCTATCTGGTAGCGGCCTGCATGGTGGTGTATGCCTTGTATACCCTGTGGGACCGCCTGCCCGGCCGGTATGCGGTGCTGGTGCTGGCGCTGTTTGTCGGCGTTCAGGCGTTTGATTTGAGCGCCGCCGCCCAGCAAAAGCGGCAGAAGTTCGCCGACCCCATCAACGCCACAGTGGTAAACAACGACCAGACCGCCAGCCTTGGCGCTGGCCACACCCAGCTGCTTGCCGCCGGGGAAGTGCGGGAGGACCGCCTGCGCCTGCTGGCCATTCTGGCGGGCAAGCAGGGGCTGGCAACCAATCTGGATATTGCTGTGTCCGGCAGCCACCCAGCGGCGGAAGCCAGCCGCGCCGATACCGCTGCCCGGCTTGCCGCCGGGCAGTATGACCCCACCGCCGTGTATGTGACAACCGACGGCGCAACATGGGAAAACTGGCAGGCGGTGTTTGCGGGCGATGATTCGCTGAATTTCTTTGTAGCGGATTCCTGCTATTTTATGGTGCCTGCGGCTTAACCGGGTGTGCCATACTGACTGAATAAGGAGAACTGTGTTATGCGTGCTGTGCTTCAGCGTGTTTCCTCGGCGTCCGTTGTGGTCAACGGCGGCGATCCCCGCACCATCGGGCCGGGGCTGATGATTTTGCTTGGGGTAAAGGATGGGGACGACCCCGCCATTATCCCCAAGCTGGCAGCCAAATGCGCCGGGCTGCGCATTTTTGCCGATGATGAGGGCAAGTTGAACCGCAGCGCGGTGGAACTTGGCTATTCGGTTCTTGTCGTCAGCAACTTTACCCTGTATGGCGATACCTCCCGCGGCAAACGGCCCAGCTTTATCCATGCCGCAAAAGGGGAGACCGCCAAAAGCGCTTATGATGCCTTTTTGCAGGAGCTGATGAACACCCAGGGACTGAAAGACGTTCAGCATGGCGAGTTTGGGGCCGATATGCAGGTCAGCCTTGTCAACGATGGTCCGGTGACCATCATCATTGATACCGATGAGTGGAAGTAAAGGAGCACAACCATGAAATTGATCCATATCCATGGCGTTTGGCCGCTGTATACTAATACCTTTTTGCTGATCACCGCCGCCGGGCATGCCGTTGTGGTGGACCCCGCTGCCGAGGCCGAAACCTATCTGGCTCAGCTGAAAGAGAATAACGCAACCCTGACGGACATTTTCCTCACCCACGGCCATTATGACCATGTGGGCAGTGTGACGGCTCTGAAAAAAGCCACCGGCGCCAAGGTGCATATGGACCTGGCCGATGCCAAAGGCGACCAGATGTACCCGCTGACTCCGGATCTGATCGATGCCCCGTGGCCTGCGGGCAACAGTGAGTATCAGGTGGATGAGCTGACGTTCCGCATCTGGCACACACCGGGCCACACCCCCGGCGGCGTGGTCATCGCCTGCGGCGACCGGCTGTTCAGCGGCGATACCCTGTTTGCGGGCAGCTGCGGCCGCGTGGATCTGCCCGGCGGCAGCGCAGCCGATATGCAGCGCAGCCTTGCTCTGGTGGCGGATCTGCCCCTGCCGGATGAAACCACCGTCTACCCCGGCCATGAAAGCTTTACCACCCTTGGCCAGGAACGCCGGTCCAACCCATATCTGATGGGGGAAGTATTTTAAGATAGGGAGGAGTTAGGAGTTAAGCAGCGGCCTAAAAGTTTGCGGTATACCTGCAATGCGCCGGGTACTGTTTTGGCAGTATTGGCATAAGCGGGATTACAACAGGCTCGGCTCCGCGCTAACTCCTCCCTCCAATTCGGGGGTTCTTATGCAAATTGTATTGCGCGGTGCGGCGGCTGGGTATGAGGCCGAGCATACCGCACGCATCTTTTACCCGGCGGCGGAGCTGAGCCAGACCCTGCCGGACGATACCGCAGACCTTGTGCTGGCTGTGGCTCACAGGCATCTGCTGCTGGTTCTGGTGCGGCAGAACGGCACAACTACCTGGGTGCAGCAGCGCCCGCCCCAGGGGGATGCCCGCACGCAGGAGTATGCTCTGTGCCGCATGCTGTACACCATGCTGTGCGGCGTTACCGGTATCCGCCCGCCCTGGGGCATGATGACCGGCGTGCGCCCGGTGCGCATCATCCATGACCTGCGCGCCGAGGGCAAAACCGAAGAAGAAATCGAACAGCGCTTTTTGCAGCATTTTGACTGCACGCCGCGCCGTTTTGCCATGGCCAAAAGTATTGCGGACCTGCAGCGCCCGGTGCTGGAGCGCGCCCAGCCGATGGATTGCAGTGTGTACGCGGGCATTCCGTTCTGCCCGTCCCGCTGCAGCTATTGCAGCTTTGTTTCCCGCACGGTGGGGGATAAATCCAGCCGTGCGCTGGTGGCCCCCTACGTGGACTGCCTGTGCAAGGAGCTTGCCGCTACCCGCGCCGCTGCGGACGCTGCACACCTCAGCATCAAAACGCTGTATATCGGCGGCGGCACCCCCACCAGCGTCAACGCGCAGCAGCTGCGCCAGCTGATGGGCACCATGGCCGAGCAGTTTGACCTGCCCGCCCTGGAAGAGTTTACCGTGGAAGCGGGCCGCCCTGACTGTACCGACGAAGAAAAACTGCGTATCATCAAAGAATACGGCGCAACCCGCATTTCCATCAACCCGCAGACATTCTCGGATGAAGTGCTGCGCAACATTGGCCGCCGCCACACGGCGCAGGATATCCTGGATTGTTACCGGACCGCCCGCCGCGTGGGGCATGATAACATCAACATGGACTTGATCGCGGGTCTGCCGGGGGATACGGTGGAAGGCTTCCGCCATAGCCTGCAGACGGCCATTGACTTGGACCCGGAAAATATCACCGTGCATACCCTCACGCTGAAACGGGCGTCCAACCTGGTGGTGGAGCACCGCGCTGCGGATTATGCCGATGTGGCCGCTATGGTGGAAAGCTGCGAGCTGCTGGAAAAAGCCGGTTACCGCCCCTACTACCTGTACCGCCAAAAAGGCACCCTGCAAAACCTGGAAAACGTGGGCTGGTGCAAGCCGGGGTACGAGTGCCTGTATAATATCTATATCATGGAGGAAGTCCACACCATTCTTTCTGCCGGTGCGGGCGGTTCTACAAAGCTGGTGGCCCCCGGTGCACGTCACGGCAAGATCGAGCGTATCTTTAATTATAAGTACCCGACAGAATATATCGACCGTTTTGACACGATCCTTGCACGCAAGGAAGGAGTGAAACAGTTCTATGACCAATATCCCAACTGTGGTGAATCCGCGCGCCCCCAAGCGCATGGTGGGGTGTGAGCTGCTCAACCTTGCCGCGCACAACCCGGCTGATTTGGTGCAGCTGAGCGAACAGCAGTACCAGAGCCGCATTGATGCCGCCGCGGCCTATGTTCTGGCATCCGGCCGCCGTATTGTCATGCTGACGGGGCCTTCCGCTGCGGGCAAAACCACCAGCGCCAACAAGTTGGCCGCCGCCATGCGCAGCAAAGGCGTGCGCAGCCGGGTATTGAGCCTGGACGACTTTTTTGTGGGCGAGGGCCGCTACCCCAAACAGCCGGATGGCCGGGATGATTACGAATGCGTGGAAGCGCTGGATATCCCGCTGGTGCAGCACTGCCTGCAGCAGCTGGCCCAGACCGGCGTGTGCGATGCGCCGATCTTTGACTTTATGACCCAGCTGCCCGCCCCGCAGACCCAGCACATCGACTGCACCGACGGTGTGGTGGTTGTGGAGGGACTGCACGCCTTTAACCCCATCCTGACCGAGACTTTGCCGCAGGATGCTGTGCTGAATATTTACGCCAGCCTGCGGGAAGAATATGCCGGACCGGACGGTGCGCGGCTGATCGCCACCCGCGATGTTCGCCTTGCCCGCCGCATTACGCGGGACTGGCGGTTCCGCGGGCATGATGCCGATTTTACCATCGGCCTGTGGCCCCATGTCTGTAAGGCAGAGGACCAGTATATCAAGACGTTCAAGAATCGGGCGAACCTTGTGCTGGATACTTCGTTCAGCTGCGAGGTGGGGATTTGGGAATATTATATTGACCAGCTGACGGCCAGCGCCAATGCGGGCCGCATGGCGGATTTGCGCAGCCGGTTTGCGCATTTTGTGCCCATTAATGCCGCGCTGATCCCGCAGAAAAGCATGCTGCGGGAGTTCATTGGAGCCGAAAACCAATAAAACTTCCTGTTACGTCCAAATGTTTACGATTTGGACATAATTCTTTGCGCCACAAGATTGAAAACCAGGCAATGATACGGTATAATAAGCCTTACAGGGAAAAGCCGTGAAATCGAAAATAATAAATTTTTACGGCTTTTCATTCCACCCGGCCGGGCTGCGCAGCTGTGGCGCAGTGCCCTGCCGGGGCCAGATGATAACGAGGTGTTACATTATGTTTGAACTGGATATCAATAAGATCAAAGAACAGAGCATGCAGTTTGTGGATACCGCTTACAAGGCAGCCATGGATATTGCAGATAAGGGCAAGAACCAGCTGGATCTGGCATCCCAGCAGAACCGCCTGGCCAAGGCACAGCGCCAGCTGGGCGCACTGGTTTACAGCCTGCATAAGGCAGACGAGGAAAACCAGCCCCTGGTGGATAAATATATCGAGAACATTGCCGAAATCGAAAAGGCGATTGAGGAAATCAAGGCCCGCATGACCCCCGATGAGGCCGCTGCCGCTGAAGCTGCCGAGGCTGAGCAGGAGGCTGAGGACCCCAACGATCCCACCACCTACCACGATGACCCCGCCGGCCTGACCCCCGAGGAGGAGCAGGCTCTGGCCGATGCGGCTGACCGCCCGCGCGGTGAGACCAAAGAGTGCCCCGTCTGCCATGCAGATGTGGATGCAGACGCACTGTTCTGCAACCATTGCGGCGCACAGCTGTAAACAGGTAACGCGGCTGTCAAACAGCAACTTATATTGTTTCCTTGACAAAACGGTAGAATGAGAGGTATGATGTTGCCTGTTGTTTTTTCAGGCGGACCCTGGTACATCCTGGGCAGGCAGCATTGCAGCATGCATGGAATATCCGCACAACCGCCCGTACACGGCAGATGATCTTGTCCGCATTATCACCCTTTTGCGGGATCCGGTCAACGGCTGTCCGTGGGATAAAGTTCAGACCCATACATCGATTCGGATGAACTTCCTGGAAGAAGCGTATGAGGCTGTGGACGCATTGGACCTGGATGACCCGGTGCTGATGTGTGAAGAGCTGGGCGATGTGCTGATGCAGGTTGCTTTCCATACCTGCATGGAACAGGAAACCGGCCGCTTTACCTGGGAACAGGTCTGCGATGGCGTATGCCAAAAGCTGATTGAGCGGCACCCAAATATTTTTGGCACCCAACCAGGTTACGAAGGTATAACGGACTGGGATGCGCTCAAAAATAAGAAAAGGGCCGCCGCACCCTGGCCGATGACCTGGAAAGCGTGCCCCGTGCCATGCCCGCGCTGATGCGCGCGGCCAAGCTGCAAAAGCGCGCCGCACGCCATGGCGCAGCCCTGCAGGGGGCCGATGCTGCAGCCTTGGCAGACGCGGCGGAGAACCTGCAAACGGCGCAGCCCGCCAGCGCGCAGGCAGAACAGGCTGTGGGCGAACTGTTGTTTGCCGCCGCCAATCTGGCCCGGCAGGCAGGGGTAGACCCCGAACAGGCGCTGCAAAAAGCCAACGAGGCATTTTGCACAGCAGCCGGGCCGGTAGCCTGAAAAGGTAAAAAAACGCAATTTATTTAATTTGGAGGTATATAACAAATGACCAAAGTTGAACTGATCGCATCCGTTGCCGCTGAAGCTGGCATGAGCAAGAAAGACGCCGAAAAGGCTGTCAACGCAGCACTGGCTGCTATCACCGAAGAGCTGAAGAACGGCGGCAAAGTTTCACTGGTTGGCTTTGGCACCTTTGAAGTCCGCGAGCGCCCGGAACGCCAGGGCCGCAACCCGCAGACCAAAGAGCCCATGACCATTGCTGCTTCCAAGCTGCCCGCATTCAAGGCTGGCAAGGCACTGAAGGACGCTGTGCAGTAATCTGTTCAGGTGTCAGATACGCTCTGAATGAAAAAGCCCGCCGCACCCAAACGCGGCGGGCTTTTATGATATAGGCAGCGCCGCATGATTCCCGCCTGGTGGCTGGAGTACCGCTGCCATAGAGATGAGGATGAACCATGAGACTGGATAAATACCTGAAAGTCAGCCGCCTGATCAAGCGCCGCACCTTGGCCAATGATGTGGCCGATGCGGGCCGCGTGATCGTGAACGGCAAACCCGCCAAGGCAAGCTATGCCGTAAAGATCGGCGATGTGATCGAGATTACCTTCGGCAACCGCCCCGTCAAGGTGCGGGTGCTTTCTATTGATGAACCCAAGGGCAAGGATGTTGCCCGCGAGCTGTTTGAGATCCTGGAAGGCTGAGAAAAACCAGGGCGGGGAGTTCTAACCGCGCGGTGTGCGGCATATGGTATAGGGTAAGCAACAACTGCTGCCGGAGGAAACCGCCATGCCAGAACTGACCAGCCCGCACCCGATTGGGGAACATGCCCCCCAGCAATCCGACCTGCCTGCTCCGCCGCGCGCCCATGCCCTGACGCTGGAAAACCGCGCCCGGTTGACGGTGACCGGTGTGACCCGTATTGTGAGCTGTGATGAACTGGGCGCAACGCTGCAAACTCCGCTGGGGGATCTGACCATCGGTGGGCAAGGAATGCAGGTCAGCGAGCTTTCGGTTCGCACGGGGGAAGTGCATATCTCCGGCCAGATCGAATATTTGCAGTATACCGAGAACCAGCAGAGCAAAAAACAGAGCGGTGGGCTGCTGGCCCGCCTGCTGCGTTGATGGTGCCATCGCCGCCGTTGTGGGCAGTGCTGGGCGATGTGCTGCTTTGTCTTGGGGCGGGCCTGCTGCTTGGCGCTGTACGGGATGGGGCGACCCTTGCCTTTGGCAGCGGCCCGGTGCGCTGCTTTGTGTGGGATGTGCTGGCCTTTGCTGCCGCAGCCTTTGTCTGCTGCGGCTTCGCGGCGGGGGCTTCGGCTACCGGGGCGGCGCGCTGGTATATGGCCGCCGCCATGGGGCTGGGGGCACTGTGCTGGCGGTGGTGCGTTTCCCACGCGGTGCACAGGGCGCTGCGCGGCACGGTGTTTGTTCTGGTCTGGCCGCTGCGCTTTGTGGCGGACTATGCGGTACACCCGTTCAAACAGTGGCTGCTGGCCCGGATCAGAAAGATTCGGCACGCCCGGCGGCACAACGCACAAGATTCATGCAAGAAAAGCGGAAAAAAGCCGAAAAATGTGTTGCAAAACAAGCACACAATATTATATAATTAAACTGTATTTAAGTATGCCTGCATAAGACCTTCTTGTGCGGGCAGGCGGTACAATGGTTTGCACACAACGGCATTTTGATACCTGCCCGGAAGGAGGCGCTGCCGCATGAACCAACACAAAAGCATTGCGCGGCGTTTGCTTCCCTTGGCTGTGGCGGCACTGTTTTGTTCTTTGTTTTTTACTTTGATCCAGTGCCAGATCACCATCGGCTCCAAACAGCAGGAACTCGCCGCGGTGCGCGAACAGCTCAGCGCCCAGCAGGCCCAAAACGAAGAGCTGGGACGCGCATTGGCCGATGGCAAAGACGCGATTATTGAACGCAGCGCCCGCGCCGATGGCTATGCCAAGCCCAATGAGCGCATTTGGGTGGATCTGAGCGGCAAGTAACAGCATTACGCCGGATTACCATGCCAGGTACAATGGAAGATGCAAAAGGCTGGCTTCTGTTTTTTGCGGACTCAACCAGCCTTTAACAGTGCAGGCCTTGCCTGCAAGGCATACAAGCGGAATCTGAAAGCAAAGGTTCCATCAATAACGATACCCGGCAGTTTTGCCGGGCAGCAAAGGGGTATTATAGTTTTGGCATTACAGGTTGGAGACATCTTGGAAGGCAAAGTTACCGGCATTAAGCCGTTTGGCGCCTTCGTTGCCCTGCCGGAAAGCAAAACCGGCCTTGTTCACATTTCTGAGGTAAGCTATGAGTTTGTGCAGGACCTTGCTACCGTGCTGGAAGCTGGCCAGACCGTTAAGGTTAAGGTCATCTCCATCGCGCCGGATGGCAAGATTGCACTGTCCATCAAGCAGACCCAGCCCGCACCGGAGCGCGCACCCCGCGCGCCCCGCAGCCCGCGCCCCCAAGGGCAGCAGGGCAGTAACGGTGGTGCACGCCCGGCTGGCGGCCGCCCGCCCCGCCGCGAAGCAGCCCCCCGTGTCTGGCAGCCCAAACCCTCGCAGCCGCAGGGCGACCTGAGCTTTGAGGATATGATGGCACGCTATAAGACCCAGAGCGAAGAAAAAATTGCGGATCTCAAGCGCGTTACCGAGAATCATCGCGGTGGGTATTCCCGCCGCCGCGGCTGATTTCTGCAGCGTACGCCAACTGCAACGCCCATAAGATGCAGGCTCTGCTTGGCAGGGCCTTTTTTGGGTTATGTAACGGCATAATCTAATTTTTATCCCGCGGGGCTGACCCAATATGCCCGGCCCCGCATATCCGGCTGCGCCATGCACAGCCCCAGAAAGGACACACTATGCCCAACATGTATACTTTGGTGGCTCCCTGCTTTTTTGGCACCGAGCATACCCTTTCCTTTGAGGTCAAACGCCTTGGTGCGCAGAACGTAAAGGTGACGGATGGCCGCGTGGCGTTTGAGGGTGATGCCGCCATGATCGCCGCAGCAAACCTGAACCTGCGCACCGCCGAGCGCGTGCTGCTGCTGCTGAAAACCTTCCCCGCCGCAACTTTTGATGAACTGTTCGACGGCGTTTACTCTATCCCGTGGGAGGAGCTGATCCCGGTGGATGCCCAGTTCCCGGTCAAGGGCTCCAGCCTGTCCAGCCAGCTTTCCAGCGTACCTGCCTGCCAGAGCATTGTCAAAAAGGCAATCGTTAAGCGGCTGCAGTACGGCCACAAAACCACCACTCTGCCGGAAACCGGTGCTTTGTACAAAATCCGCTTTGCCCTGCGTAAAAACGTGGTGGAAGTGATGCTGGATACCTCCGGCGACGGCTTGCATAAGCGCGGTTATCGCAAAAACGCCACGCTGGCCCCCATCAAGGAAACGCTGGCCGCTACCATTGCCGATGTCGGTTTTGTCCGGCGCGACAGCACTGTGCAGGATCCTTTCTGCGGTTCCGGTACGCTGGTGATCGAAGCAGCCCAGAAAGCACTGAACATCGCCCCCGGCCTGCGCCGCCGCTTTGCCGCCGAGCACTATGACTTTGTGCCCGCTGCCGTTTGGGCGGAGGAGCGCCAGAAAGCACTGGCGGCTTCCCGCCTGGATGCCGGGTTCGAGGGCTTTGGCTTTGATATTGACCCCAACGCTGTGGCGCTGGCCAACGCCAACGCCAAGCTGGCCGGGGTGGGGGATCGCTGCCGCTTTGAGGTGGCAGACGTAAAAGACTTTGCCCCGCGCCCCAGCTCCATCATCCTGACCAACCCGCCTTACGGCGAGCGCCTGGGCGATGCCGCCGAAGCCGCCGCCCTGGCCCGCACCCTGGGCCAGGTGTGGCAGGCAAGCCCCACCGCAGGATTGTATGCCATTACGGCGGATGCTGATTTTGAAGCCCACTTTGGCAAAAAGGCCGCCAAGCGCCGCAAAATTTATAACGGCATGATCCCCTGCCAGATTTATATGTACTTTGACCGCCCGGTCAAACCGGTAAGGAAGTGAGGCTGTGATGCAGGATCTGAAACTGGCAGTTCTGATCGATGCGGATAACATCAGCCCCAAATATGTAAAGGTGATTTTGGATGAAGCTGCGTCCTTTGGCGTGGCGGCCTGCAAACGTATTTACGGCGATTGGTCTGATGCCCGCCTGAAAAGCTGGAAGGATGTGCTGCTGAACAACTCCATCATTCCCATCCAGCAGTATAGCTACACCACCGGCAAAAATGCAACCGACAGCGCCATGATCATTGACGCCATGGATCTGCTGTATGCGGGCAATGTGGATGGCTTTTGCATCGTTTCGTCCGATTCGGACTTTACCCGCCTTGCCGCCCGCCTGCGCGAAGCCGGCAAGCTGGTCATCGGCATGGGCGAAAGCAAGGCACTTGGTCCCTTTGTGAAAGCCTGCGACCAGTTCAAGTACCTTGACCTGATTTTGGAGCATGGTGGAAGCGAGGATGCCAGCGCGGATTCCACCGCTGCCGCCGAAGCCGCCGCCCAGGTTGGCGCGGGGGACGATACCGCCATCAACCGCGATTCCATCTGCCGCCTGGTCTGCGATATGATCGACGAGATGGACGATGGCACCGGCTGGGTGCGAACCTCCCGCGTGGGAGACCAGCTCATCAAGCGCTACCCGGACTTTGATGTGCGTAACTTTGGCAGCAAGAGCCTGAATAAATTCCTGGCGTCCTTCCCGGTGCTGGAAGTGGAAGAGCGTACCCTGCCCAACGGCAACCCCATCCAGTTTGTGCGGGTACACCCGCAGCCCAAAAAGGCTGCCCCCAAAAAGCAGAACCAGCCCCGCAAAGCCGCCCCCAAGCGCCGGGTGCCGCGCAATAAAAAGTCGTCTTAAATCTTAAAAAATTATAAAATAAAAACTCCGCCGCAGGACCAGCTGAAAACCGGACCCGCGGCGGAGTGATTGTTTATGTTAGGGCAATACCGCATAATTCTAAGTGCCGATACGGCGAGCGAGGTGCGGCAGATGCTAAGCCAAAAGCGCAGATAATACTGGATGTCTTATCGAGCATTTTGGCAACGCAGATGCCGTGCCGCAGCCGCCGGAGCGGTGCTTAAGCCGTCAGGCGGGAATTGTGCGGTGTTGCCTTAGGAAAATTGATACGGAACAAACTTATCCGTTGATTTTATAAATGCGGCTGCCGCCGTTCTCGTACCAAAGGGGATAGCGCGCTGCATACCAGCTCTCGTCCGCATTTTGGATGTTGCTGAACACATAGCTGTCAAACAGCACATAATCAATGCCCCACTGCGCCAGGGAAACTTCATCGGGATTCTCGTACAGCTGGTGCATGGCGTTGTATTCAGCGGTATAATTCATGCCGTGGTAGTATACAAAGCTGCCGGAGCCGCACAAAATGCGCCGCCCGGCCAGGCTGAACACCGGGCAAAGGTGGCTGTCACTGGTCAGGAATACTGCATCGGTTTCCGTATTATCATCAATATAATCCGCCATGGCAATGTCGTCTGCGCTCCACTGCCAGTAGTCGCTTAACGCTTCGCGTCCAACAGTCAGCACACTGCCAAACATGGCGATAAAGCAGCAAAGGCACAGCCCCAGCGCCCGCCAGGGGATAGCACGAACTTTGCTGAACCAATCCATCAGCAGGCTGGCCACCAACAGGCAGCCCAGCAGATGCCAGATATACAGCAGCTTGTTGTTGTCATAATTGTTGGGCTGGAACACAACAAATTCCGCCAGAACCAGAATGGCCAATCCGCCGCCGTACAGCCAGCGCTGCTTGGGTTTGGCATGGAAAAATGCCGGGATCAGCAGCAGGTAGACAAGGCCGATGTTTTTGATGTAGAACCAGAAATAATTGTCTTTCAGGGTGCCGTCATCCTGCCCGTTGATCCAGTTCAAATGCAGCCGCAGCATGTGCTGCCCGTCCAGCGATTGGGCAAACACGGTGTTCCACATTTCTACCAGCCAGACCACGCCGCACACCAAGGCAAACCATCCCCATGGGGCAAGCACGGCCTTGGTGCGGGGGCGGCAAACCAGGGTGTACATTCCACACGCCAGGCAGATCAGCACCAGCGCCAGTGCGCTGTGGGTGTGCATCAGTGGCAGGGGCAGAACCAGCAGGGCGAGATACCGCCAAAGCCGGGTTTCCTCCTCCATACAGAACCGCCAGACCAGATACAGCGCGGGAAACAGCACACACCAGCCAAACAGGGTGGCCCGCTGTGGAATCAGCAGATCCACGATGGGGTTGACCCAGACGATGTTTTCGGCAGTGTAGTTGGTGGGGGTGGTGTAAAACCCGGTAAAGATGCCGGCAAACGCCTCGGCGCTGCCAAGGTAATACACAAACCCGAACCCGCTGCCCATAAAGAACAGCCAAAAAGCCAGGCAAGCTTTGCCCGCGCTGCCCAACACCTGCCGCGCCAGCTGCCACATCATGCCGTACACGCTGATGAATGCGGCCAGCATGGGCAGCAGGTAAGCGGTGCGGGCGTCTGCCCCCAGCACCAGAAAAACGCTGGAAACGGTCTCGCACAAAAACGGGTAGCCAAACCGGTGCTCGCCGCCCAGCAGGGGATACACCGGCGGCAGCTTGCCGGTAACGGCAATGTTTTTGATGAATCCCAGGTGCATCGCCATATCGCCATAGCAGCTTTGCCCGGTGTGATAACTGCCGTCTACCAGATGCAGCACATGGGTGTGCAGCAGGTACAGGGTAACAACAGCCAAGGGTAGCACACAGGCCCACAGAGCGGCGGCGTCCGGATCCGGTACACGGGTGAACGGCGTGCCGTGCCGCGCCAACCAAACGGCCAGCGCGGCCACAACAGCTGCGGCCAACAAGAGGGCAGGCAGCCGGAAACCCAGTACCACCGCAAAACAGGCCGGAACAAATGCCAGCAGTGAGACCCCGAACCCGCACCCCAGCGGAATGCTGACCGAAAGCCCCGCCTGCGGCAGCGCCCTGCGTGCAATGCAAAAGCCTGCCAGCAGGAACACCGCCAGATAGACAAAAGAGAAGATGTTCACACAAGACCTCCTTGCGCAGCCACCGCATCAGACCCCTTCCAGGTCAAACGGCGGGGTGTATTCCTCGCGGGCACTGCTTTTTTCCTGCATGTAGCCGTCCGTCAGGCCAAGGGCGATGGCGCGGTCAACCACTTTGCGGTATTCGTAGGTGGTAATGCGCCGCCCCAAACCGTGCTCCGCGGCGCGGTAAAACGGGGTGAACTGGCTCATCAGGCTGGGCACAAACGACACGCCGGTTTCCTGCCGCAGGTCGGCCAGGCGCTGCAAAACGGCAAGGCTGTCATCACTGTGGCCGGGCAGGGCAAGGTGGCGCACAATCACGCCTTTTTGCAGGTAGCCGTCGGCATCGTACACTGGGGCACCGGTCTGCAACAGCATTTGGCGGATGGCGGCGTGCGCCACCTGTGGGTAATCCTGCGCGGCGGAAAGCTCTTTCGCCAGGGCAGGGCTGGCATATTTGTAATCCGCCAGCCAGATGTCCACATACCCGGCCAGAGCCTTTACGGTTTCCACGGTTTCGTACCCGCCGGTGTTATAGGCCACCGGCAGGGTCAACCCATTGCGGCGGGCGGCATCCAGCGCCTGCGTCACCCACGGCAGCCATTGCGTTGCGGTGACAAGGTTCAGGTTTTTGGCGCCTTTTTGCTGCAATTCCATAAAAATTTCAGCCAGGCGCTCCGCCGTCAGCGGCTTGCCAAGGCCCTGCTGGCTGATCTTGTAATTCTGGCAGTAGCAGCATTGCAGGGTGCAGCCGGTAAAAAATACCGTGCCGCTGCCGGTCGCGGCGTTGGGGTCCCCGCTCAGGCAGGGCTCCTCCCAATGGTGCAGGGCGGCGCGGGCGGCCAGCAGGGTATCCCCCGCGCCGCAATAGCCGGTGCGGCCCGCCGCGCGGTTGGCCCCGCAGCGCCGCGGGCATAAGGTGCAGTGCTCAGGCAGCTGCATTAACAACACCCCCGAAAAACTTTGTGGTGAATTCATACTAAGTTTACCACAAAACGGAAAAATGTGGTATACTAAATATATATCTGCCCAAATGGAATGGGCCGCAAAACAAACCATGGAACACAGCGGCTGGCCAACCGGCCGCAAAAATCCAACATAAAGGAGCGTATCTGATATGTCTACCCCACACAACCGCGCCAACCCCGGCGATTTTGCCAAAACCGTGCTGATGCCCGGCGACCCCCTGCGCGCCAAATTTATTGCCGAAACCTTTTTGGAAAACCCGCGCCTTGTTACCGATGTGCGCGGCATGCTGGGTTATACCGGTACCTACCAGGGCCACCCTGTCAGCGTGATGGGCAGCGGCATGGGCATGCCGTCCATCGGCATCTACTCCTATGAGCTGTACAGCCAGTATGGGGTAGAGAACATCATCCGCATTGGCTCTGCCGGTTCTTATACCGAAAAAGCCAAGGTCTTTGATGTGGTTCTGGCTACCGGCGCTTACTCCGAAAGCAACTATGCCGTGACCCAGTCCGGCGATACCGACGACATCCAGAAGCCCAGCGAGGAACTGAACAACGCACTGCGTGCTTCCGCCAAAAAGCAGGGCATTCCCCTGATTGAAGGCACCATCCATTCCTCCGATGTGTTCTACCGCGAGGATAGCGGCGCACGCCCCACCTACTGGGAAGTTCTGCGCGACGAAAAAGGCTGCCTGGCGGTTGAGATGGAGAGCTTTGCGCTGTTCCACAACGCCAAGGTGCTGGGCAAACATGCTGCCTGTATCCTGACGATCTCGGACAGCTTCGTCAGCCCCGAAATCACCACGGCAGAAGAGCGCCAGACCAGCTTTACCGCCATGATGAAGGTTGCACTGGGGGCGGTGCTGGAATGAAGCCGACGGATGCGGAACTGATCCGCGCAGCGTTCAAGGCGCGCAGCTTTGCCTACACGCCGTATTCACACTTTAAGGTGGGTGCGGCGCTGCTGGCCAAAAACGGAATGGTATATACCGGCTGCAACATCGAAAACGCCGGCTATACCCCTACCAACTGTGCTGAGCGCACCGCGCTGTTCAAGGCAGTCAGCGAGGGCGTGACCGAGTTTACCGATATTGCCATTGTGGGCAGCCTGGACGGCAAAAAGAACACCCTTGTCACCGGTCCGTGCGGCGTTTGCCGCCAGGCTCTGTATGAATTCTGCGGCCCCAGGCTGCGGGTGCTGATGGCCAAAAGCGAGGATGACTACATCGAAACGACCCTGGGCGACCTGTTGCCCTACGGCTTTGGCCCGACCAATCTTGAAATCGAGCCGAGGGCCGATTAAGGCGGCTCATTTACCCCAATAAAAGGAGATTATTCCACCCATGTCTTTACCCCAGAACAAACGTTTTGCAGCCCGGCGGCTGCTTTGCCTGTTGTTGGCGCTGGCCTTTGGGCTGGCGCTGGCGGGCTGCGGCAGCAGCGCTTCCTCTGAACCTGCTGCACAGGATCAGGAACAGGTGCTGACGGACGATGCCCTGTATGAACTTACGGCAGAAAAAGTGAACCAGCCGCTGGACGGCGCCGGAGCCGCAATCGCGCTGGCAGTTGGTGCCGAGGGAACGGATATCGGTGCCGGTGCGGCTGTATGGCACGGCGTGCAGACGTTTTGCAGCAATTTTAATTATACCGCGCAGCAGTTTACTGCGGCGGATACCAGCCTGGATGCCGCCAAAGCAGCCCTGAACAGCGCCGCCCAAAGCGGTGCGGGACTGGTGGTGTGTTATGGCAGCGAGATGGCCGCCGCCCTGTATGACATCCAGGATAACTATCCCACAGTCAGCTACCTGATGATCGGGGATGAGCCGCATTCCGAGGATTACACCGACTACCGCACATCCGCCAACGTGCACTGCGTTCTCTTCCGTGAAGAACAGGCTGCTTACCTGGCCGGGTATGCCGCCGTGCGGGAGGGCAACACCAGCATGGCGGTGCTTGGCGGCGAGCCGCTGCCCAGCACCGTGCGTTACGCCACCGGTTTTGTGCAGGGGGCGGAAGCCGCAGCCGACAGCATGGGCGTGCAGGTGTATATCCGCATCTGGTACAGCAGTATGACGGCCAGCGATGATGACCTGACGGATTATGTCTGCGGCTGGTATAACGAGGGCTTCCAGGTGGTTATGGCGGCCACGCCGGAACTGGCGGAAAGCTGCATACAGGCCGCAGAGAAAAGCGGCCGCGAAGTGATCGCCACCGGCTGGGACTGCGCCGGGCAGAGCAGCTCGGTGATAACCAGCGCTGTGAACTACTACAGCACCGTGGTGCAGAATGAACTGTACCTGTTCGGCACGCAGAACAACTGGGACCAGAACCACAGCGGCCAGACCGAGACCCTTGGCACCGAAGTGGATGCCGTGGGCCTTGCCACGCAGGAATGGCGGCTGAAAACCTTTACTGGCAACGAATATCGTGAGCTGTACCAGCGTATGGCAGCAGGCACTGTAAAGGTGGAACGCTATTCTGATACCACGGCAATGCCGCAGACCCAGAATGTGACGGTGGATCAGCCGAACCGGTAACAGGAACCAAAGGGCATTGTCATGCTTTTGTAATGCTTTGCACATTGAAAAAAGTACTGCCAGACGGTATAATAGGATATATACGAGGGGATGCAAACCATGCGCCCCTGATAAAAAATAAGGAGATCACACATGAAAAAGTATCTTGCTTTGACCATGGCTGCCTGCATGGCACTCTCTTTGGCTGCTTGCGGCAGCTCTGCCAGCAGCACCACTTCTTCCAGCGCTGCTGCTTCTACCGAGGCTACCAGCGATTCCGCTGCTACTGCTGAAACAACCGGTTCTGACAACATCACCGGCATTGCCCAGTGCTGCGATGTTGGCACCCTGGACGATGAAAGCTTCAACCAGGGCTGCTGGGAAGCTGTTAAGGGCTACGGCGATGAGAACGGCATCGAGTACAACTACTACCTGCCTTCCGGCGAGGACGCCAGCGATGAAGACCGCGAGACCCTGATCCGTCAGGCTGTCGCCGATGGCGCAAACACCATCGTATGCGTTGGTTACCTGTATGGTCCTGCTCTGGCTTGGGCTGCCACCGAGTATCCTGATGTTCACTTCATCGCAGTTGATGTGAACGGCTTTGATATCAACTCTGAGAACGGCACTATCCCCGAAAACGTGTTCTGCGTGACCTTTAAGGAAGAAGAAGCCGGCTACTTGGCTGGCTATGCAGCTGTCAAGGACGGCTTCACCAAGCTGGGCTTCCTGGGCGGCATGGCGGTGCCCGCCGTTATCCGCTATGGTTACGGCTATGTTCAGGGCGCTGATGCTGCAGCACAGGAGCTGGGCACTAACGTTCAGATGAACTACTACTACGGCGGTCAGTTCTATGGCGATGAGAAGATCACCGCTAAGATGGACGGCTGGTACGATGGCGGCACCGAAGTTGTGTTCGCCTGCGGCGGCGGCATCTGGACTTCTGCTGCTGAAGCTGCTGACAAGCATGACGGCAAGCTGATCGGCGTTGACGTTGACCAGAACTACCTGGGCGTTGAGGGTGTTGAGTCCGGCAAGTACAAGGCAAACCCGTTTGTTACCTCCGCCATGAAGGGTCTGGGCGCTGCCGTTAAGAATGGCCTGGATACCGTCAATGCAGGCGACTGGAGCACCATCGCTGGCACCAACGGCAACTTTGGCCTGGAAGAGGGCGACTATGTTGGCCTGCCCACCGACGAAGCAAGCTGGAACTTCAGCACTTTCACCTTGGACGAGTACAACACCGTTCTGGAGAAGATCCGCAACGGCGAAATCAAGGTGGATAACACCTCTGACGATGCCACCAAGCCCACCACCAGCAGCAACATCACCGTGGATTACCAGGTCTGATTTTTGCCTGAACAGGGTTTGAATTAACAAGCACACCGCCCCCCGCCGGGAAACTGGCCGGGGGCGGTTATTTTTATGGAGTAAACCTATGAAAACGTCCGTGCCGTGAGGTAATCACCATTCATGATATGTACCCGCTAGCGCATTTACGATCTCCCCGCGATTCATATAATAAAATAGCACCCAAAACCAAAACGAACGCATGCGGCCCCAACGGGTAACCACATGCGTTCGCTTTATATTGATTCAACGCTAAAAATCACTTTCAACCCCTGCTCAGCAAATATAAAATCCACCGCGCCCACCGCAGCAGCAAATGCTGCACAGGTTGCAAAGCATCAGGTACAGCCAGGCCTGCAAACAAAAGTTCATGCCGTGCTGGCGGCTGCCGGGCTGGGTGTATGCCTGCTGATAAGTGGAGTACGCCCGTCCGGGGTTCTGCAGCCGGTCCAAAAGGTTCTGGTACTCGTAATTGCCGGGCTCCATGTCCACAGCGGTGCGGGCTTCGTTCTGGGCGCGGATGTTGTTACCCAGGCCGGAACTTGCCAGCGCGGCATAATAATGCCAGCGGGCGGCCCGGTCAGCGGGGGCAATGCCTTCCAGAACATTCATCGCTTCTGCATAGTACCCGTTGCGGATATAGTTGTTGGCGGCCTGCATCTCCGGCGATTCCCGGCGGTCATAGCTGCTGCTGGCCCCGCCATAGGTGCCGCCAAAGCCAAAGGGGTCAAACCCGAACCCAAAGCCAAACGGATCCTGGTACTGCTGTTGGCTGCTGCCGCTGCTGCGCTGCCCATAATAGCTGGAAGAGCCGCTGCCGGATGCACTGGACCCGCCGCCGGAACGCATCCGCATGACCTCGCTGTAAGCGGCCTGTACATCTTTGAACTTGTCCTCGCAGGTGGGGTCGTCCGGGTGTAAATCTGGGTGGTATTGCTTGCACTTTTGGCGGTATGCTTTTTTAATGGTTTCCTCATCGGCGCCCGGCGTAATGCCAAGAACACTGTACGGATCGTTCATTCGTTTTGTTTCCCCTTCCGTGGTGTGCGTGTGGCTTTCACCAGCGCGTACTTGCTCCACACCCCCGCGTAAATCGTGTTGTGCAAAAGCTGACCTTCGGGGGTATCTTTCAAAATCGGCAACAGTTCAAAGTTCTGGGCGCAAAGGGCCATCTGCTGGGTCAGCAGCTCGTGGCAGCGCGCTTCAAACCCGGCGCTGTCGCTGCCAAACGCCTGTTTGGTGGCGGCCAGTGCATTAAAACTGCCGTGCCGGGTATCTTTTTTTAAATCGTCATAGGCATCCATCAAATAGATGAACCCGCCCAACCCGCGGCCCATCTGCGTCAGGGCAGGGGACCAGAAATCCTCCCGCGGGCTGAACACCGCGCCCAGCAATGCGCCAAAGGCATTGCAAAGGGCATCCAGGTCGGTGCTGTTGGCGCTTTCCAGGCGGTTCAGCTCATCCAGCTTGGTGTGGATGGCCTCGCACTGGCGCGGCCACTGGCGGCGGATGTTTTCTAGATGCGGCTCAAGCTGCTTTGCCAGCCGCAGACGGCTGCGTTTGTGGTCGTCCTGCCAGTCATCCAGATAATTGTAATAGGCCAGTACCACCGTCATGTCCGCAGCGTAATCGGTGAATTCGTTCACGGCCCGCGGCCGGGTGCGCAGCGGATGCGGCGCGCACCGCCCCTGCGAAGTCTGTGTGGGCGGGTCATACAGGGCGGTCAGCAACAGCGCGGCAAAGGTCATGTCATAGCTCAGCGCCATGCGCGCCGCCGTGCCGTATTTGCGGCCCAAAGATTGGCAAAGCTCGCAATAGTACGCCTGGTAGCAGTCCATTGCGGCATTGTCTAAATCTTTCTGATAAATGGTAACATATCCAAACACGCAGCGTCAACCTTTCATCGAAGTGAAGGGAAAACCTTTAGGGCAATACCGCATAATTCTAAGTGCCGATACGGCGAGCGAGGTACGGCAGATGCTAAGCCAAAAGCGCAGATAATACTGGATGCTGCAAAGGTGAGCGCCGCCAGTGGCGGAAACAGCGAACCGAAGCAGGGGCAGCGGTCGCAGAGTGCGAGGGGCTTTTGCCCCCGAAGCACGATGCGGGTACCGCAACCCGACATTATCGAGCATTTTGGCAACGCAGATGCTGTGCCGCAGCCGCCGGAGCGGTGCTTAAGCCGTAAGGCGGGAATTGTGCGGTGTTGCCCAAGGTTTTTAACGCAAAATCCGGCTGCGTTTGTAGAAATAGGCTACATTCTCGTCTTTTCAGATGTCCTGCAGTCCATGCTGCTCCCGCATGCGGCGCAATGCGCACAGGGCGCGCATTGCCTTTTGGCGGGCGGCGCGCTGTTTGGCGGCTTCCGGCGTTTCGGGCTGGGGCTCTTCCGGCACGGCGGGCGCTTCTTCTTCGGCTTCAGGCTCCTGCGGCTTTTCCCGCGGGGGAAGCGGCATGGCCGGGGCGTCCAGCTCGTCCTCTTCCTCAAAGCTGGGCATTACCGGGGCCATCGGCGTGGCGGAAGGCGGAGTATCGTCCGGGCGCGGGGCATCCGCCGGGCGCACAATGGGCGAAGAGAAGATGGCCCCCGGCACTTCAGTCAGCGCCGGACCGGTCTGGTGGTTGGGGTCCCCGGTGGGATGGTCCGGCTTATCCTCGGTCTTTTCCGGTTCGGGTCTTTCTTCTGTCTTCGGCTGTTCTTCTGTTTCAGCCTCCGGCGCTGCGTTTTCCGGCGTTTCTTCCTCCGGCTGCACGGCTGCGGGCTCTGCCGGGGCAGCAGCTTCTTCCTGTTTTTCCACTTCCTGCGGGGCGGTGCTCTGCTGGCTCAGGGTTTCGGGTTCGTCCTCCTCCCCGGCAGCAGCGGCCTGGGCGCGCAGTTCATCCACCGCGCGGGCCACCGTTTCGGGGCTTAAATCCAGCGCAGCTTCCGGCGTAGGCACGGTGTGCAGCTCCGGCAGCTCGGTTTCCAGCTCGCGGTCCGCGTTATCGGCAGCGCGAGCTTCGGCGGCGGGGTCATTGGCAATGGCTTCGTTCTGCAGGTTCAGCAACTTGCGGCTCATCAGGCCAAGGTAGTCAATCAGCGCGGCACGCTGGGCCTCCATCTCCCGCACTTCGGCGCGCAGGTTGTTCAGCCGCAGCTGGTGGGCGTTCTGGATCTCATTGGCTTCCGCAGCGGCGGCATCCACCAGCTTTTGTGCCTGGGCTTTGGCCTGGTCTCGGGCCGAAACATCCATCGCCTGGGCTTCGGCCTGGGCGTCCTCCTTGATCTGGTCGGCGCGCACATGGGCGTTGGCCACAATGTCCTCCGCCTTCTGGCGTGCTTCCTGCATGATCTCTTCTTTGCCGTTTTCCAGCGCATTGCGGGCATCGTCCAACTCACGGCCCTTGATGCGCAGGGCGGCTTCGGCCTGGTCGGCACGTTCCTGCAATTTTCTTTTCTTTTGCAGGCTGCCGTTCTTCAGCCGCAGAACGGCCACCTGGTCGTTCAGCGAATGGTTGCGCTCCTGTAGGGCGGAAACCTGGGCGTCCAGGCTTTCTTTCTGGCGTGAGTATGTAGAGCTGCTGCCCGCCAGCGCAGCGTTCTGGCCGGAAAGCCGGTTGTTCTGGGCGGTCAGGGTCTGGCAATGCTGCTGCAATGCAGCGTTTTCCTGTTCGGCCTTGCGGGCCTGGGCTTCGGCCCGGCCAAGGCGCTGTTCATATTCCGTGCAAAGGGCCTGCAGTGCCGCACGCACATCGTCCGGCTCATAGCCGCCAAAGCGTGCTTTACGCATTCCACTCTGCTCCATAAAACGGGTCACATCAATTTTCGGCACGGTATTTTGCCCCCTCCTGCTCCGGGCAGCAGCACGGCAAAAGCTTTTTGTGCAGTTTTGCAATCCTGCGCCTGGGCAAACGTACATTATTAAGTAATATTATACCAATTTCCCTTGTGGTGTGCAACTAATTTGTGTGATGTAAGAAAAGTAAAGGCATCGGCTGAATTTCCGCTCTTTCCGTCGCATCTTGGGGTTGGCGGCGTAAAAAATGTAAAAACCGCACCGCTGGTGCAAAATCCGGGCCGGGGGGCTCGTATGATTTAATGGTCAGCCAAATGCTGCAACGGCCCGCGCAGCCCAGCAAGCATTCCCGGCTTGCTATTTTTGTTGCTTTTCACAATTTTCAATTTCACAATTTAGCAGTGCTGCACAAAAAAATGTAGTTCGATTTGTCAATCCTTGTCGCCGCTTTCCCTTGTTTTTGACACATTTGGAGAGTATAATACTCTATCATCGCAAGGGGAATGGTCCCCCTGCGGCGGCCTTTTTTCTTAAAAAGGAGTGTTTTTTGTGATTCGTACATGGTGCAAAGACCATCCCATCCAGTTCATGGCCTGCTACCTGGTCTTTTATCTTGCGTTTTTCAAATTGTTGGAACAGGGCATCCAGGTGCCGGATCTGGTGCTCCACTGCCGGTTGGATGATCTGATTCCGTTCTGTAAATACGCCATCATCCCTTATTACCTGTGGTTCGCCTGGATCCCCTGTACACTGTTCTATTTGTTGTGGTTCAATGACCGGAGGGAATTCTGGCGGCTGTGCCTGCCGCTGTTTACCGGCATGACCCTCTCGCTGCTGTTCTGCGCAATCGTACCCAATGGTACTGACCTGCGTCCCGCTTACATTTACGGCAATGATATCTTTACCCGCACGGTACGCGCTTTGTGGCGCACGGATACGCCCACCAACGTGTTCCCGTCCATCCATGTGTTCAACTCCGTCACGCTGGCGCTGGCTTATCACCACTGCGCACGGCTGCGCGGCCGCAAATGGCTGTGGGTGCGCGTATCTGCCGATCTGCTCTGCGTTTCCATCATTCTTTCCACCATGCTGTTAAAGCAGCATTCGGTGTTTGATGTGATGGGCGGCATCATCCTGGCTCTGACGCTGGACGCCGTGGCCGATACCGTTGCCCTGCGCACAGCGCCCTCGGTTGCTTATCGCCACAACCATCACCATGCGCTGCCCGAACATTCTTAAATGTTTACCGGTTCCTGAAAAGGGGCCGGTTTTTGTTTGCAATCTTTCGGGGGAGGGGATATAATTCCGGCAAGGCCCTGCGTGTGGGACGATGCGGGTACCGCAACCCGACATTATCGAGCATTTTGGCAACGCGGATGCCGTGCCGCAGATGCCGGAGCGGTGCTTAAGCCGCAAGGCGGGAATTGTGCGGTGTTGCCTTAGAATTACCACACTAGTAGGGGCGCACATTGTGCGCCCGCCGCCCTATCATCTGCTCCTCTTGCGGGCAAGCCGCTCACCATCCCCACAAACTCCCGCCCCTCAAATCACCACACATCCCATCAAAAAGCCCCCGTTTCATCTTGCAGTACGCCCCAAAATGTGGTATTCTATCCTCAGCAAAGTTTTACTGTGTCCTAATCATTCAAAATATTTTTCACTATTTCTACTGATACGGAGGAATATTCATGCAAAGCATTCAGACTGTATCCGAAAATACAATTTATGTCGGCGCAAGTGACCGCCGCCTGGCAAAGTTTGAAAACCTGTTTCCCATTCCGCGCGGCGTCAGCTACAACGCCTATGTGATTCTGGATGAAAAAACCGCCCTGCTGGACACCGCCGATGCCAGCGTTGGCGCACAGTTCCTGGAGAACGTTGCCGCCGCCCTGGATGGCCGCAAGCTGGACTATCTGATCGTGGACCACATGGAGCCGGACCACGCCGCCATGATCGAAGCCGTGTTGGTGCGCTGGCCGGATCTGCGCCTGGTGGTGAACGCCAAAACCCTGCCCATGCTGAAAATGTACTTTCCCACGGACAGCGCCGCCATTGACGATGCCCTGGTGGTAAAAGAGGGCGACACGCTGGACCTGGGAAAACACAAGCTGACCTTTGTGATGGCCCCCATGGTACACTGGCCGGAAGTGATGATGACCTTTGACACCACCACCGGTACCCTGTTCAGCGCCGATGCTTTTGGCACCTTTGGTGCCCTGGAGGGTGCCCTGTTTGCTGATGAGGTAGACTTTGCCGGCAAATGGCTGGACGATGCCCGCCGCTACTACACCAACATTGTGGGCAAGTACGGCGTGCAGGTGCAGGCTGTGCTGAAAAAGGCCGCCACCCTGCCCATCGAGACCATTGCCCCGCTGCACGGTCCCGTGTGGCGCAAGAACCTGGGCTGGTTCATTGGCAAGTATGACCTGTGGAGCCGCTGCGAACCCGAAGAAAAGGCGGTTGTTGTGCTGTACGGCAGCATGTACGGCAACACCGCAAGCGCCGCCAACGCCCTGGCCGCCAAAGTTGCCGCCAAGGGCGTAAAGGTTGCTGTGCATGACCTTTCCTGCATTGACAACAGCGAAGCCGTTGCCGAGTGCTGGCGCGCATCCACCATTGTGCTGGCCGCCCCCACCTACAACGGCGGCATTTACCTGCCCGCCGCCAACCTGCTGGAGGACCTGAAAGCCCTGAACCTGCACGACCGCACCTTTGCCCTGGTGGAAAACGGCAGCTGGGCCCCGATGTCCGCCAAGCTGATGGCCGCCAAAATCGGCGAGCTGAAGAATTGCATCGTGCTGGATGCCAAGGTAACGGTGCGCGGCCGCCTGACCGCCACCCAGGATGCCGAACTGGAAGCCTGCGCCGCCGCGGTTGCCGCCAGCATGTAAAAATTTCGCTATCCCCTGAAGCGATCAACCATAAATACAAAAGCCATGCCGCCGTGGGTTTTCCACAAAGCGGCATGGCTTTTGTTGAATGTTGGGTTTGCTTTTTGCTTTTCTTTGCTGGCTTACAGCTGCAATTTCGGGCTATTCCCGGTGTTTCCGGTCAGGCCATCGGCACGCAGCATGTTTTCCATCACATCAATGTCAGTCGAAACGTCCAGCGCGTCATCCTCAAACAGGCGGTCCAGCTGGGCTTCAAAGGCGGTCACAAGGGTATCCATCACCTGTTCAATGCGCTGTTTGGACTCGCGGATGTTCTCCCCCTCCACGCCCTGGGCATCCAGCTCGGCATACGTTTTGAGCAGCTTCAGGGCCGTGGGCAGATAGTAATCCATGAACTTGCGCATCTGCGGCAGCTTGTCCGGGTTCTGCTTGGCCTGGGCAAAAATTTTGGCGCTGACGGCTTCCAACCGGCTGATCTTATCGGACATTTCCTCGCCGGGGATGGCATCATTCAAGGCCCGCAGCTGGTTCAGAATCTGGGCATAATTGTCCTGCGCCTTTGCTTCTTCCGGCTGGGCTTTTGGGGCTGCCGCGGGGGTAGGCTGCGGAGCGGGCGGTGCGCCGCGTACCACCAGGGTACCGGTGCGCATATCCAGATAGGCGTTCTCCCCAAACACACCCTTGTCAATGCAGTTTTCCAGGTGCTTGCAGCACTTGGCGTAATTGCAGGGGATGGCATCCGCGATCTCCTGAATTTTCATGTAGGGGGCGTTGCCAACAATGTTACTGATCTTTTTGCGCATGCGGCGGCCGGTGCGCAGCTTCCACCCGGCAAACAGGAAGCCCGCGCCCGCAAACAACAGGGTCGCGCTGCCCGCAAGATCCTGGAACAGCCAGGTCCAGTAACTGCCGCCCTGCGTAAGGGCTTCCGGCAGCCAATACACGGCTTCCGGCAGGTTGGCCACCATGGCAATGGAAAAAATCACGCCCAGAACCGTCAGGGCAATGCTCCAGCCCTCACCTTTATCCTTACGGCCGCGCTCATTCTGGCGGGCGGTCTGCTCCGGGTCATACGCCTGTGCGCGGTCCGCGTTCTGGTAGATCTCGACCCGCTTCTCGGCTTTGTGCGCGGCTTCTTCCGCTCTCTGCACCACGCGCTGGGCATCCCGGCGCATCTTTTCCGCTTTCTGCGGGTCCGCATAGATGGGGCGGACGGTGTACGGCTGGCCGGTCTGCCGGTTGTTCTGGCTCCAGCTCTGCGGCGCAGAGATTTTGCCCATTCGCAGCAGATGGTTGATGATCATCATTGCAACGCCAATCGGCCACGCCGCAAAGCAGAATGTGATTACGATCACCCACCAGGGGATTTGGAACACACCATCCCCTTTGTGGTATTCCTGGCTGGCGTCTTGCCGGGGGCCACCGGGCTGGTCATACAGCGGCTGCTGCCGCGCACGGTCCTGTTCTTCGTTATAGGGGTTCGGGTTATACGGGTTTGGCATTCCTTTTCCTCACATATCTTGGGCAACACCGCACAATTCCCGCCTTGCGGCTTAAGCACCGCTCCGGCGGCTGCGGCACGGCATCTGCGTTGCCAAAATGCTCGATAATACACAAAGTATTATCTGCGCTTTTGGCTTAGCATCTGCCGCACCTCGCTCGCCGTATCGGCACTTAGAATTATGCGGTATTGCCCTTATTTACGGCAGGTCCGCAATCAGCTGCCGCAGTTCGTCCGAAAGATAATAGGTGCTGCCCTGCTGGTAGGGGTTGTTTTTGTTGTACGGCACATGGGTGCACAGGTAGTCCATCCAGTGGGAGTACCCGGCAACCGTCAGGTGGATGCCGTCATTCTGGGCATAATCCGCCGTCAGGTAGCCATCCTCCCCGGTAAAGGCTTCGGTCAGGTTCAGGTAATAGAACCCGCGCTCCTTGCACATTTCTTTGATTTTATCGTTCATGCTGCCCACGCGCTCGGGGGTCAGGCCGGGGGCCTGGTCCAGTGCTTCGGGCCGCACGTTCAAAATGGACTGCACAAAGATCATGCTGTTGGGCAGCGTGCTTTGCAATTCATCCAGCAGTTTGCCGTAATACGCCAAAAAGCCTTCATCATTGCCCAATCCCGCCAGTGCGTTGGTGCCGATCAGCAGGTACAGCTTGGCGGGCTGCTGCTCGGCCAGGATATCCAGCGGAACCTGCTCGGCATCGTCCTCGTTGGTGTTTTTCAGTGCGGTGCGGTTCACGATCTGGTTGGGGCTGGTGCCTTCATACCCCAGCACCAGCGCACCACCCACGTTAATGTCATAATACGCAATGCCTGCGGTCAAAGAATCGCCCAAAAATGCCGCATCGGAAAACCAATCGGTGCTCACCCGGCCAAACTCCGGCACCATGTCGGGGGCCTGCGGGGCGGCGGTGTAAGTATAGGTTTCGGCCTGCTGCACCGGGCCAATGGTTCCCCAATCAATGCTTGGGCCGCCGTTGCCGGAGCCATCGCTGCCGGCATAGGGCACGGGGGCCACCAGCCGCCCGGCCTGGGCGGTCTGCTCTGTGCCAACCGGCACATTTTCCACAGCTTTGTTGCTTGGCAGCAGCAGGGTAATCACCCCGGCCAACAGCAGAATGCCCGCCGCTGTGCCCGCAAGGATCACCCGCCGGTCCGGCAGGCGCGGTTTGCAACATAGGCGGGGATGCGGCGCGCTGCCCCGGTTGGGCTGCTGCGCATGATAGGACGACCGCTGCTGCGGGCGGGGTGCTGCCCGGTGCACGGGCTGCGGCTGGGCCGCCGGGCGTTCCGCTGTACGGCGGCGGCGCGGCGGCTCCGGTGGCTGCTGCGCCGGGCGGGTGGGCCGCTGCGGGGGGCGCTGTGCCCCAAGGCCCGCCGGATCCACCCCGCGCCGTACCTTGCCGCTGCCGGGCGCGTTCACTTTCCTGGGCATTCTGTTCTGCTGCGGCTGGCTGCTCTGGTAGCCGCCGTATCCGCCTTCTCGGTTTGGCATTGCCGTACACCTCCCTGCTGGCTTTTGCCGTATCCATAAAAATAAAGCTTTGGGCAACACCGTACAATTCCCGCCTGACGGCTTAAGCACCGCTCCGGCAGCTGCGGCACGGCATCTGCGTTGCCAAAATGCTCGATAATGTCGGGTTGCGGTACCCGCATCGTGCTTCGGGGGCAAAAGCCCCTCGCACTCTGCGACCGCTGCCCCTGCTTCGGTTCGCTGTTTCCGCCACTGGCGGCGCTCACCTTTGCAGCATCCAGTATTATCTGCGCTTTTGGCTTGGCATCTGCCGCACCTCGCTCGCCGTATCAGCACTTAGAATTATGCGGTATTGCCTTTGGTGTTTATTGTAGCATATTTTTGCCGCCAAAAACAGACCCTGACCATAATTTCCCGCGCAATACAGCGCAAAGCCCGCACAGCAGCTTGCTTTGCCGTGCGGGCTTTTGTCTGTTGCAAATGATTACGGCTGCACAAATACCTGGGCTGTGCTGCTGCACGCAGCCTGCGCGGTTCCGCTTGGGCCGGAACCTGCCGCATCCTGTACCGCCGTCAGGGTCAGTGTCACCGTATATTGGGTATCGCTTTGGGGGCAGATTTGCGGCAGCGGCGCATCCCACCGCCCGGCGCCAACGGGCTGCCCGGCCCCCACGCGGAAGCACCCCATCACCTGGCCATTGGCATCCGTTACCGTATAGGCTGCGTTGCACCACGCATTGTTTGTGCCGTCCGGCAGGGCGCTGCTATCCCCGTGCGGCGGGCGCAGCATGTAGCCAAAGTTCACTGCCTGCCCGTCCTGTATCGTTTGGTCTACCGGGAAGCACGGTGCATTCAGCGGCAGGTCCATCCCAACCGCCGGGTATCGCACCATATAATCGGTTTCATGTACGGTTTGCAGAACCCCTCCTTCCCCCACCGGAATGCCCTGCCCGCCAAAGCTGCTGCCGCGCGCTGGCTGCAGCCCGGCAAGCTGGACCACCAGCTTTTTGCCTGTTGTAAAATCAAACCCGGAAGCCGTCAACACCCCGTTATCCAGCGCCGCAGCCACTTTGGGGCAGTTTTGCATCGTCTGGCTCCACCCCTGCGGGGTCTTGTCCACCGCCCAGTATTGCAGTCGCGCACTGCCGGCATCCAGCTCCGATGCCAGGGTATAGCGGATCACCGCGTCTGCCCCGCCCGCTTCGCTGCTGGTTTCCAGGCGCAGGGTGTAGCTGCCCGCGGCATCGTCCCAGGTTGTGCTGGCATCCAGCTGCCAGCCGGTCTCTTTTTGCTGCGTGTTCTCCTCTACCGGGGTGATGGACGGCAGTTTCATCTGCTGCAAAACGGTATCCAGCCCCTGCCGCAGCGTTGCGGGGAGCTCTGCCCGCAGTTCCACCCGGCGCTGGTCCGAAAAGCAGTCCAGATAGGTTTGCAGTGTTTCGCGGTCTTTCGCTGCCAGAACCGACCGGTAAAAGCTTTCCGCCTCCGCCGCCAGCCCGGTTTCCTCTGCCTGGGCCTGAACCGGGGCTGCTGCCCCCAGCAGAAGCATCACCACCAGCGCCAGACTGATCCCCGCCCGCTTCATTGACTCTTATCTCCGGGCTGTTCTATTTCCGTTCCGGGCGGTGCGCCCAAGGCAGCCTGATCCAGCAGTCCCTCATTGCCCCGTAAGCTGCCCGGCTCCACCGCCAGCGTTACCCGGTGCGGCGTACCACCCGCCTGCAGGCCGGTACCAGCCACCCACGGTTGTTCCTTCAAATCCAGCTGCTGCATCACCGCCCAGCCTGCCGCCTGGGTCACCGCCCCGGCTGCGCAGCGCAGCCACGCCGTAAACAACGCGCCCATCAGGCAGCACGCCGCCAATACCATCGAAGCTGCTCCCACAGCAAAACGTACACGCTCTTTCATTGTGTCAGCCTCCTTCCCATTCCGCCCACAGCGGAAGCCCCGCACAGCCTGCCTTATCTGCCTGCGGGGATCACCCTCTCTGTTCAAGCCCAATGCCTGTCCGCGCTGCATGGCTGGCGGCTATTATGGATTCTCTCCACCATGCCCCGCCGGGTTCTGTTCCTGCTTTGACGCCCCTGCTCCTGCCTGCCGCCAATGGCGGATATGTACGTTGGTACCCGGCAGTGCGTCCCTGCTGTCCCTTTGCCCGGCTGGCGGCTTGTATCGCCGCACCATGCTGTGAACAGCTCCGCCGCCCTGGCCAAAGGCAGCGGCCGCTGTTCTCTTTGCGTGTTATGATGATACCACCCCACCCGCGCATAAAATGCAAAACCCTGTCAGCCCCCGAAAAAACTTCCCGACAGGTTTTTAAAAAATTTTGATTTTTTTTGAAATTTATGCTTGACATTCTCTTGCCCAGTTGCTATACTATAAAAGCTGAATCAAGCAAGCGTGCTTACAGCGCAAAACAAATATTGCCCCATAGCTCAGTTGGTTAGAGCACCTGACTGTTAATCAGGGTGTCGTCCGTTCAAGTCGGACTGGGGCAGCCAAATAAACCTTGAAGCTTCTGCTTCAAGGTTTTTCTTTTATGTTTTTTATGGGCGGTATCAGTATCTGCTCCATATTGCCGCTTTTACCCTCTACCCCAAAATCTGCACTGAATTTTTTCTCTATCCGCAATCACAGGGTTTGGCATTGTTTTATTCCGCTTCAGCCTGCTTATACATAGTCAGGCCCCCCGGCTAAGCCAGGGGCTTGCGGAAGCCCTAAGGTGTATCTGAAAACAAAGAAAATGACGGATATTTCGCAAACACAAGCAGGATTTTGCGTGTGTAGAATATCGAAAGCGACGTTCAGCTGCTTCGCCTGCGCAGGAAAGCGCTGTGCCGCAGTATCCCGGAAATCACGGGAAAGATAGGTTTCCTTCCTCTTCATCGTCCGTTACCCTTTCTTTTTGTACCCGCAGTCACAGCAGGGTCCGCCGGAGGCAAGGGTGTACTGCCGCACAAAATCCGTCACGCCGCCTGCCTCGCTCATGGTGTAGTCCAGATGGCACAAAGCAGGGGTCAGGTCGTACAGTCCCAGCTCCTTCATCAGCACACAGATACCGCACCTGGTAAAGCGTCCCTCGTAGCCGCTGGCATCCGGGTACTCGTAAAACTCCATGTTCCACGAGTAGGGGTTGCGGTCGGCGGCTTTCAGGGCGGCGGTGGCTTTCATCGCGGCAATATCCTTTGCGGTGAATTTGCTTTTTCCGCTCTTGCGGCAGAACCACTGCATGGGCGCTGTCATCATGGATTTTGCGTAGTAATCTGTCAGCCTGTCCACCTCCGGGCGCTGCGGCATGGAGAGAATGAATGCCCCGATCATCGCGCAGTTGACCAGATTCATTTTGAAACGGTCAGCTTTTTCGAACTCCGGCAGCCTGCGGATGATCTGCCGGTATTGCGGCTTTGCCTTTTTCGTGATGGCTCTTGCGGTGGCTGCATCATAGCCCAGCACAGCGGTCAGCTGCTTTTGAAAGGAGCCAGCAAACAGCGCCCACATCCCAAAGGGCATTCCGGTGTACTTCATTGCAGATACCTCCCGGCTTCCGCTTCCAGTTCCTGCCATACCGGGTAGGCTGCGCCATGCTCATCGAAAAATTTCCTGAGATCCCGGTTCAGTGCGCTCATTTCGTCGATGGCGTTCATTGCGTGGTCGGAGGCGCAAAGCTTGCCCAGCGAGGTGGCGCACATCAGCTTGAAAAAGCGCAGGCAGGTCCTGCGGTATTTTTCCCCTTCAAAGTCTGCATCCTCCTTGGGCAGAATGGTGTGCCCGGCATTTCTGATGGCGCGATATCCCTCGATGTTGGCATCCAGCAGGCGGTTCAGGTAGGCGGTATCTCCCCTGAGCTTTTTCAGGTCGCCGTCCGTCTTATAGCAGGCGAAAGCCGCCGGCATCACGAACGCGGCGTGGCAGAGCAGATAATCCTCCATGTTCGGCTCGTAAGCGACCTTGTATTTTGTACCGTGGAAGATGCGCCCGATCAGCTGTTTATTGGCGGCTGTACCCGGCAGCTGCCCGATGGTGATCTTTTTCAGGTCGATGGAAACGACCCGATCCGACTCCCGATGCCCGGCAGAAAGCGCAAAGGCAAACAGGACGTTCTTTTCCGGCAGTGCCGCCGCCAGTGCTCTTGCCTGTACGTTGTTGCCCACAAAAACGATGTTTTTCGTCCGGTTCGCCCTCAGCGTGTACAGACGGAATCCAGCTGCGTATAACGCAGAACCACAAAGATCACATCGTACGTTGCATCCGGTGCAAGTTCGGTCACC
>ENA-OQNA01000055-OQNA01000055.1-human-gut-metagenome-genome-assembly--contig:-NODE-55-length-40324-cov-7.098191_pt1 | contig 40324 bp, 39 predicted proteins | sample MGYA00242625_ERZ504872 | MGnify/ENA primary metagenome ERZ504872 (study PRJEB26092, sample SAMD00036425) | human gut metagenome | host: Homo sapiens | study: EMG produced TPA metagenomics assembly of...
GCATTACAAAACCGAAAACCCTTTCATTTTCTGTGCATATGCTGAATTATTTTAAGTTATCTGGGCATCATTATAATAAAAGCAAAACAAAATTGCAAGTATTGCATTTGACATTTTAATAATCAAGGTTATAATGTACTTGTAACAAGAAAGAGAAAAACAGAGTATAACCCCTTTAAGTTCCCATTTATTACATTACCATCTTCTGACCTTTATATACTTTCCCACCCCTCTATGCACAAAAGCCCGCTTTTCAAGCGGGCTTTTGTGTTTTTGTCTGCCATTTTGTACTCTGCTTTATTTTATGAAGCAGATTTAATTTGCTTTTTCTCCCATACCCTAGTATAATGATGGGTAGTTTGTCTATTTTTATCTTGTTTTGCAAAAACGGAAAGGACTCCGCTGTGAATACACGTCTGGTCGGCATTTTGATTGACTCTTTTCCTAATATTTTAATTAACGGCCTTACGGTCACCCTGCCGCTTACGATCATTTCTTTTGCGCTTGCGTTGGTCATTGCGCTGATTACTGCCCTTGTGCAGACCGCCAAAATCCCCGTTCTGCAGCAAATTGCCAGGTTTTATGTCTGGGTCATCCGCGGCACCCCGGTGCTGGTACAGCTGTTCGTGGTGTTTTACGGCCTGCCCAGCCTTGGCGTACTGATCGACCCGTTCCCGGCTGCTGTGGCCTGCTTTGCCATCAATGAGGGTGCCTACTGCGCCGAGACCATCCGCGCCGCGCTGGAATCTGTTCCCGCTGGTCAGATGGAAGCCGGGTACTGCGTTGGCATGACCTATCTGCAGACGATGCGCCGTATTGTGCTGCCGCAGGCACTGCGCACGGCGTTCCCGCCGCTGTTCAACTCGCTGATTTCCCTGCTCAAAGATACCTCCCTTGCCGCAAACATTACGGTAACCGAGATGTTTATGGCCACCCAGCGCATTGTGGCGCGCACCTATGAATCGCTGCCGCTTTATCTGGAAGTTGCCTTTATCTACCTGATGTTCTCCACCATCCTGACGCAGGTCCAGCGCTGGGGCGAAAAAAAGCTGAACGCCAAGGGCTTCAGCCAGAATTCCTGAGGAGGTGCCGCCATGCAGGAGATGCTGAAAATCACCGGAATCCGCAAATCGTTCAGCACGCTGGATGTGCTGAAAGGCGTGGACCTGACGGTGCACAAGGGCGAGGTTGTTTCGCTGATCGGGCCTTCCGGTTCTGGCAAGACCACGCTGCTGCGCTGCGCCAACTTTTTGGACCAGGCCGAGGACGGCACTATGGTGCTGGACGGCCAGACCTACCATTTGGGCCATGTGCGCCGCACTGAGATGTACGAAGCCCGCCGCCACACAGCGTTTGTGTTCCAGAATTACAACCTGTTTTTGAATAAGACCGCGCTGCAGAACGTGACCGAAGGGTTGATTGTTGCCCGCAAAATGCCCAGGGATGAGGCCGAAGCCCGCGCCCAAAAAGCGCTGGAAAAGGTCGGCCTGGGCAACCGCGGTGCCAGCTACCCCAATCAGCTTTCCGGCGGGCAGCAGCAGCGCGTGGCCATTGCCCGCGCCATTGCCACCGACCCCAAGATCATCTATTTTGACGAGCCCACCAGCGCGCTGGACCCGGAGCTGACCGTGGAAGTGCTGGCCGTGATGCGGGACCTGGCCGCCGATGGCATGACAATGCTGGTCGTGACCCACGAGATGGGCTTTGCCCGCAATGTTTCTAACCAGGTCGTGTTCATGGAGCACGGCGTTGTGGTGGAACAGGGTCCCGCCAAAGAGATTTTTACCGCCCCACGCGAGGAGCGCACCCGCGCTTTTTTGCGTCTGGTGGAAGATAAATAAAAGTTTTTACATAACCAAGGAGAAGCACATATGAAACTGAAAGCATTGACCGCTGCCGTACTGGCAGCCGCCCTGCTGTCCGCCTGCGGTTCCTCCGCAGCGTCCTCTGCTGCACCAGCAGCGGATACTTCCAGCGAAACCGCTGCCAGCGCCGATAACTCCGGCGATCTGCTGGCCCAGATTCAGCAGCGCGGCGAGATCGTGTTTGGCACCGAGGGCACCTGGTCCCCCTGGACCTACCATGACGAAAACGACCAGCTGGTTGGCTTCGACATTGAAGTTGCCCAGAAGGTTGCCGAAAAGCTTGGCGTAAAGGCCACCTTTGTGGAGGGCGAATGGGACGGCCTGCTGGCCGGCGTGGACGGCGGCCGCTATGACAGCATGGCCAACGGCGTGGAAATTACCGAAGAGCGCGCCCAGAAATACGATTTTTCTGACCCGTACTGCTACATCCGCACTGCCATTATTGTAAAAAGCGATGATGACAGCATCAACAGCTTTGAGGATCTGAACGGCAAGACCACCGCCAACACCATTTCCAGCACCTATGCAACACTGGCCGAAAGCTATGGCGCCAAAACCACCGGCGTGGACGACCTGAACCAGACCATTGAGCTGCTGCTGAACGGCCGTGTGGATGCCACCCTGAACGCCGAAGTAACCTATTTTGACTACCTGAAAGAGCATCCCGATGCGAACATCAAGATTGCGGCTTTGACCAATGATGCTTCCCAGGTTGCTTTCCCTGTGCGCAAGGGCGATGAAACCGCCACCCTGCGCGAAGCTCTGAACCAGGCTATCAATGAGTTGCGCGAGGACGGCACCATTGCCGAGATCAGCGAGAAGTACTTTGGCACCGACCTGAGCCAGGCCCCCAGCGCGAACTGATTTAACAAAATCACAATATAGCATAAAAATCTCCGTAACCTGCTGTGTTTGGCAAGGGTTGCGGAGATTTTTTGTTTGATGAGCGGTAGATTGCCTGGGAAATGTACTCTTTACGGGTGAGCAAATTCCCATAGAGGCGCGCATTGTGTGCCTGCGAATGTTTGGTTTGTGCAATACCTTGTGGAAACGCTATCACTCTTAGGTTGTTGGCGGGCGCACAATGTGCGCACCCCTACGAAGTGTTCACGCATTTATAAGTGCTGCAAATAATTTGCAGGGGATGATACTTGCATCATCCAGCGGGGCAGGAATAGCCTTAATCTTAGGGCAATCTGTCTTTATCATATCAGTAGAATGGGGGCATCCGATCCCGCCGGAACATTGGGTATGTAGATATTTCAAATTCCCACACCAAAAACCGCCCCGGAAAGGTTATGCTTTCCGGGGCGGTTCTCCATCATCAATAATTTTCCGCGTGGACTTCAAAGTAGCTCTGGGGGTGATTGCAGGTGGGGCAGACTTCGGGGGCCTGGGTGCCCACCACGATGTGGCCGCAGTTGCGGCACTCCCACACTTTTACTTCGCTCTTGGCAAACACTTCTGCCATTTCAATGTTGCGCAGCAGGGCGCGGTAGCGCTCTTCGTGATGCTTTTCAATGGCTCCCACCAGGCGGAACCGGGCAGCCAGTTCGGGGAAGCCCTCTTCCTCAGCCGTCTTGGCAAAGCTGTCATACATATCGGTCCATTCGTAATTTTCGCCCGCGGCGGCGGCTTTCAGGTTGTCGGCGGTATCGCCGATGCCGTTCAGCTCCTTGAACCACAGCTTGGCATGTTCTTTTTCGTTATCAGCCGTTTTCAAAAACAGTGCTGCGATCTGCTCAAACCCCTGCTTTTTGGCCACGGAGGCAAAGAAGGTGTACTTGTTGCGTGCTTCGGATTCGCCCGCAAATGCGGTCATCAGGTTTTTCTCGCTCTGGGTACCAGCATACTTGTTCATAACATTCTCCTTATTCATAGTTTAAGATTTATTCCGAATCAAAGTTTTTGCATCAGTATATTATGCCTTGTTCTATAGCTTTATTATAGCACAGCTTTGAGATTTGTAAAGACATTTTTTAAGACTCGATATTAAATTTTATCCGTCGATTTTTAGTAAAAAAGCCAGTGCCGGGCAGAAATCTGCCCGGCACTGCCGAAAAAGTTCTTTGATTGTCTTAAATTTCTTTGCCCGTTTCAGGTTGTGGAATGATACCCAGATTTAAAACATCGGGTATAAGTAGCTGGCACCATAGCAGCCAATCTTTTTGGGGCCGGTGATGGCCTTCCCCGCTGCCTGGCGGGTCGCAATCTTTTGCAGGGCCGCCGCCACGGATGATATAGCAAAACGGCAGGCATTTTGCGGTATAAAATTGCTCGCCCTGGTGCTGTTCCAGCAGCGCCCACACTTCCTGAACGTCCATTGGCTTAGTCCAGCTTCAGGTCGCCGTCCTTGATCCAGCCCTTTTTGCGGAACAGCGCGCCCAGCACCGCGCACAGCACGGCGGGCAGAACAAAGCTGACCAGCAGTAAGCCTGCCCAGTGAAAGGCGGTGATGCCCGCTTTTGCGCCGGATGCCACATCGGCCACCCAGCCGGTGTACACGCCGATCTGACCCACCAGGCCGCAGGTGCCCATGCCGGAAGAAACCGCCGGGCCGTTCATCTGCAATTTGAACACGCAGGTGGCAATGGGGCCGGTAATGGCGGAAGCAATGATCGGCGGCAGCCACACGCGGGGCTTTTTCAGGATGTTGGGCATTTGCAGCATGCTGGTGCCAATGCCCTGGCTGACCAGACCGCCCACGCCATTTTCCTTAAAGCTCATCACGGCAAAGCCGACCATCTGGGCGCAGCAGCCCGCAACGGCAGCGCCGCCCGCCAGACCGGTCAGGTTGAGCGCCGCGCAGATGGCTGCGCTGGAAATGGGCAAAGTCAGCGCAATGCCAACCAGCACCGAAACCAGAATGCCCATCAGCAGGGGCTGCAGCTCAGTGGCCCACATGATTACGCTGCCCACCGCAGAAGCCGCCGCGCCGATGGCAGGGGCAAACAGCACACTCAGACCCGTGCCCACCAGAATGGTGACCGCCGGGGTAACGATGATGTCGACTTTGGTCTCTTTGCTGACAAGCTTGCCGCACTCTGCCGAAACAATGGCGATAAAGTATACGGCCAGGGGGCCGCCTGCACCGCCCAGGCTGTTGGCTGCGCTGCCCACAGCGATCAGGCTGAACAGCACCAGCGGCGGGGTGTGCAGGGCGTAACCGATGGAAGCCGCCATGGCAGGCCCGGCCACGCTCTGGGCGAAAGTACCGGCATCCACCAAAAACTGCAGGCCGATCTGCTCGCCCAGCGTTTTAATGATGGTGCCGATCAGTAAACTGGCAAACAGGCCCTGGGCCATAGCGCCCATAGCATCGATGCCATAGCGATGCGCCGAGAACACAACGTCCTTGCGCTTCAAAAATTCCTTAAGCTTTCCCATACTCTTGCTCCTCTCAGATATCTTTCAGCATTGTACCGCCGAAGTTGTCATGTGTCAAGACACAAATCATGACAATAGTTTTCCACTAAGAGCGGGCAGATTGCGGGCGGTTGTCAAAGATCGGTTTTTGCGGTACAATAATACCAATCTTTTGGTCGGGCGTTTGCCCTGCTGGAATTGGGGGATTTTGTATGGTTGAAACGTTTGATGTCAGCATTACCCCGTACGGGCTGACCCGCCGGACTTTTGTTTACCTGCCGGATGACTGGCAGACTTCCGGCAAAAAATATCCCGTACTCTATATGTTTGACGGCCACAACCTGTTTTTTGACTCCACCGCCACATACGGCACCTGCTGGGGGCTGAAAGAATACTGTGACGCCCACCCCAACTGGATCATTGCCGCACCGGAGTGCAACCACGAGGGCAACAAGCGGCTGGAAGAATACTGTCCCTACCAGTCAGACTGGTTCGGCGGCATTATGGGCACGGGGCATGAATACATGGAGTGGCTGACCAAAGAGTTCAAGCCGATGATGGACAAGCGCTACCCCACCCTGCCTGGCCGCGCCAACACGGCCATTGGCGGCAGCAGCATGGGCGGCCTGATGAGCCTGTACGCCATCACCGCTTACAACAAAGTGTTTTCCAAAGCAGCGTGCCTGTCGCCCTCGGTGCGGCTGTGCATGCCGGAGCTGCGGCAGGAGATTGCCAACGCCACGATCCACCCCGGCACCCGTGTTTATCTGAGCTGGGGCGAAAAAGAGAGCGATAAGCCCGGTGCTTTGGGCGAATACACCGCCAATGCGCTGGAAGTATGCCGCGCGCTGCTGGGCAAAGGCGCCGCCGTTGACCCTTACATGCAGCCGGACGGCACCCACTGCGAAGCCTGCTGGGCCAAGCAGGTGCCTGCATGCATGGACTTTTTGTTTGGTGGCAAGTATGAGTAAAAAGAAAAAGCGCAGCACCCCCGCGGCTGCCCCTGCTGAACCGGCCAAAGCGGAACACACCCAGCCGGAAGAACCCGCCGTCAGCAGCACGGCCCGCTGGATGGGTGCTTTGTGCTACCTGAGTATCCTGATTTTGATTCCCGCCTGCACCAAATGGCGGCAGGATGAATTTGTACGGTTCCACCTGAACCAAGGGCTGATGGTGTTGATGCTGGCAACCATCTGTGCCGCGCTTGGGTTTGTTCCGGTGCTGAAGCAGGTTGCGTTGAGCCTGACGCTGCTGGTAGATGTGCTTTCGCTGGTAGGGCTTATCACGGCGCTGCGCCGCCGGGCCGCACCCCTGCCGTTCATTGGCCTGCTGGTCGCGCGGTTCCACCCATTTTAATTCGTATATTTTATTTGTATTTTCCAGATTGTATTATTCAGAAGAGTTTTAGTCATATTTGTATATTTGTTTTATATTATTCAAATTGTATTATTTTGTAAAGGAGTGTTTTGTATGAGCAAAGCTGTTATCTTTTTTGCGCCCGGCCTGGAAGAGTGCGAGGGCCTTTTGTGTGTGGATCTGCTGCGCCGTTCCGGTGTGGAAGTAACGATTGCTGCCGTGGGCGGCGAAAAGATCGTCAAATCTGCCCGCAGCATCAGCGTTGTGGCGGATGCCCTGGCCGAAGAGCTGGATTATTCCGCTTTTGATGCCGCCATCCTGCCCGGCGGCATTCCGGGTGTGGACAACCTGAAAGCCGATGCCACGGTGCGCAAGGTCTGCACCGAGTTTGCCGCCGCAGGCAAGGTCGTGGCCGCAATCTGCGCCGCACCGTCTGTGTTGGCGGCGTTCGGCATTTTGCAGGGCAAAAAGGCAACGGTTTACCCCGGCATGGAAGATAAGCTGACCGCCGCCGGGGCCGAGTACACCGGCCTGCCCATCACGCTGGACGGCAACATCATTACCGGCGAAGCGCTGGGCGCGGCCATCCCCTTTGCGCTGGCCCTCGCCAGCCGCCTGGCTGGGCAGCAAGCATCCAACGCCGTCAAGCAGGGCATTGTGTACCGGTATTGATTTGAAGTAAAGCGTTATAAAACATGCAAACCCGCCAGCGGGCGGCAGCGTATTTCTGTTGCTGCTTGCTGGCGGGTTATTTTTTGGGTAGTTGCTGTTTACGCAAACGGGGTCTTGTCGTATATCTCATTACGTTATGGCATATCCCAATTTTTCAGCAACCACTTTCCCCAGTGTTGTCTTTCCACTTCCGGACGGACCAATAATCATGATTCCTGTTGACATATTTACTTCCCGCTTTATCTTCTTCTCCGCCCATTCCTCACAATCTTTTCAAAGCCGATATTCATACCATTCCGTATCTATTTTCTTGAACCCAGACGTCCCTGTCCCGATACCACGGCAGGGACACCGCATCATTCCGATAATAGGGAATCAGCCGGATTTGGTTGCCGATGATTCGTTCTGTCATTTTGGGAGTTCTCCGCAGACTTTTATTGATTTTATATTTTACAGTGTCGGTTCTGTTTCCGCCGTCACCGCGTCCCCCAGTTCCTTTGCTTTGCGGCGCAGTTTGCCCCATTCCGGGGTCAAAAAATAACCGAGCATGGCCACCAGGCCCACGGCATAGCTGAGGGAAACGCAGGCCATGGAGGAAGTGCCGTACCCCAGCGCATGCAGGATATACGCCGCCGGGATGCGCACGGCCCACAGGATCAGCAGGTTGACCACCGTGGTATATTTGACCGCGCCGGTACCGTTCACAAAGCTCATCATACAGTTGAACACCGCATAAGTCCAGATAAAGGGCAGCACCCACCAGGTATAGCGCACTGCGGCATCCAGAACCGCCGGGTCGCTGCTGAACAGCCCCAGCAGCGGGCGGCAGAACACAGTAGCCACCAGGCCAATCAGTAATGTAACTACACCGGCAGCGCAGGTGATCTGCACCACGCCCCGCTGCAAACGGCGGTAGTTGCCGGCCCCCAGGTTCTGCCCGGCAAACACCACCGCGGCAGAAGAAAACGAGGTGATGGCAATACCGGCAATGCCGGTCACGCGGCCTGCAATGGAGCACCCGGCCACAAACACCGAGCCCTGCATATTATACACAGCCTGCACCGCCACATGCCCCACCGAGTACAGCGAGTTATTCAGCCCCAGCGGCACACCCACTTTCAGGATGGCCGCCAGCTGCGCCTTATCATAGCCATGGGGCAGCAGGGGAAATTGCAAACCCTCGTAATTGCGGCGGGCGTACAGGATGCTGGTCAGCCAGGAAAGATACAGCGCAATGGTGGTTGCCAGCGCCGCACCGGCCACACCCATGCCCAGCACCGCCACAAAGGCAACATCCAGCACAATATTGGTCAGGCAGGAGATCAGCAGCAACAGCAAGGTGGACCGGCTGTCCCCCAGCCCGCGCAGGATACCGGCGTTCATGTTATAGCCAAGGTTGCCCAGGGTGCCCAGCGCCGTGATCCGCAGGTAGAGCACCGCATAATCAAAGGCATCTGCCGGGACCTGCATCAGCCGCAGCAGCGCCGGGCCGACAAACATTGCCAGTATCGTGACCGGGATGGCGCACAGATACAAAAACCACACCGCTGTGCGCACCAGCATGCGCAGCCCATCCGCATTGCGGCGGCCCATTTCCTGAGAAACAAGGATGGACGCCCCGTTGCCGATGCCCAAAAACACGCACAGCAGAATTTCCATTGGCTGTGTGGCGGTGCCCACCGCCGCCAGCGCGGCGGAATCACAGAAATTACCCACCACAAGGGTATCCACCGTGCCGTAAAGCTGCTGCAAGATATTGCCCACACAGATCGGCAGGGCAAACAGTGCCGCCGATTTGATGATGGAGCCGCGGATCATATCAATTTTGCCTGTATGGCTGGCCATGCCGCAAACCACGTTCCTTTCACTTTTCCAAATGTCTTTATGGCAATACCGCATAATTCTAAGTGCCGATACGGTGAGCGAGGTGCGGCAGATGCTAAGCCAAAAGCGCAGATAATACTGGATGCTGCAAAGGTGAGCGCCGCCAGTGGCGGAAGCAGCGAACCGAAGCAGGGGCAGCGGTCGCAGAGTGCGAGGGGCTTTTGCCCCCGAAGCACGATGCGGGTACCGCAACCCGACATTATCGAGCATTTTGGCAACGCAGATGCCGTGCCGCAGCCGCCGGAGCGGTGCTTAAGCCGTCAGGCGGGAATTGTGCGGTATTGCCTTATAAAGCTTTCTCTTCGTTCCCACCATTATAAGCAGTTGGCCGTGGGCAGTCCATTTGCAAAATTGAACTGTCCTTGTGGAAAATTCCATTAAAATAAATCGTTTTTTACTGTTCTATACCAAAAGAGCCGCCCTATACCGGGCGGCCCCCAAAAGGCAATATATTTGCCAGTTTTACACCAAAACGTCCTTGATCAGCAGCGAAAGCCCGCCCGTTGCGCTGTGGATGAACTCCACTGCATCGTCGCTGTTGCACAGTTCCGCGGGGATCTTGATCTCAATACCGGATTCGGTCTTAAAGCTGCGGCTTTCCAGCTTTTTGATGCGGGACGGGCTGACCGTGACCCGGTCGTTGCGCTCCACGCCGGAATCCGCCAGCGCCTGCTCAAAAGCGGGCACGGCAAGGGGATACTGCTCCTCCATGCGGGTGCGCACATCCTCCACCGAGATGGTGTTATCCACCGCCTGGTTGCGTACCAGCAGCTCCACGGCGGTTTCGGTGCCGCCGTCAAAGGGCGGCACATCGTCCAGCTGTTCCGGCTCCGGGTACGCCTGCTGCACGGACGGCCACAGCGGTTTCGCATACGGCTTTCAGCTTGGCCTTTTCCGGCTACTTGGCCTGGGTGCAGGCAAACACTTTTGTGGAAAAGGTAAAAGTCTTTTTTATCGTCCAGCGCCACCTTTTTTTCAATCAGGCGAATGGTCAGGTTGGCGCGGTCGATCAGCGCGGCTTCGTCCGCCTTGCTGTTGCCAGGCAGCAGGGTGCGCTGCGGCGCAATGGTGCTGCACTGGCCGTTGCCCATCACGTTGGTTACATGGGTAAAGCCGGGGCGGTAGTTCAGTTTAAGCACCGCATAAAACGGCACACCGTCCACAGCGCAGTCCACCACGGCCAGGTCACCGGAGGGGATGCCCTGATATTGCAGCAGCTGTTCAAAAATCACACCCGCAATACGGCGCGAAAGATCAATAAAGTCATCGTTGTGCTGCATCTCCTGCAAAAAGGGAGAATCCGGCAGAAAGCGGCAGTTTTTGCTGTCATCGCTGGCAAATGCCTTTTCAATGCAGACGGAAAAATATTCATAAAGGTCAGCATCCAGCTCCATCGGCCGGTCCGAAAGCACCGGTTCCGATGCGCCGGCATCCAGAATATGTAAAATGACCTGATTGATTTTGACATCCATGGGGGCAGCTCCTTTGGTTTGAATTGGACTATCAGTATAGCATATTTTGCCGAAGTTGGACAGGGCAATTTTTGCCTCCCCGCATAAGGGACCATAGCGGCGGGAATCATGATGGGTAGAAAGAAGGGATGCAGAATGAGTACCCGTATCGCCCATCAGGCGGATGGCACCGCCCGCGGCCAAACGCAGCAGAACACCGCCAACAGCATTATTGACCTGCGCAAACAGCCCGCCCACACACCCAAGCAGGCCGAGCCCGCCAAGCCGGACTGCTGCGGCCAGCCGCCGGTGCCCGCCCGCCAGAAAAACGCGCGGGAATACCTGGCCGGGCGCAGCCCCGGCGTGATGCAGAGTTACGCCCCAACGCCGCCGCCAGCCCCGTGGAGGGCTGGGTGGAGGATGACGAAACGGTGCACCGCCTGGCACATTGGAGGGAGGAAGCGATTTATTGAGTGCAGGGTTTGCGGCAAGTTTTATTATAGGGCAATACCGCACAATTCCCGCCTGACGGCTTAAGCACCGCTCCGCAGCCCCGGCATGAATACTTTTAGGTTTCGTGACGAGGAGCCACCCCTCAGGCCGCTCCGCGTCCAGCTACCCCTCAAAGGGGAGCCACCGCAATCTAAAAGAAAGAGATTGGCTCCCCTTTGAGGGGAGCTGTCACCACAGGTGACTGAGGGGTGGTTCCACACGCAGAGCCTAACAAATAATGGAATATACGGCAAGGCCCGGCGGCGGGATGAGGGCATCCCGCCCTACAGGGATAAAATACCATTTGGCGTGTATACGAAAAAAGCAGAGCTTTTGACAGCTCTGCTTTTGCATTTTATGGGGATTTCTTAGGCAACACCGCACAATTCCCGCCTTGCGGCTTAAGCACCGCTCCGGCAGCTGCGGCACGGCATCTGCATTGCCAAAATGCTCGATAAGACATCCAGTATTATCTGCGCTTTTGGCTTGGCATCTGCCGCACCTCGCTCGCCGTATCGGCACTTAGAATTATGCGGTATTGCCCTTATTTTATGCCTTGCTCTTGTTCTTTTCCACGCACAGCCCCCACACCACGGTGATGAACATGGTGATGAGCATATCCGGCAGGGTATTGCCCAGCACAAAGTCAATGTTCATCAAGATGCGGTAGATCACAAAGCCCACCAGCCAGATGATCATGCGGGAAGCGGAAAGCTCCCTGGCGGAAGCATCCGAATGCAGGATAAAAGCATCGGCAATCTGCACGGCGATCATCGGAGCAAACACAGAGCCGATGAGGTACAGGAAATCGGTGATATCATCCATGGGGAAAACAATCGCGCCCACGGTGCCAATGACGGTCACGATCAAAGCGACCTGCTTGCCCTTGAACTTGGGGGCGATGGTCTCGGCAGAGATACCGGCGCTCCAAGCATCCAGGAAGGTGGTGGTGACGGTAGAGAACACCACGATCAGCAGGCCGACCACTCCAAGGCCAGCCTGCAGCAGGATCTGGGCGATATCGCTCTGGCCGGTATAGATGGCAGCGCCCATGCCAATGAGGTACATCCAGCAGGAAACAACGCCGTAAGTAACAGTGCTGGCTAAGGTAGCGGCAAAGGGCTTTTCGGCTTCGCGGGTGTAATCGCTGATGAGCGGCAGCCAGGACAGCGGCATGGCAACGGCCAGCTCCACGGCAGCGCCAAAGCTGAGGGAATCATCCTGCGCGGTCATGATACCGTTGCCGCCAAAGAAGATGACCTTGCACATGACAAGGGTCAGCACGAACAGCAGCACCATAACCACCTGGTTGATGCGGCCCAAGTCGGTCAGGCCGATCAGAATCCAGACCAAGATCAATGCGCCGATAACAAGGCACCACAGCCAGGCACCCACACCGGCAATGCCGTTTGCCGCCAGCGCGCCGTCATAAATCATGATGGCTGTCCAGCCGACCAGCTGCAGCACGTTGAGGGCGGCAAACCACAGGCTGCCCTTTTTGCCAAAGCTGAGCTTGGAGGTTTCCATGGCGGAAAGCCCGGTGCGCCCGCCGATGAGACCGGCAAAGAACATCATGGTGCAGCCGATCAGATGGCCCAGCAGGATTGCGGCAAAGCCCTTGGCCATGCCGAGGGGGGCAAAGTAAGTGCCGGTCAGGATCTCAGCAATGGAAACACCAGCGCCGAACCAGATCAAACTGTTTTGGAATACAGAAGTCTTTTTCATGCTTCGGCCTCCTTGCTCCACTCGTTATCCAATGCAAAGGCGTGGTTCATGGGGCCGGAGCCATGGCCCAGGTCCAGCATGGCGGCCAATGCGCCGGAAATATATGCCTTGGCGCGGCGCACAGCGGTTTCCAGATCATAGCCCTTTGCCAGGTTGGAGGCAATGGCGCTGGACAGGGTGCAGCCGGTGCCGTGGGTGTTGGGGTTATCAATGCGCTGGCCGTTGAACCAGGCGGCGCTGCCATCGGTCAGCACCAGCAGGTCGTTGGCATCGTTCAGGTTATGCCCGCCCTTGCACAGCACATTGCAGCCAAATTTCTGGCTGATCTCTTTAGCGGCGTTTTCCATATCGGCAGCCGTCTTAATGCTGTGGCCGCACAGGATCTCTGCTTCGGGGATGTTGGGGGTAATGACTTCCGCCAGGGGCAAAAGCTCAGTTTCCAGCGCGGTAACGGCGTCCGGTTCCAGCAGGGCTGCGCCGGAGGTTGCCACCATCACGGGGTCCACCACGATATGCTTTGCGCCGTACTGCCGCAGCTTTTGGGCGATTACGCGGATCAGCTCCTGGGAGCTGACCATACCGATCTTGACAGCATCCGGGTAGATATCCGTAAACACGGCATCCAGCTGCTGCGCTAAAAATTCCGGCGTTGAATTCAGGATGCCGGTTACCCCAGTGGTGTTCTGGGCGGTCAGGGCGGTGATGGCGCTCATGGCAAACACGCCGTTCATCGTCATGGTTTTGATGTCGGCCTGAATTCCGGCGCCGCCGCTGGAGTCACTGCCAGCGATTGTCAATGCTGTTCTCATGTTTTTCCTCCTGTTGCCCGTATCGGGCATGGTTCAGCATCAGGTAAAAATATCCGCCGTGCAAGGTGGTGCCCCCAATGCACAGCGCACCAACAGCGATAGGATGTATCGAACACCCCAAAGCTGCAAGGTCATAAAATTATAACTGCCCGGCCAGGCGGTACAGTTCCCGGCTGGCAGCGCAGGGGTCGGCCTGGGCAAAAATGGCGCTGACAACGGCCACACCGGCCAGCCCCCTGCCCTGCAGCTGCAGCAGGTTGGCGGCGTCAATGCCGCCGATGGCTACAACGGGGATGTTGACCGCCGCCGTTACCGCGCGCATGGTTTCAGCAGTAACAGGGTGGGCGTCCAGCTTGGTGCCGGTTACAAAGGCCGCGCCGCAGCCAAGGTAGTCCGCGCCGTCGGCCTGGGCGGCCAGCGCTTCGGCAGCGTTATGGGCCGATACGCCCAAAATCTTATCCGGCCCCAGCAGGGCGCGGGCGCGCTTAGCGGCCATATCGCTCTGGCCCACATGCACGCCGTCCGCCCCGGCTGCCAAAGCAACCTCGACATTATCATCAATCACAAACGGCACATGGCGGAAGTGGCACAGGGCGGACAGTTCCTCGGCTTCGGCCAGCAGGTCGTGTTCGTCCAGGCATTTTTCCCGCAGCTGCACAAAGGTTGCCCCGCCGTCAATGGCCTGGGCCACTACATCGGCAAGGCGGCGGCCGTTCAGCCAGGTGCGGTCGGTCACAGCGTACAGGCGCAGCTGCTGCGGCAGAACTTTCATAAACAAAACCTCCAAAAAAGGCAAAACAAAAAACGGGCGCGCCGGAAAAAGGCGCACCCGTTTTGTACACGAATGTTGCATTCTCCCTACGTTGGCATTACCCACATCAGGTTCATCGGGTCGGAACCGATTGTTCCCTCTCAGCCATAGTGGCTCCCCATAACGGGTACTATCATACCCCTTTTTGCGGATAAAAACAAGACCTTGACAAAATTCCCGTAAGTGTTTATGATGGGTAACGAAATCAGGGGAGCCTTTTTGGCTGAGAGGAAGCGCTGCTTCGACCCTTAATACCTGATGTGGACCATGCCACCGTAGGAAGACTTTCAACTATTTTGTTCTGTCTTTTTTGCAGGGGCTCCGCGTTGGGCCCCTGCTTTTTTGTATCATATCAGGGCCGGCCCGTTGGGCCGCCTTAGGGGAAAGGAAGGAAAACAGGCATTGTGCCCGAAGCTGCGGGGGAGCGCCCGGAGCTTTGTGATTCAGCGATGGGAAGCCGTGTTCCGGCGTGAGAGGAAGCCAGCAAGCTTCGACCGAACAGCGGGGAGAAGTGTTTGCCCGCTGCGCCCGTACAAGGCGGCTGACGGCAGATGCCTGCGGCAGCCTTCCGCTTTTTTGTTATATTGAAAAAGGAGTACTCGATATGAAAAAGTCCAATACCAAAAAGCTGGCTCTGGCCGGTGTTCTGTGTGCCGTTGCTGTTGTTGGTAGCATGTTTTCTTTCCCTGTATTTGGCAGCAAGTGCGCGCCGGTGCAGCACATGGTCAATGTACTGTGCGCCGTTCTGCTGGGGCCCTGGTACGGCGTTGGTGCCGCATTTGTGGCCAGCCTGCTGCGCAACCTGCTGGGCCTTGGCAGCCTGATGGCGTTCCCCGGCAGCATGTGCGGCGCTTTGCTGTGCGGCATTGTCTACCACAAAACCCACAAGCTTCTGCCCACTTTGATCGGTGAGGTGTTCGGCACCGGCATCATCGGCGGTTTGCTGGCATGGCCGGTCGCTATCCTGTTTATGGGCAAGGCCGCCGGTGATATTGCGTTCTATGCCTACATTGTGCCGTTCCTGGTTTCCACCGTGGGCGGTTCCATCATTGCCGGTATCATCCTGTTTGCACTGGAAAAGAACGGCACCCTGAAATCCATGCAGAACGCCCTGAACAAGTAACACGAGGTTTGTATTTATGTCCGTATCCGCACCGCTGGCTGCCATCCGGGCGCAGCACCCGCTTCTGCACTGCATTTCCAACATTGTTTCTGCCAACGACTGCGCCAACCTGGCGCTGGCCATCGGGGCAAGCCCCATCATGGCCCAGGCCCCGCAGGAAATGGCCGATATTGCCTCTTTGGCCAGCGCCGTTGTGCTGAACACCGGCACCCCGGACGAAGCCAAGTTCGCCGCTGCCCGCACCGCCGGTGCCACGGCAAACCGCCGCAGCATCCCTGTTGTGCTGGACCCGGTGGGCGTGGGCGCAAGCCCCTGGCGGCTGGCAAACATCCAGAGCCTTTTGCAGCAGGTGCAGCCCGCCATTGTGCGGGTGAACGCCGGGGAGGCCGCCGCCCTGCTGGGCCTTGGCGGCAGCGAGCACGGGGTGGACAGTCTGACCGCCCCAAAAGCGCCCGCCGGGCTAGCCGCAGCGTTGGCGCAAAAGCTGGGGTGTGTGGTGCTGCTTTCCGGCACCGAGGATCTGATTGCCGATGGGCAGCAGCTCTGCACCGTGCGCGGCGGCAGCGACCGGATGCGCACCGTGACGGGGGCCGGGTGTATGCTTTCCGTTTTGTGCGGGGCATTTGCGGCCGTGCAGCCGGGGGATGCCTTTACCGCTGCCGTGCAGGCCGCACGGTTCTGGAAAGCCTGCGCCGAGCAGGCTGAGGACCATGCCGCCGGGGCGGGCAGCTTCCGCGTGGCGCTGTTTGACGCGGCGGGCAATATGACAGATGAAGTATTTGCCGGGGAATAATTTTTATGGTGGCAACTTAGTTGTACAAGTGCGTTTTCCACCCCAGTACCCTGCTAATGACTGGTAAAACCATTGCCTTCACCATTGCCTTCTTTGTAGGGCGGGGTCACTGACCCCCGCTGCTCCCCTGCCCTAACACAAACAAAAATCAGCAAGGCCCGATACCGGGGTGAATCTCACCGCACGGTATCGGGCCTTGCTCTATATTGCTCTATATTTTATGTATTGCTTCCCCGTTTGCCTGCTTTACCCAATCAGGCCGCTGTTCTTGACAGCCTGGACGGCTTCGGTGATTTTTTCCACCGGCAGGGTCAGGGCAAAACGGACGTAGCCTTCACCAGACGGGCCAAAGCTGGAGCCGGGGGTGCAGATCACGCCGGCTTTTTCAATCATTTCCATGCAGAACTCCATGCTGGTGCCGTGCCCCTGCGGGACCGGTGCCCAGACGAACATGGAGCCGTGGCTGTCCGGCACATCCCAGCCGATGGAGCGGAAGCCCCCGCACAGGGCGTCGCGGCGGCGCTGGTATTCGGCACACTGGGCCTTGATGGGCTCCAACGGGCCTGTCATAGCGGCAATGGCGGCTTTCTGCTCCGGGATGAACTTGCCGAAATCGATCTGGGTGCGCAGCTTCTTGCATGCGGCAATCACATCACGGCGGCCCACCAAAAAGCTGATGCGCGCGCCGGTCACGTTGAAACTCTTGCTCAGGGAGAAGAACTCGACTGCGCAGGTCTCGGCGCCGGGAATGTTGAAGATGCTGTGGCCCACGGCACCATCAAAGATGATATCGCTGTAGGCGTTATCATGGATGAGCAGAATCTTATGTGCATTGCAGAAATCCACGATTTCCTGGTACAGCTCCGGGCTGCCCACGCTGCCCACCGGGTTGGCCGGCAGGGATACGATCATCATCTTGGCCTTATCGGCCACATCGTCGGGGATCTCCTTCACATTGGGCAGGAAGTTATGCTCTTTGGTCAGATGATAGTAGTACGGCACGCCGCCGCCCAGCTTGACGCCGGTAATGAACACCGGGTAGCAGGGGTCCGGCAGCAGCACCACATCGCCGTCGTTCAGCAGGGCAAGGCCCATGTGGCCCATGCCGTCCTGGCTGCCGTTAAAGCTCATGATCTGGTCCGGGGTAATACCGTCCACATCAAAGCGGCGCTTGTAATAAGCGCACACGGTATCCAGCAGTTCCGGCAGGTCCCGCAGGGAATACTTCCAGTTTTCGCTCACCATGGCGGCATCGCACAATGCCTGCTTGATGTGCGGCATCGGCTCAAAGTCCGGGGTACCGACCGAAAGATTATACAGCTTTTTGCCCTGTGCTTCCAGGGCCACCTTTTTATCATTCAGGGCGGCAAAAATTTCCGCGCCGAACAGGTCCAGCCGTTTTGAAAATTTCACTTCAAATGCCATGATTTTCTATCTCCTCTCCCAAGCCTGGGGTTATCCTCTATCCGGCAATACCAAATCATTCTAAGGCAATACCGCATAATTCTAAGTGCCGATACGGCGAGCGAGGTGCGGCAGATGCCAAGCCAAAAGCGCAGATAATACTGGATGTCTTATCGAGCATTTTGGCAACGCAGATGCCGTGCCGCAGCTGCCGGAGCGGTGCTTAAGCCGCAAGGCGGGAATTGTGCGGTGTTGCCATAAGCGCCGATACAGCGGGAATCATCTGGTATTGCTCTATCTCACTTTGCACGCTGAGCGCACAAATAGGCATCAATATCAAAGTCCAGCAGCTGCGTATCCTTTTTTAAGTACAGCGGGTGGTGCGGCTGGCCGGATTTTAACAGCGGGCCTGCCGTGTACCACTTTGCGCCTGCCGCTTTGCCGTCGGCGGCAAAATCCCGCATACAGTCCATCAGGTAATCCCGTTTCAGGATGATGTTTCCCCACGCCGCCCACACGGCAGGCTGGTCCGATAAAGACAGCAGATACCGGAACGCTTTGCGGTTTTCCGCGTGCAGGGCGGGGTTCAGCGCATGCTCCATATCATCGGGGCGGGTGGCGCGCTGGGCGTACACGTTGAACATCAAAAAACTGTCATACCCGTTAGCCAGGGCAATGCGCTGGGCGCTCTGCAAGGTGGGGTCCAGGGCATCCGGGGCCGCGGTGGATGGGTTGATACCTACGCAGATCAGCGGCTTTTTGCCGCGGGTGCCCAAAATATAACGGTACTCGGAGTAGGTATTGGGCACATACAGCCAGCGGGCCGCATCATAATCCGGGGAAGGCTGCAGCGCCGCCTGCAAAGCGGGTTCAAACAGCGCCAGTTCCAGCCCGGCGGTGGGGCCTTTTGGGATATGCATACAAGAAACCTCCTGAGGTACAGTTAAAAAGCTGCGTTTTGGACTGCATAGTAATTACTATACCACCGCCGCATACCTTGCGCAAGAGGGAACCGCGTGATATAATACCCTTTAACCTTTCAAGGTTTTATGCAACAGACTTTTTCAAAAAGGACGTGTTAAGATGGAAAAACGCCACAATTATGCGGCTGCCGGATTCCTGCTGCTGGGGATCGGCGCAGCGGGGCGGGCGTTCCTGGGTGTGCCGGAAGGCGTTACCATGGCGGAACTGAGCCTGACCGTGCTGCTGGTGATCGGCGCCCTGCTGCTGACACGGCAGGGGCTGGCTGCGCTTGTGTGCGGGTTGGCGGCCACGGCACTGGAGCTTGTTTTGTGCGGTTCCTGGGTGCAGGCCGGCGGGGTTTTGGCCGCTGCTGCGCCGTTTTTGCGGCTGGCTGACCTGTGGCTGCTGCTGGGTCTTGTGTGGGGCAGCCTGCCTGTGGCCCGCCGCGCTGTGGACAACCTGAAATACACCCGCTCCACCCGCATGATGCTGGTTGCCTGCGGGGTGCTGCTGGCTGCCCACACGGTGCTGCGCATTGCCAGCCTTGCTGCGCCTGCCAGTGTGCCGCTGGGCAAGGCTTCTTCCGGCAGCTTTGTGGTATTTTCGGTACTGCTGCTGTGGTACACCGTGCTGATGGTCAAAGCCTACAACGTTCAGCGTACCAAACATTGAGCATACGGCCGTTCTGCGCCCTTTGGGGCGCGGGATGGCCGTATTTTTATTCTATTATTTTGCGCGGAATCTCTTTACATCTTTAATGCATAAAAGTATAATAAATTTATCTATTCCCGCGTAACTTGGTGGGTTGTGGATGAAGAGGAATGGAAGAGGTTCGGAAGAGATTAAAAGAGGAGAGTATATTCATGCAACTTGATCTTTCCCGGTTTTCACCGGTTGAGCGCAGCACTTTGCAGCTGCGTGTATTATACGAGGGTGCAGGCTACCGCAAATTTCGCTGCTCCCATTTTGAGGAATATTCGCTCTATCAGCAGAATGAGCGCTTTCTTTCGGATTCTCAGGTCATTACTTTTACCGACCTGGACGGCAAGCTGCGCGCCATCAAGCCGGACGTAACGCTTTCGATCGCCAAGAACGCCCAGCCCGCCGCCGGGGAATGCAAAAAGTATTATTATACAGAGCAGATCTGCCGCCCCAGCCGGGAAAGCCACACCTTCTCGGAGATCAGCCAGATGGGCCTGGAGTGCATCGGTGCGGTTGGCGCTGCCGAACAGGCCGAGGTTGTGCGCCTTGCGCTGGAAAGCCTGGCCAGCCTGGAAGTTCCCACCGTGCTGGAGGTCAGCCATATGGGCTTTGTGACCGCCCTGCTGGACACCCTGCATGTGGATGCCGCCGCCCGCCCGCGCCTGCTGGAGCTGCTGCGCGACAAAAACGCCCACGAGCTGCATGCCGCCGCGCTGCAAAGCGGGCTGGATGAAGCCGCCGCCAACGCGCTGACCGCTATTTTAAGCCTGCACGGTCCCTTTGGCACCACGCTGGCCGCCGCCCGCAGCCAGTGCCAGTGCGAAGCCCAGCAGGACGCCCTGCTGGAACTGCAGAGCCTGCAGAATGAACTGGGCGATGCCGGACGCGGCATGCAGCTGGATCTGAGCCTTGCCGGTGATATGGAATATTACAACGGCCTGGTGTTCAGCGGTTATGTGGCCGGGGTGCCCCGTGCCGTGCTGAAAGGCGGCCGGTATGACCTGCTGGCTCAGCGCTTTACCCCCGGTGCCTGCGCCCTGGGCTTTGCCCTTTACCTGGACGAGCTGGAACGCCTGAGCGCTCCCCTGCCGCCGGTACAGCAGCAGGGCACCGAGCGCCAGTGGCTGAACATCGCCCTGCCCAAAGGCCGCCTGGGCGATAAAGCCTATGGCCTGCTGGCCGCCGCCGGGTATGAAGCCAACGAAAACTATAACGAGACCCGCAAGCTGGTGGTGGAGAACCCCGAAGCCGGGGTGCGGTACTTCCTGGTCAAGCCCAGCGACGTTGCCATTTATGTGGAGCACGGCGCTGCCGACATTGGCATTGTGGGCAAGGATATCCTGACCGAATCCGGTGCCGATGTGTACGAACTGCTGGATACCGGCATGGGCAAGTGCCGCATGTGCGTGGCAGGCCCCAGGAACTTTGTGGACGATGAAAGCCGCGCCCTGCGCGTTGCCACCAAGTTTGTGAACATTGCCCGCGCCCATTACGAGAGCATTGGCCGCGATATTGACATCATCAAGCTGAACGGCTCCATTGAGCTGGCTCCCATCCTGGGGCTTTCGGATGTGATCGTGGATATTGTGGAGACCGGCACCACCCTGAAAGAAAACAATCTGACCGTACTGGAAGAGTTCATGCCCATTTCGGCACGGTTCATTGCCAACAAAGCCAGCTACAAATTCAAGTACGCGCAGCTGACCGAACTGCTGAACAAGATGAAGGAGGCGCTTGCCAAATGATCCGCATTTTTGAGTTTGACGCTTTGAAGCCTGAAGAAATCCTGAACCGTGATATCCGTGCGGAAGCCAGCGTGGAAGCAACCGTGGATGCCATTATCGCCGATGTGCGCGCCCGCGGTGATGCCGCCCTGAAAGATTACGCTCTGAAATTTGACCACGCCCAGCTGGACGAGCTGCGGGTGAGCCAGGCGGAAATTGACGAAGCCTTTGAAGCCGCCGGTGAGGATTTTGTGACTACCCTGAAGATGGCCGCCGCCAACATCCGCGCCTTCCATGAGCACCAGGTCCACAAGAACTTTGTGATGAACGATACCCCCGGCATTGTGCTGGGCCAGAAATATACCCCGATTGAAAAAGCCGGTGTGTATGTGCCGGGCGGTACTGCCGCTTACCCCAGCACCGTACTGATGGATGTGATCCCCGCCAAGGTGGCCGGTGTGAAGGAGATCGTGATGACCACCCCCGCCGGGCCGGATGGCAAGGTGAATCCCTCCATCCTGGCTGCTGCGGTGATTGCCGGTATTGACAAGATCTTCAAGACCGGCGGTGCCCAGGCCGTGGCCGCGCTGGCATACGGCACCGAGAGCATCCCCGCGGTGGATAAGATCGTCGGCCCCGGCAATATTTACGTTGCCACCGCCAAGCGCAAAGTGTTCGGCAAGGTTGGCATTGATATGATCGCCGGGCCTTCGGAGATTCTGGTGCTGGCGGATGGCAGCTGCAACCCCGCCTGGGTGGCAGCTGACCTGCTGAGCCAGGCCGAGCATGACAAGCTGGCCAGCCCCGTGCTGGTAACGGACAGCGCCGAGCTGGCCAAGGCCGTACAAGCCGAGCTGGAAGTGCAGATCCCACAGCTGCCCCGCGCCGCCATCGCCCGCGCCAGCGTGGACACCAACGGCAAGATCATTGTGACGGACGATATGAACAAGGCCATTGACGCCGTGAACATCATTGCCCCGGAGCATTTGGAAATTTGTGTGGACGACCCGTTCGCCGTTTTGAACAGCGTAAAGAACGCGGGCAGCATTTTCCTGGGCAAGAATGTGCCGGAAGCGTTGGGCGATTATTTTGCCGGCCCCAACCACACCCTGCCCACCAGCGGCACGGCACGTTTTTCCAGCCCGCTGGGCGTGGACGATTTTGTGAAAAAGTCCAGTTTCATTTATTACACCCGCGATGCCCTGGGCAAAGTTCAGTCCCGCATTGCCGATTTTGCCGAGCATGAGGGCCTGCACGCCCACGCCAAGAGCGTTACCATCCGTTTTGAAGACCAGTGAAGGATGGGGTACCGGAGCGGAAGGCCAACCGTTTAGCGACATATAATTACAGCCAATCCGGTGTGTATTTCGTTACGATTTGTTCCAAAAACAAGCGTTGCACCTTTGGAACGATTGTAGGGGGCGGCGTCCCCGACGCCCCGCGAACCCGATTGTCACCAACCGGTAAAATTGTTGCACGGCAGTTGGGGAATATGATTGCATTTTATCCCCATGTGCGGATTGAAAAATATGTTGTAATGCCCAATCACATCCATTTATTGATTGCCATTCAGCAAGGCCCATCCGGGGCGTCGAGGACGCCGCCCCCTACATCCGCCCGCGCAAGCCAGGTCATCCCGATGTTTATCTCCACTTTGAAACGGCTGACCAACAAAACTGCCGGGCATGCACTCTGGCAGCGCGGATATTACGACCACATCATCCGCTCCCCGGACGATTACAACACCATCTGGCACTACATCGACACCAACCCCGCCAAATGGGCGCAGGATACACGTTATGTCACGGACTTTCCTGATCCGGTGCGGCGGCCCGGCTGCTGCACCAACAAAGAGGTGACCCAAATGAGCCGTTATTTTACCAAAACGCTGGCTGCGCTGGAGCCTTATACCCCCGGCGAGCAGCTGAAACTGCCTGACCTTGTCAAGCTGAACGCCAACGAAAACCCCTACCCGCCTGCCCCCGGCGTGGCGGCGGCGGTGACCGGAGCAGTGCCGGGGCTGCGGCTGTATTCCGATTTGACCGAAGCCGCGCTCTGCGCCGCCATTGCCTGCCACTGCGGCGTGCAGCCGGAAAATATTTTGTGCGGCAACGGCAGCGATGAAAACCTGCTGCTGGCGCTGCGCGCTTTCTGCGATGAAACCCACCCGCTGGCATTTGCCGATATCACCTACAGCTTTTACCCGGTTTTGTGCGATTTGTTGCACATTCCGCAGCATGTGATCCTGGTGGAGGAAGATTTCTCGCTGGATTTGAGCAAGTACCACGGCCTGAATGAGACCATCGTGATTGCCAACCCCAACGCCCCCACCACCCTGCTGCAGCCGGTGGCCGCCATTGAGGAAGTGGTGCGCACCAACCCCGACAGCATTGTGATTGTGGACGAGGCGTACATTGATTTTGCCGGGCCAAACGCCAGCTGCGTTCCGCTGACCAAGAAATATGACAATGTGATTGTGGTGCAGACCTTCTCCAAATCCCACAATCTGGCCGGTGCCCGCGTGGGCTTCTGCGTGGCAAACCCGGAGTTGATTGCCGATATGAACCGCATCAAGTTCAGCTATAGCCCATACAACGTCAATTCCCTCTCCCAGGCTGCCGCCGTGGCCGCCATGGAGGATGAGAATTACTTCCGTGATACGGTGGGCAAGATCTGCGCCACCCGCGCCGACACAATGGCCAAGCTGCGGGAGCGCGGTTTTACCGGGCCGGATTCCGCCACCAACTTTTTGTTCGTTACCACCAGCCGCATGCCCTGCAAACAGATTTTTGAGCGCCTGCGGCAAAAAGGCGTGCTGATCCGCTATTTCAGCGCCCCGCGCCTTTCCGATTATCTGCGCATCACCATCGGTACCCCGGAACAGATGCAGCGATTCTTTGAGGAGCTGGATTTGATTTTGGGGTAAAGTGGCATGGGGACGGAATTACCAGACCGCAAAGGGAACCGGTTAAAGGGGTATGATTACAGTGCCCGCGGCGTGTATTTTGTTACCATATGCACCCAAAACCGTGTATGTAACCTTGATTCCGTTGTAGGGGCCGATGCTCGCATCGGCCCGCATGACGGGCTCAACCCTGATGTGCATATTGAATTATCACCGCTGGGCCGCATTGCTGAACAGGCATTATTGCAAATGGATGGTTTGCTGCATTATGTAATTATGCCAAACCATATTCATTTTTTGGTGGGCATCCAACCCAAAGCGGACGGGACGATGCAAGCATCGTCCCCTACAAATATTTCCCAGGTTGTCCGCACTGAAACCGATTACTGGGCCATTGTGCAATAAAACCCGCTCAAATGGGTTTTGGACCCACTGTATCAGGAGGGAACACCATGAACCTGTATGACAGAATTAAACCCGGCAAACGGCGGCGTGGCTGGGGCGGGGCGGTGTTCCTGGCGGTGGCCTGTGTGGTTCTGGTAATCTGCATTGGCACCATTGGCTGGGCGGCGCGTTACCACCAGCGCTACCGCAGGTTTTCCACCGATTTTGCCGCCAGTGTGGAAAACGCGGGCAAGATCGGCGCTGCGCTGACCCGCAACGGCGAAACCTCCTCCCTGGACCCGGATGCCAGCAGCCGGTTATGCCGGTTGATCTGCGCCGCCGGGGCGGGCAAAGTGCAGCCAAGCTGCCCGCAGGGGGAGCCGCTCACCGTCCGCTACCACAGCGGCGCGGTGCTGGACTTGTGGGAAGTGAAAATACCCGAAGAGACCGCCAAAAACCCCACCGGCGTTTTTGTGCGTTATACCTTTGCCGATGGAACGGTTTACCAATATGACACGGACCAGATCCAAATGAACGAGGTCCGGCTGGCCCTGGGGCTACATTAACCCCAGGTATTAAGAGGGGCGCTGCAACAGCAGCATACAAAAAGGGGGAACGTATATGATCGCAATTATTGATTACGGCGTGGGCAACTTGTTCAGTCTGGCTTCCAGCCTGAAAAGCCTGGGGCTGGAAACCAAAGTGACCCGCGACGCTGCCGCCATCCGCGCGGCGGACCACATCATTCTGCCCGGTGTGGGCGCGTTTGCCGATGCCATGGCCAAGCTGGAAGCCACCGGCCTGGTGCCCGTTATCAAGCAGGAAGTGGAGCACAAACCTCTTTTGGGCATCTGCCTGGGCATGCAGCTGCTGTTTGAAAAAAGCTATGAGTACGGCGAACACACCGGCCTTGGCCTGATTCCCGGCGAAGTGTGCCCGCTGGCAGACGATTTGAAAGACCCCAGCCTGAAAGTGCCGCACATCGGCTGGAACCGGCTGGACATTGTGCCGGGGCGGGAAAACGACCCGCTGTTCAAGTACACCAAACCCGGTGAGTATGTGTATTATGTGCACAGCTTTTACGCCAAAAACTGTGCCGCCAACACGCTGGCTGCCAGTGAGTACAGCATCCCGGTAACGGGCGCTGTGAAAAACGGCCTGGTATACGGCACGCAGTTCCACCCCGAAAAATCCGGCGATACCGGCCTGCGCATGCTGCGGGCCTTTGCAGAATTGTGAGGTGCAGCCATGAAGTTATATCCTGCCATTGATCTGCGCGGCGGGCAGGCCGTGCGCCTGTACCAGGGCGATTACGACCAGATGACCGTTTATAATGCAGACCCCGCCGCCCAGGCACGGGAGTTTATTGCCGCCGGGGCCAAGTACCTGCATGTGGTGGACTTGGACGGCGCCAAGGATGACACCACCGCCAACATGACCACCATTGCCGCCATTGCTAAGCAGAGCGGGCTGTTTATCGAGGTCGGCGGCGGCATCCGTGACGAAGCCCGCATTGAACAGTATCTTTCCCTCGGCGTGGGGCGCTGCATCCTGGGCACCATTGCCGTAAAGGATTTTGATTTTACCGCCCGCATGGCGCAGAAATACGGCCCCAAAATTGCCGTTGGCGTGGACATGCGCGATGGCCTTGTGGCTGTGAACGGCTGGAAAGAAGTCACCCCCGAACCGGGCGTTGCTTTCTGCCGCCGCTGTGCCGAAGCTGGCGTGCAGGCGATCATCGCCACCGATATTTCCCGCGACGGCACAATGCAGGGCACCAACATGGATCTGTACCGTGAGCTGTTGCAGATTTCCGGCCTGGAGATCACGGCATCCGGCGGCATTGCCCGCATGGAAGAGCTGGCGGAGCTGCAGGCCATGGGCTGCCACGCCGCAATTTTGGGCAAATCCATCTACACCGGTGCCATCGACCTCAAACAGGCTGTGGCACTGTATCAGGAATAAGGGGGCTGGGCGCATGATTACCAAACGCATTATCCCGTGCTTGGATGTAAAAGACGGCCGTGTGGTCAAGGGTGTCAACTTTGCCGGATTACAGGATATGGCCGACCCGGTCGAGATGGCCCGCTATTACAACGCGGCCGGGGCTGATGAGCTGGTGTTTTATGATATCACCGCCAGCGTGGAGGGCCGCACGATTTTTACCGATATTCTGCGCCGCGTTGCCAGCGAAATTTTTATCCCGCTGACGGTCGGCGGCGGCATCGGCAGCCTGGAAGATTTTGACCGGGTGCTGAAATGCGGTGCCGACAAAGTAAGTGTCAACTCTGGTGCCATCAAGAACCCGGCCATTATTTCCGCCGCTGCCCAGCGTTACGGCAATCAGTGCGTGGTGCTTTCGGCGGACATCAAGCGGGTGGATGGCAAGTTCAAGCTGTTCACCAAAGGCGGGCGCGAAAACACCGGCATTGACGCGCTGGACTGGCTGGAGCATGGCGTGAAAAACGGCGCGGGCGAGCTGGTTGTCAACTCGATTGACACGGACGGCGTAAAGAACGGCTTTGACCTGGAGCTGCTGGACGCTGTGGCCCAGCGCTGTGCTGTGCCCATCATCGCTTCCGGCGGTGCTGGCAAGATGGATGACTTCAAGGAGCTGTTCTTGAACCATCCCCGCGTGGACGCCGGGCTGGCAGCCTCCATCTTCCACACGAAGCAGGTGGACATCCGCGATTTGAAGCTTTACCTGCGTGAAAACGGCGTGGAGATGCGGGTATAACAGGCAAAAGCAGCCCATATAATTGGGGCTTGCCAAACAACGCAAAACACGCTAAACTATACTTATAATTTTTTACTGAGAATGGGGAATCTTTTGGGAATCCGGCTGTGCGGTTCGCATGAATCTGCGGCCCGGCAGAGTGTACCCAGCCTTTCGCCGTTTTAGATAAGGAGTTCGCCATGGAAATCACCGAAAATTCCAAAACTCTGAAATTTGATGCCAACGGCCTGATTCCGGCCATTGTGCAGGATCACTACACCAAAGAGGTTCTGACCCTGGCTTATATGAACGCCGAAACCCTGGCTTTGACGATTGCCGAGGGCCGCACGGTGTTCTGGTCCCGCAGCCGCCAGGAGATCTGGCGCAAGGGCGAAACCAGCGGCAATGTGCAGCGCGTGGTTTCCATCACCGCAGACTGCGATAAGGACGCTTTGGTCGTGGATGTTATCAAGAGCGGCCCCGCCTGCCACACCGGCGCGGAAAGCTGCTTCTTTAACCCGGTCTATGTTTCCGATGAGCTGAAGCAGTTCACCTGGCAGGGGCTGTATGAGCTGATCGAAGGCCGCAAGACCAACCCCAAAGAGGGCAGCTACACCACCTACCTGTTTGATAAGGGTCTGGAAAAGATTCTGAAAAAGGTCGGCGAGGAATCCACCGAAGTGATCATTGCAGGCAGCAAGCGCGACAAAGAGGAAACCGTTTACGAGATCAGCGACCTTGCCTACCATGTGATGGTTTTGATGATTGAACTTGGCATTTCCGTAGAAGACATCACCAAAGAGCTGGAAAAGCGCCATGTTATTGACCATAAAGTGAAACAGGAGAGGATGCAGTAATGGCTAAGGAATATCTGCTCAGTTCGGTTCATGTTCACACCAAGCTGTGTGACGGCAAAAACACCCTGGAGGAGCTTGCCCTGAGCGCCTGGAAAGCCGGGCTGAAAACGCTGGGCTTCTCTGGCCACAGCCACACCCCGCACGACATTGAGTATTGCATGACCAATGCACGCACCCAGCTGTACCGCGCCCAGGTAGCCAAGCTGAAAGAGCGCTATGCCGGCAAGCTGGACATTTTGTGCGGCCTGGAATGGGATCTGTACAGCGATGACGACCCGGCTGCCTATGATTACTGGATCGGCAGCGCCCATTATGTCAAGGGCCCCAAGACCGGCAAATATTACGAGATTGACTGGCGCGAAGCGGATCTGGCTGCCTGCATCCAGGACGACTTTGACGGCGACGGCCTTGCTGTGGTGGAAACGTATTTTGCCAACGTAGCCGCAGTTGCCGCCAAAAAGCCCACCATCCTGGGGCATTTTGACCTGATCAAAAAGGTGAACGGCAGCGGCAAGTTTTTTGATGAATCCGACCCGCGCTACACCGCCGCTGCCCACAAGGCACTGGAAGCTGCTGCACAGGCTGGCTGCGTGCTGGAAGTGAATACCAGCTCGGTTTATCGCGGCTTCCGCGAGGATTACTTTCCCTCCCCGGCCATCCTGAAAGAATGGCTGACCATGGGCGGCAATGTGACCATTACCGCCGATGCCCACGAAGCCAAGGCCCTGACCTTTGGCTTTGAGGAAGCCGCCGCACAGCTGAAGGAACTGGGCTATACCCGTGTTCTGGTGCTGGGCAAGGACGGTTTTGCCCCCTGTGAGCTGTAAAACGCAAAACACACCGCATTTTGCCGGGTGCGCACTTGCCGCACCCGGCTTTTGCTGTTATAATGGGAAAAAGCGTTTTTTCGGGAAAGTCGGAAAGCCATATAAGACGTTAGATCCATTGAAATGTGCGGTATAATTATTGCCCATCCGGGACGTCGGGGACGCCGCCCCTACAAGTAATTTGTGGATTAGTCACATATTTTCAATGTTCAATCCGACCTAAGTTCCGGCGGGGTCAGTGACCCCGCCCTACATATAAATTTATCATTCATCCCAATTTCTAATTAACTCCGCCCTCCTAACCCCCTAACTAACACGAAAGGTGTACACTAATTTATGAACTTCACTGAACTTTCTTCCTCCGTGCGGCCGGAGATCATCCGGGCAACACAGGCAATGGGATATACCGAGATGACCGAAATCCAGCAGAAGGCCATTCCCCTGATGCTGGCCGGGCATGATATGATTGCCAAGGCCCCCACCGGCACTGGCAAAACCGTTGCGTTCGGCATTCCCATTCTGCAAAAGGCCGCTGGTTTCCCGGCAGGTGCGCCCAAGGCCGTTGTGCTCAGCCCCACGCGTGAGCTGGCACAGCAGATTGCACAGGATCTGACTAACCTGGCGCAGTTCCTGCCGGAGATCCGCGTGGTGTGCGTGTACGGCGGTGCCGGGCTGGAAAAGCAGCAGAAACAGCTGAAAGCCGGCTGCCAGATCGTCGTTGCCACCCCCGGCCGCCTGATGGACCACTACCGCCACCATGCGCTGGATCTTTCGCAGGTGACGACCATTGTGCTGGACGAAGCCGACGAAATGCTGAACATGGGCTTTTACAAGGATGTGCGCGGCATCATTGACCTGCTGAAAAGCAGAGAGTCCCTATCCATGTTCAGCGCCACCATCAGCCGCGAGGTACTGGATATCGGCTGGCTGTACCAGCACAACGCCGCCGAAGTAGACGTTCAGCCGGTGCAGGAATCCAGCCCCAAAATTGCCCAGTACAAGCTGCTGACCACCGGCCGCGACAAGCTGGCTGACCTGGCCCAGATCATCATCAGCAAGGATTACAAGCGCGTAATGGTGTTTTGCAACACCAAGTACAACACCGGCATGCTGGCAAACCAGCTGGCCCGGCTGCATTTTAATGTAGACTGCCTGCATGGCGATTTGAGCCAGGCGGAACGCAACCGCATCATGCAGCGCTTTAAGGCCGGCGAGATCAATGTGCTGGTTGCCACCGATGTGGCCGCCCGCGGCATCGATGTTTCGGATGTGGATGCCGTCATCAACTATGATGTGCCCGAAGAGAACGAGCATTACACCCACCGCATCGGCCGCACCGGCCGCGCCAAGCGCGAAGGTGCCAGCTACCTGTTCTATACCAAGGACGAGCAGAAGCGCGTGGACACCCTGCTGCGCCTGACCCGCAATACGGATGACTGCCGCAGCGTGCATTTTGACTTCAACCATGAAAAACTGGTGGTGGAAGAAAAGCAGAACGTGGATAAGTTCAACATCAAGTGCTATTTCTGATCGTATTTCTGCCAATATAAAATAACGTGGGGCGGTGCTTGTGCATCGTCCCACGTTTTTTGTACCTTTTTGTCGGCCAGTCCCGTGCGCGCTTTCTATCCGGCGCTGGGGCAGCCTCAAACTAAAGGCAACACCGCACAATTCTGCCTGCCCCGGCAGCCGCTGCAAAGGCGAAGCACACCGGAACACACCACGCTCTTTGCACAAGATAGGCCATAAACAAAGGACCAAAGCCGCACGCTTTTCAGCTAATGGCTTTGGTCCTTTTCAATTCTATTGTCGCCGGGTATCCGATTCCGGGGTTGGGGCTGTTACTCGGTTTTGCCTGCAGGCAGGGTAAAGGTGAAGCGGCACCATTTGCCCATCTCGCTTTCGGCCTTGATCTGGCCGCCGGACAGGGTGATCAGCACCTTGCAGATATGCAACCCCAGGCCGCTGCCGCGGGTGTTCAGGCCGCGGGAGCGGTCCTCCTTATAAAAGCGCTCAAACACAAAGGGCAGGGCATCCGGCGCAATGCCGTCGCCGGTGTTCTCGATGGTCACCCGCACCATGTCGTTTTCCTGCTGGATATCAAACTTGATGACGCCATCCGGCGGGGTAAACTTGATGGCGTTATCCACAATGTTGTAGACCACTTGATGGATAAAGTCCGGGTCGGCATACACCATGGTGCCCGTGGGGCCAAGGCCCTGGATATCAATCTTGCCATCCTCAATGCGGCGCTCATCCGAAAGCACCACGTCCGTAACGGTGGACCAGATATCGTAATTTTTAGGAGTACCTTTCACCTCGCCGGATTCCAGTTTGGTGATATCCAGCATGTTCTGCACCAGCCGGGCCAAGCGGCCGGTTTCCTGCGATACCACGCCAAGATAATGCTTGTACTCGCTTTCCGGGATGGTGCCGTCCAGCATGCCGTCAATAAAGCCCTTGATGCTGGTCATGGGGGTGCGCAGTTCATGGGCAATGTTGCCCATAAACTGCCCGCGGGAGTTATCAATATTTTGCAGGCGGCCCGCCATGTTGTTAAAGGTCGTGGCAAAATCCGCCAGCTCCTGACAGCCAGTTACGGGGGCGCGTGCGGTGAAATCGCCGCCGCCCAGCCGTTTGGCGGCCTGGCTGATCTGTTCGATCGGCCAGGTAATGCGCCGCGCCAGCACCATGCACAAAATGCCGCAGACAATCAGGATGACCGCCGAGGACAGCAAGAGCATCGTCAGGATGGAGCGGATATAGACCGCCAGCGCATGTACCGGTGTTGCAGCAAACAAATAACCCTCGCTACCGCCCAGATTCACGCGGCGGCCCGCAATATAATACTTATCGTGCAGGGTATCGTCCATGGTACCCATAAGAAAGATATCCTTGCCGCTGTCCATCTCTTCCTGCAAGTTCTGCGGGATCTTTGCACTTTCGGCTACATCTTTGCCGGTGTGCATCAGGATGTTGCCATCCTGGTCTGCCACAAACACAAGTGCGTCCGATGATGTATTGAACAGTTCAAAGCCGGTCTTGGCTCGCTCCACCAACTCATTGTCCCCGCCGGGCAGGGTCACAATGTTTCCTTCCGAAGCATAGGTCTCCGCCATGGCAGTAGCACCGTCCAGCACGGCAGTCAGGGCACTTTTTCGCTCCTGGGCAAAGTACGCGCAGGAGAGCCCCGTTTGCAGCATGCACATCAACACCAGCGCCACCAGCAGCAGCGAGGCAAAGGTTGCAAACACTTCCCCGCTTACGCTGCGCAGCGGGGCTGCCCCGTTATTCTCTTCTTTTTTGGCGCGGCACATTATTCTTTAACCTCAAACTTGTAACCAACGCCCCACACGGTTTTCAGGTTCCACTGTTCCGAGGCTCCCTCCAGCTTTTCGCGCAGGCGCTTAACATGGACGTCGATGGTGCGGGAGTCGCCATAATATTCAAAGCCCCACACTTCATCCAGCAGCTGGTCACGCGTATAGACCCGGTTGGGGTGCCCAGCCAGGCAGGCCAGCAGTTCCAACTCTTTGGGCGGCGCATCCACCACTTTACCCTTCACTTTCAGCTCATAGCGGTTCATATCCAGGTGCAGGTTGTCAAAGTCATAAACGCCCTTGTTTTCTTCGTCCTTGCTGCCGCAGCGGCGCAGAACAGCCTTGATACGGGCCGTCACTTCCTTGGTTTCAAAAGGCTTTACGATGTAATCATCCGCACCCAGTTCCAGGCCCAGAACCTTATCATAGGTTTCGCCCTTTGCCGTCAGCATAATGATGGGGGTCTGGTTGTTCTGGCGGATCTTGCGGCAGACTTCCCACCCATCAATGCCGGGCATCATCACATCCAACAACACAAGGTCCGGGTGCAGCTTATCAAATTCCTGCAGTGCAGCAGTGCCATCATTGGCAATGGTCACACCGTATCCCTCTTTGACCAGGTACAGGCGCAGCAGTTCACAGATGTTTTTATCATCATCCACAACCAGAATTTTCTCGTTTGACATGGGTTTTATGCCCTCCTACTCTATGGCAACACCGCACAATTCCCGCCTGACGGCTTAAGCACCGCTCCGGCGGCTGCGGTACGGCATCTGCGTTGCCAAAATGCTCGATAATGTCGGGTTGCGGTACCCGCATCGTGCTTCGGGGGCAAAAGCCCCTCGCACTCTGCGACCGCTGCCCCTGCTTCGGTTCGCTGTTTCCGCCACTGGCGGCGCTCACCTTTGCAGCATCCAGTATTATCTGCGCTTTTGGCTTAGCATCTGCCGCACCTCGCTCGCCGTATCGGCACTTAGAATTATGCGGTATTGCCCTATGTTTTCCCGCGCCGGACAGGGCCGGTACGGGGGTATTTTGATTTGACCTTTTAACATTATAAGGCATAAATGTGGAAAAATAAAGAACAACCGGTGGTCAAAACAGGTAAAATGTGTAGAATTGCGCAAAATTATGAGCATGGCCGCGCCCTGCCCTTGCACGCAGTGCGCTGGTTGGGTATAATGATAGACAGTCAAAATATTCCGTTAAGGAGAATGAGTACAAATGAAATTAGGTATCGTCGGTTTGCCCAATGTTGGCAAATCCACTTTGTTCAATGCGCTGACCAGCACCCAGAATGCTCAGGCAGCCAACTATCCGTTCTGCACCATTGAGCCGAACTCCGGCATTGTTCCGGTTCCTGATGCCCGGCTGGACAAACTGGCCGAGATCTGGCAGACAGACAAAAAGACCCCCGCCATTGTGGAGTTTGTGGATATCGCCGGTCTGGTCAAAGGTGCCAGCCAGGGCGCTGGTCTGGGAAACAAGTTCCTGGGCCATATCCGCGAGTGCGATGCCATTGTACATGTGGTGCGCTGCTTTGACGATGACAACATCATCCATGTTGTGGAGGATGTGAACAAGCCGGAAAGCGTTGACCCCATCCGCGATATTGACGCCATCGATCTAGAGCTGATCCTGGCCGACCTGGAAGTTGTCAGCAACCGCCTGGGCCGCCAGCAGAAAGCCGCCAAGACCGGCAATAAGACCGCTGCTGCCGAAGCTGCCTGGCTGGCAGAGCTTGCCGCTCATCTGGAAGGCGGCAAGCCCGCCCGTTCCTTTGCCTTTGACCCGGATGACGACAGCCAGAACACCGCTCGCAAAGAACTGGGTCTGCTCTCCGCCAAGCCGGTGATTTATGCCTGCAACGTGGGCGAGGATGACCTGCTGGGCGGGTTGGACGAGAACCCGTACTATCCGTTGGTTGCCGCCCGCGCCAAAGAGGAAAACGCACAGGCAATCCCCATCTGTGCCAAGACCGAGGAAGATATCGCCGGTTCCAGCCAGGAAGAAAAGCTGGCGTTCCTGCACGAGATGGGCATTGAATCCACCGGCCTGGATAACCTGATTAAGGCAAGCTATGATCTGCTGGGCCTCATCAGCTTTTTGACGGACGGCAAAAAGGAATGCCGCGCCTGGACCATCAAGCGCGGCACCAAAGCCCCGCAGGCTGCCGGCAAAATCCATTCCGACTTTGAGCGCGGCTTTATCCGCGCCCAGGTCATCAGCTATGACGCACTGGCCGACAACAACTTTGACTATGCTGCGGTTAAGGCCAAGGGCCTGCAGCGCACCGAGGGCAAGGAATACGTTGTGAATGATGGCGATGTGATCGAATTCCTCTTCAACGTCTGATAAAAAGGAGCAATACCATGATCATTGGCATTATGGGCGCTATGCCCGATGAAGTTGACCAGCTGTGTGCCAAGCTGGAGCAGGTGACCAAAGAAACTTACGCCGGGGTGGAGTACCACCAGGGCATGCTGAACGGCCGCCAGGTCGTTGTGTGCTGCGCCGGTATGGGCAAGGCAAACGCCGCTTCCACCGTGCAGGTTCTAATTACCAAGTACGGTGCCGAGAAGATCATCTTCTCCGGCATTGCAGGCAACATGACCAGCAAGATCGGCATTGGTGATGTCTGCGTGGGCGAAACCGTGGTATATCACGACGCCCAGAACGACATGATTGCCCAGAGCGCACCGTTCACCGCAGAGTACCACGGCGACCCGGCCTTGGTCAAAGCTGCACTGGATGCCTGCAACGCCTGTGGTGTTAAGGCCATTGCCGGCAAGATTGCCACCGGTGACCTTTTTGTTGGCGATGCCGCCACCAAAAAGGCTATCGAGGACAAATGCCAGCCCGACTGCGTGGAGATGGAAGGCGCTGCTGTAAGCCAGGTTGCCGCCCGCAACGGCGTGCCCTGCGTCATCCTGCGCGCCATGAGCGACAACGCGGACGAGAGCGGTTATGAAGTTCTTGTCGTGAAAAAGTTCAGCATCGGCGAGTACATCAAAACTGCCACCGCCATTGTGGCAAATATGATCGAAGCACTGTAATTGGGGAAAACGCTTTTAGGAAAAGTATAAAACACTTTTAGGAAAAGTATAAAATAACGGTAAAAAGATGAAAATTACACGTGAAGAAGAAAGCAAAATAAAAGGCACACCTGAGGTTTCTGCTCCGGCCCTGACTGAAACGCCGGAACAGCCCGCAGCGGCCGCAAAGCCTGCCACGCGCTGGGCGGCTATTCCGCTGTGGGGGCGGGTACTGCTGATTCTTGGCATTGCACTCCTCTTGTTGGTATTCGTTGGCTATGCCGCTTTGCAGGGCATGCTGGGGCGCATCCGGCGTGCATCGGCCACCGAGGCAGTCTCCCAACAGGAAGAGACCTTTGAATCGGACGAAAACGCCGATGATACCTTGAGCCCGGAGGATGTAATCTGGAACGGGGCCGACACCAGCGTGATGCAGGACAAAGACATTGTGAACCTGTTGCTGATTGGCCAGGACCGCCGCGAAGGCCAGGACCGCCAGCGGTCCGACAGCATGATCATGGTCACGCTGAACAAAAAGACCAAACAGATCAGCATGACCTCCTTTATGCGGGACCTGTATGTACAGATTCCCGGCTACAGCGACAACCGCATCAACGCAGCCTATGCCTTTGGCGGCATGGATCTGCTGGACAGCACGCTGAACACCAATTTTGGTGTAGAGATTGCTGGGAATGTGGAAGTTGACTTTGGCGAGTTCCAGACCTTGATCGACAGCATTGGCGGCATTGACCTAGAACTGACCCAGGACGAGGCAGATTATATCTGCGGCAGAAAGCGAGATGTAACCTACCCACAGCAGCTCCGCACGGACTGGAACCTGCATGAAGGGGTAAACCACCTGACCGGCGAGCAGGCCCTGATCCATGCACGCAACCGCTCCCTGGGCAACGATTATGCCCGCACCGACCGCCAGCGTGCTGTGCTGATGGCGATCACCAATAAAGTGAAACAGATGGATGCTGTTTCCATCGTCAACTTTATTAACCAGGTTCTGCCACTGCTGACCACCGACATGACCTCCGGCGAAATTCTGGGGTATGCGATGGAAGCTTTGCAGATGAATTTTGACAGTGAGCACTCTTACCGCATCCCGGCAGAGGGCACCTATACCGGCGCGGTAATCCGCGGCATGCAGGTACTGGTACCGGACCTGGCTGCCAACCAGACCTACCTGATGGATGTTCTGTATCATACAGACAACAACCAATAAACACATTACAAAAATATCGCCCGGCGTGGAACTGCAATGTTCCCGCCGGGCGGTTTTGTTTTGAATTATGCGCCTGCCCGCGGCATGATAAGCACGGCGGCAAGGTACATAATATAAAGTATCAGGCATACCCTGCCCTGCCAGCGGTAAAGCCGCTTTTTGACCAGCGGCGGCAGCAGCAGGATCAATGCCATCAAAACGCAGAACGGGATATCATACTGGCGGAACTGTTCACCCACCGGCAAGCGGCGGCGGTACATCAGGCTGGAAACAGGCAGCACCAGCGTGATGCTCAAAATGGCGCTGTTCAGCACCTGCATGGGCAGTGCCTGCGGCGGGTAGATGCGGCATTTTTCCGCAAATCGCTTCCAGGCAGAGCCAAGGGGATGGTCGAACACTTCCACCAGCAGGGGCAGACAGAGGCCAAAGGAAATCAGGGTTGCCGCCCACTGGGCCTGAATGGTGCCAGTCAGGTTGGCCAGCGCCACGGCGCTGTTCAGCAGGGCCCACGCTCCCACGCAGAGCACTGCCATGCCGCCCACCACCCCGGCCAGGTTGCGCAGGCTGGTGCGGATGCTCATAGCCGGGAACAGAACGGTCCGCCCGGATGGGTCTTCCGGCGGGGGCTTTTCGCCTTTTTCCTTCTGGACAGTGATAAGCTCCAGCCCCTCCCGGAACGCAAAGCGGTACTGGTAGGCGATGCTCTGCATGACAAACAGAACAAACAGGCCCATCAGCAGGCCGGTACCGGTATAGCTCAGGGTGCCGTCCCGCACAAACAGGGCCACCACGCCGCAGGCCACCAGCAGCAGGGCACATTTGCGCAGCAGCTCGCCGCGGTCCACCGTGACATTACAGCGCAGCAGGCAAAGCGCCAGTACCAGCCCCAGCTGGGTGACAGCGCCCGCCAGAGCCGTACCAACGGCCAGCGCAGTAACGGACATACCTGCCGCCAGAAACGCCAGCACCAGCTGCGGCAGCGCCGTACACACCGCCACCAGCGTGCCGCCCACCATCCACATAGGCAGCCCGCACAGCGCCCCGCACCACGTTGCGCAGCGCGAAGCCAGCCTGCTGCCGATACCAGTCAGCAGCAAGCCCAGAGCATAGAGCAGCAATGTAGGGAGAAGAAGCATAGTTTTTTAGTTAGAAGTTGGGGGGTGGCGTCCTCGACGCCCCGGACTGGTATGAAAATTACCGGACATTTGCCATTTATTGCGCGGTAGGGCGGCCAGCCCTCTGGCCGCCGGAAAGCTGGAACATAGCATATATTTTAGGCTCTACACAGGGAATCACCCTTCCGTCCGCTGCGCGGACAGCGCGCAAACAGCGCCCGGTCCCCTCTGTCGCTTCGCGACATCTCCCCACCCCGCGGGGAGTCACCCTTAAGGCAAGCCAACGCATATCTTCGGATTGATACCAAAATCACAAAGACATCTCTCACAAAGTCCCGGAACGGTCACTGCGCCCGCAGGCGCGTTTCGGAGGTCAACCGGGATTTTAATCCCGGCTCTTAGGCCAGAGATAGACCGTTCCCTACGGACTATTTTGTAATGGGCAACAAAAATCAAAAATAGCCACACACCGATCGTGGCACAACAGCGGTGCCCTATATATACCCTGAGTTTCCCAAAAAACACCCGTTTCCCCATACAAAAACCGGCAGTGCCGCATAAAACAGCACTGCCGGGATTGGCTTAGTATGCGATGCCCCAGACGACCATGCTCTTGGCGGGCTTGCCGCAGACCGGGCATACGTCGGACAGGTGTTCCTGCTCGAACGGCATGCAGCGGCTGGAAAGCCCTGCTTCGGTCTTCATGGCTTCCTCACAGGCCAAGTCACCGCACCACATGGTTTTGACAAAGCCGGTCTTTTCGGACACGATCTTTTTCACTTCGTCCATGGTGGTGGCGCTCCAGGTGCGGTTTTCGCGGTTCTGCAAAGCGCGGTCATACAGATCCTTGGCCAGAGCTTCCATTGCGGCGGGAATTGCGGTGGCCAGATCTTCAAACTTCACAAACTGCTTTTCGCGGGTATCGCGGCGGACCAGCACGCACTGGCCGTTCTCGATATCGCGGGGGCCGACTTCCAGGCGAACAGGCACGCCCTTCATTTCCCACTGGGCAAACTTCCAGCCGGGCTGCTTGTCGGAATCGTCCAGCTTCACGCGGGCATACTTACCGATTTCGGCAGCCAGTTCGCGGCATTTGTCCAGTACGCCGGGTTTGTGGGCGGCAACGGGAACGATGACCACCTGCACCGGGGCAATGGCCGGGGGCAGGATCAGACCGTCGTCATCGCCGTGGGTCATGATGATAGCGCCGATCAAACGAGTAGAAGCGCCCCAGCTGGTTTGGAAGGGGTACTGCAGGGTGTTGTCGCGGCCGGTAAAGGTAACGTCATAGGCGCGGCTGAACTTATCGCCAAAATAGTGGCTGGTGCCGCTCTGCAGGGCTTTGCCGTCCTTCATCATGGCTTCGATGGTGTAGGTAGCCTCGGCACCGGCAAACTTTTCCTTATCGGTCTTGCGGCCTTTCAGTACGGGGATGCACAGATCATGCTCGGCAAAGTCGGCATAGCAGTTCAGCTGCTGCTCGGTCTCAGCCTTGGCCTCCTCAGCAGTCTCGTGGATGGTGTGGCCTTCCTGCCACCAGAACTCACGGGTGCGCAGGAACGGGCGGGTGGATTTTTCCCAGCGAACCACGCTGCACCACTGATTGTACAGCATAGGCAGGTCACGGTAAGAATGCAGCACATGGCTGAAATGGTCGCAGAACATCGTTTCGCTGGTGGGGCGCACAGCAAGGCGCTCTTCCAGCGGGTCAGAACCGCCTGCAGTGACCCAGGCAACTTCGGGGGCAAAGCCGTTTACCAGCTCGCCCTCCTTTTTCAGCAGGCTTTCGGGGATCAGCACAGGCATGGCCACGTTTTCGTGGCCGGTTGCCTTAAAGCGGCCATCCAGAATTTTCTGGATGTTCTCCCAGATTGCATAGCCATAGGGGCGCAGCACAACAAAGCCCTTGACGCTGGAATATTCAACCAGCTCTGCCTTGGTGCAGATATCCGTATACCACTGCGCGAAATCAACTTCCTGCGCGGTGATTGCTTCGACCATTTTTTTCTTATCGTTTGCCATTGGTTCCCCTCACACTTTCTTACAAAACTGCATGCTGCCATGCCGCATTACTGCATATGCTCTTCCACATAGGCAACCACATCGCCCACGGTGTGGAAATTTTCGATCTCCTCGTCCGGGATCTCGACCCCGAACTCGTCAGACAGGGTAGTGATCATATCGATCACATCCAGGCTGTCTGCGCCAAAATCATTGATAATATCGCTTTCGGGGGTGATTTTTTCAGCCTCGATGTCAAGCTGGTCAGCCAGATAATCGCGGATGCGCTCAAAAACTTCGGATTCCATAGCTTTTACTCCTTACCCGTATCAATATCGTATTTCTGCCATGCCGGTATCAGCACGCAGGGCACACATATACAGAATGTCATAGTACTTTTATATCGTATCTGCACAGCCTTGTCAAGTTTCCCGGCAACTTTTTTATCCGGGAGCTTTCACATCCCTGTACGCCGGTGCAGCGGGATGCTATAATATAGGATTAGAAGTAATGGGCAATACCGCACAATTCTAAGTGCCGATACGGCGAGCGAGGCACGGCAGATGCTAAGCCAAAAGCGCAGATAATACTGGATGTCTTATCGAGCATTTTTGGCAACGCAGATGCCGTGCCGCAGCCGCCGGAGCGGTGCTTAAGCCGTCAGGCGGGAATTGTGCGGTGTTGCCCATAGCAAAGCAGAAAGGCAGGGGTTCCCGTTGGGTGCGTCCGACGACCGACGGCGGCGCGAATAAAACGAGGTGGGCTGCTCTGGCTAGAATGCTTTTGCCGGAGT
>ENA-OQNA01000060-OQNA01000060.1-human-gut-metagenome-genome-assembly--contig:-NODE-60-length-37848-cov-5.200339_pt1 | contig 37848 bp, 30 predicted proteins | sample MGYA00242625_ERZ504872 | MGnify/ENA primary metagenome ERZ504872 (study PRJEB26092, sample SAMD00036425) | human gut metagenome | host: Homo sapiens | study: EMG produced TPA metagenomics assembly of...
CTTTACTGCCATCACCCGCGACACCAACATCATTGCACAGGTCGTGGCCGGCAATTCCAGCGTGATCGGCTGCTTCAGCGCAGACCAGATCGCCACCATCACCGAGTTCAGCCAGCACATGAACTTCCTGGGCATCGACCTGACCCGCATCCCGCAGATCGGCCTGTCGCTGGACCTGGTGCTGCCGCTGCTGTCGGTGGTGACCATGTTCCTGTCCACCCACATCAGCATGAAGGCCTCCGGCCAGCAGATGCAGGGCAGCATGAAGGTGACCATGTACCTGATGCCGCTGATGTATCTGTTCTTCTGCTTTACCTACCCGCTGGCATTCTCGCTGTACTACGTCATTTCCAACATCGTGATGACCGTCCAGACCCAGGTCATGCGCAAGATCTACGACCCCGAGAAGATGCGCAAGGAAGTGGAAGCTCAGATCGAAGAAAAGAAAAAGCAGCAGAAGCGCGGCGTGAAGAGCACCACCGTGAAGGTCACCGACCCCAAGACCGGCAAGGTCACCGAAAAGAACCTCTCGGCCAGCGAGATGAACAAGTGCCGTCTGGAGTATGCCCGCAAGCTGGATGCCGAGCGCTACAAGGACGAGCGCACCGTGCCGCTGAGTGAGCTGAACAAGCAGGACAAGGAATAAAGGAGGACGAACGGTTATGATCCGTAAGCAGGAAGCGACCGGCAAGACGGTCGATGAAGCCCGCGCAAAAGCCTGCGCTCTGCTGGGCGTACAGGCCGAAGATCTGAATGTCAGCTATGAAGTGCTGGAGATGCCCCAGAAAACCGGATTTCTGGGCCTGAAAACCACCCCTGCCAAGGTGTGCGTGAGCGTGGAAGAACCCGATGCTCCGGCAGCGCCCGCTGCAGCCCCGGCTCCGGCGGCCGAGGCTGCCCCGGAAGTTCCCGCTGCCCCCGTGGAAGAACCTGCCGCACCGGTGGAAGCACCGGCTGCCGAGGTTGAGCAGCCTGCCGCAGAGCAGGCCGCCCCGGCTGCTGCCGCAGCCGCAGACGAGGAGACCGAGGTCCCCATCGTGATCGAAGAGAACGCCAAGGTCAAGGCTGCTGTGGAGTACCTGCAGGAAGTCATTGCCAAGATGGGCGTGGAGAACGTGACCTTCAGCGCCGTGCAGAAGGGCGAAGCCACCATCATCCGTCTGGACGGTGAGCACCTGGGTGCCCTGATCGGCCGCCGCGGCGAGACGATGGAGAGCCTGTCCTATCTGGCAAGCCTGGTGGCCAACCGTCTGGAAGGCGATTACATCAAGCTGGGTCTGGACGTGGCCGGCTACCGCGACAAGCGCGAGAGCGACCTGACCGCCCTGGCACAGCGCATTGGTGCCAAGGTGCGCAAGACCGGCCGCAGCTTTGCCATGGAGCCCATGAACCCCTACGAGCGCCGCATCATCCACTCTGCCATCAGCAAGATGGAGGGTGTGCGCAGCGAGAGCAAGGGCGAGGGCCGTGACCGCCGCGTGGTCATCTACTCCACCGCACCGGATGCCCAGACCGAGAACACCTACGGCGAGCGCCGTCCCCGCGGCGGCCGCCCCGGCAACGGACGCCGCCCCGGCGGCAACCGCAATGGCGGCTATCGCGGCGGCAGCCGTTCGGAGCACGGCGACCGCAACGGCAACCGCGGCGGTTACCGCGGCAGCCGCAACGGCGGCAACCGTGGGCCCCGTCCTTCCGGTGTGCCGGAGCGCACCTATGCGCCCCGCGATGCCGAGACTGCCGCACCGGTGGCACCCAAGCGCACCGAGCGCGTGGATGATTTTGCTGATTTCAGCTTTGGCAAGATCGAGCTGTAACCCCTGAACCATGCAATGCCTCCTGCAATTGATGCAGGGGGCATTTTTGCGCTCCGGTCTGTGCAAAAACGGCACGGCTTTTTCCACGGACTTTTCGGAGCCGGTGGAAAACCGACACGGGGTGTATCTTTTTGGACGGAAACGTGGTAGAATAAAAAATAAAATGAGGGATGTCGTCCGCTGGAAAGACGGCCGAAGGAAAGGGATGAACACAGGCGTGGGCAAACTACATCAGATGCTTTTCTATGCCGGGTTGGAACCGGAAGAGTACCAGGCCTGTCTGCCGGAGATCCGCAAGGACAACCGGAAGAAGCTGCGTGCCTATCTGATCATAGCCGGTATCTTTCTGCTGGTCATCATCTGCCTGCTCGGCGGGCTCGGGGCGCTGCGCGCCAATCGGGGATATTATCTCCTCTCGTTTGTCGGCTGTCTGGTGCTGCTGGCGATCGAAATGATGCTTCCGGAGGATAACGGTCTGCTGCTGAACTGGCTGATGTATGCTTTCGAGGCGCAGCTGTATCTGCTGGGCATGCTGATCATGAAGGTCTCGCCGGAGGAGCTTTCGGTCTGTTTCATCGCATTTCTGCTGGCCGTACCGCTTCTGTTCGTGATGCCGCCGGTGCAGCATATCAGCAACATCCTGTTCTTTGCGGTGATCTTCATCGGGCTGGTGCTGCACGTTAAGACCGGGCGGATCGCGGTCATTGACATCATCGACTGTGTGATGTTCGGGATGGTGTCCAGCATCATTTCCAGCTTTATGATGGTCTCCATGCACCAGAATTTCCTGTCCGAGCTCCGGCTGCGCCGGTTTGCCAACTTTGATATCCTGACCAATATGCAGAATCGCAATGCCTACGAGAGCAGCCGGGACAGCTGGGCGAAAAAATGCACGGTGTCCCTCAGCTGTGTGTATGTGGACGTAAACGGCCTGCATGAGCTGAACAACGCCAGCGGCCACGAAAAAGGGGACCAGATGCTGCAGACTGTGGCGCTGGAACTGCAGGGTCGTTTCGGCCGGGACAACTGTTACCGCACCGGCGGGGACGAATTTGTGGCCTTTGTGCAGGACGAGCCGGAAACAGCGGTGCGCGCAGCGACGGACGAGCTGATCCGGGCACTGGAACGGAAAGGCTGTTCGGCAGCCATCGGGGTAGTCACCCAGAATGCAGGCAGCGTGGATCTGGACACGCTGATCCGACAGGCCGAACAGCAGATGTATCAGGCCAAGGAAGAACATTACCGCATCCAGCGGCAGCTGGAACACTGAAAGGAACCGACTATGCAGGAAACGACCATTGCAGCCATTGCCACAGCCCCCGGTGCGGGCGGCATCGCGGTGGTGCGCCTGTCCGGTGCGCAGAGCTATGCCGTGGCAGAGCGGGTGTTCCGCCCGGCAAACCCGGGCAAAAAGGTGGCGCAGGCAAAAGGCTACACGGCATTGTTCGGCCATTTTGTGGACGGCGGCGAGGAATTTGACGAGGGCGTGGCCCTGTTTTTCCGTGCGCCCCACAGCTATACCGGCGAGGATGTGGTGGAGCGTTTCCTGCCACGGCGGCAGTGCGGTGGCACGCCGTCTGGTGGAGGCCTGTCTGGCAGCCGGTGCGCAGCCGGCGGCCCCCGGCGAGTACACCCGCCGTGCGTTCCTGAACGGCAAACTGGGCCTGACGCAGGCCGAAGCGGTCATGGACCTGATCTCGGCCGACGGGCGGCAGGGGGCAGCGCTGGCCAATGCGGCCCTGTCCGGTGCGCTGGCCCGCAAGATCGGGGAACAGAAGGATGCCCTCACCGCCCTGCAGGCCCATCTGGTAGCCTGGGTGGATTTCCCGGAGGAAGATGTGCCGGAGCTGGACGAAGCCCATCTGCGCAGCGTTCTGGGCAGCGTGCAGGAGACGCTGGACGGGCTGATCCGCAACTATCAGGCGGACACCGTCCTGCGCGAGGGCGTGGACTGTGCCATCGTGGGCCGCCCCAATGCGGGCAAGTCCACCTTGCTGAATCTGCTGGCCGGGTTCGACCGTGCCATCGTCACCCCGGTGGCAGGCACCACCCGCGACGTGGTAGAGCAGGCGGTGCAGCTGGGGGATATCCGGCTGAACCTCTTTGACACCGCCGGTCTGCGCGAGACCGAGGACGCCATTGAAGCGGAGGGCATCCGCCGCAGCTGGAAGAAACTGGAAGAGGCTGGCCTGATCCTGGCGGTGTTCGATGGCTCGGAGCCGCCTACCCGGGAAGATCTGGAGCTGGCCCGGCGCTGTGCGGGCCGCCCGGCCATTGCCCTGGTGAACAAGGAAGATAAACCCACGCAATTTGATGCGGAGCTCATCGCCCCGTACTTTGCCATGGTGCTGCCGGTGTGCTGTCAGGAAGAGGGAAGCCGCAAGGTCATTGCGGCTGCCGTGGCACGCCTGCTGGGCACCAGCAAGATCGACCCCCATGCGGCCAGCCTGTCCGGCCAGCGGCAGCTGTCGGCGGCCCTGCGGGCGCGGGATGCCGCAGCGGGTGCACGGGAGGCCGTGGAGGCCGGGTTCGGGCTGGACGCCGTGTCGGTGTGCGTGGATGACGCGCTGGACGCACTGTGTGAGCTCACCGGCGAAAACGCCTCGGAAGCCGTCATCGAACAGGTGTTCGAGCGGTTCTGCGTGGGGAAATAAGGGCGGGAATGTTCTCTTTTGACACCAAAAGAGAAGAAAAGTGCGGCGGTGCCTGCAAGGCATGAAAGCCCCAGTGGGGCTTTCAAGTCGCAGACCGGTTTGTGCAGCAAATGCTGTGCGTTCAGCACAGCAAGGTTACAGCGATTTCGATGCGCTGGAGCCACGAAAAAGGGGCTGCACGCCCCTTTTAACCCCAAAGCAGTGGGCTACACCGGAAAAAACTGAAGATTCACGCCTGTTCGGCGTGAAGATCTTTTAACCGTTTTTTCCGGCTCCGCCGATTGATAGCCCTTCAGTCGCTGCGCGACAGCTCCCCCCGGGGGAGCAAGCGCTGCTGCTGCCGTTTCCCGTTATGACCCCACCCGTGAAAATGGGTTACAGGAAAGTCCGCAGACTTTCCTGTAACCCGAAATTTAAAATAATTTTTCCGCTGAAGATGGCCAGAGCGCAGCGGAGGCCATTTTAAACCATTTGTTAGAGGAAACCCGAAAGTATATGAACCACTTAGGAGATTATGATGTCATCGTGATTGGTGCCGGGCATGCCGGCATCGAAGCGGCCCACGCCGCTGCCACACTGGGCGCCAGGACCGCCGTGTTTACCATGAGTCTGGATGCCATCGGCAATATGCCCTGCAATCCCAGCATCGGCGGCACTGCAAAAGGAACGTTGGTGCGTGAATTGGATGCCCTTGGCGGCGTGATGGGTCTGGCGGCGGATGCCACCTACCTGCAGAGCCGGATGCTGAACAAGGGCAAGGGCCCTGCGGTGCACGCACTGCGGGTGCAGACCGACCGCAAACGCTACCACGAATACATGAAGCACGCACTGGAGCTTACCCCCGGCCTTGCCATCCATCAGGCCGAGGTGGTGGGCCTTGAGGTGGAAAACGGCCGGGTGAAGGGCATTGTTACCCAGCTCAACGGCGAGTACACCGCCAAGTGCGTGGTGCTGGCCACCGGCACCAATCTGGGCGGCAAGATCTTTGTGGGCGATGCCTGGTATGCCTCCGGCCCGGACGGCATGCACGCGGCCAATGCCCTGACCGAGAGCCTGAAGGCTGCCGGTCTGCCCCTGCGGCGGTTCAAGACCGGCACCCCCGCCCGTGTGCACCGGCGCAGCATCGACTTCAGCCGGCTGGAATGCCAGCCCGGCGACCCGGACAACGAGCTGCAGCCCTTCAGCTTCATGACCAACGCCCCCATGCACAACAAGGTGGAGTGCTGGATCGCCTACACCAACCCTGAGACGCACAAGATCATTCTGGACAACATCCAGCGCAGCCCGCTGTACGGCGGCATGATCGAGGGTGTCGGCCCGCGTTACTGCCCCTCCATCGAGGACAAGGTGGTGCGCTTTGCGGGCAAGGACCGCCACCCCATCTTTGTGGAGCCCTGCGGTGAGAACACCGAGGAAATGTACCTGCAGGGTGCTTCCAGCAGTCTGCCGGAGGACGTGCAGAATGCCTTCTACCGCAGCATCAAGGGCTTTGAGCACATCGAAATCCTGCGCCCGGCCTATGCCATCGAATACGACTGTGTGGACCCCACCAGCCTGGAAGCCACGCTGGAAAGCAAGGTGGTGCGGGGCCTGTACGGGGCAGGACAGTTCAATGGCACTTCCGGCTACGAGGAAGCTGCCGCACAGGGCCTGCTGGCCGGTCTGAACGCCGCCCGCAATGCGCTGGGCAAAGAACAGCTGATCCTGCCGCGTCACACCAGCTACCTTGGCACCCTGGTGGATGATCTGGTGACCAAGGGCGTCATGGACCCCTACCGCATGATGACCAGCCGCAGCGAATACCGGCTGACCCTGCGGCAGGACAATGCCGACACCCGCCTGACCCCCATCGGCCGGGAATACGGTCTGGTGCAGGACGACCGCTGGGCAAAGTACCAGCACACTCAGAACATTCTGGAAGCGGAGCGCCGCCGTCTGCACGACGCCCACCTGCGCACTGCCGACCTGCAGGCCGCCATGACGGCTGCCGGGCTGGCCCCGGCAGCCGAGGGCGGCATTGCCGAAGAATTGCTGCGCCGCCCGGAGATCCACTACGACCTTGTGGCCGGGGTCATCGGCTGGGGGGAGGGGATCACGCCCATGCTGGCGGAGCGGCTGGAGACCGAGATCAAATACGCAGGCTACATTGCCCGGCAGGATCGCATGATCCGGGAGGTGGCCCGCCACGAAAAGACCCTGATCCCGGAAGATTTTGAATACGCGGACCTCACCGGCCTGACGCTGGAAGCCCGCGAGAAGCTGGCCCGCATCCGGCCCAAGAATCTGGGCCAGGCCAGCCGCATCCCCGGGGTGTCTCCCTCGGACGTGGCTCAGCTGAGCATCGCCCTGGCGGCCCACACCTGATCCAGAACAACAGAAAGGAACCATTGCTATGATCGACAAACAGCGGCTGGAGGCCAAGTGTTCCACATGGAACATTGCCCTCACCGGCACCCAGCTGGACCAGCTGGACGCCTTTGCACAGATCCTTGTGGACTACAACCAGAAGGTCAACCTGACCGCCATCACCGACCCCGAGGGCATCGAGGACAAGCATTTCCTCGACAGCCTGCTCTTTGCCAGCCAGCCGGAAGTAGCCGGCCGCATGGTGGATGTGGGCGCTGGTGCCGGGTTTCCGGGCATCGTCACCAAGATCTACAAGCCGGAACTGGAACTCACCCTCATGGAACCCACCGGCAAGCGGGTGGAGTTCTTGAAGTACGCCTGTGCCCAGCTTGGCCTGACCGGCGTAGAGTTTGCCAAGGAGCGCGCAGAGGAAGCCGCCCGCAAGGTGTGGCGGGAGCAGTTTGACCTGGCTTCAGCCCGCGCGGTGGCGGCCCTGCCTGTGCTGGCGGAATACTGCCTGCCGCTGGTCAAGGTGGGCGGAAACTTTCTGGCCATGAAGGGTGCCTCCGGAGAAGAGGAGCTGGCCGCGGCCCGCGGGGCCATCAAAAAACTGGGCGGTGCCTATAAGGAGACCCGCACCCTGCACCTGCCCGGCGGCGACACCCGCACCCTGATTTTGTGCCAAAAGATTTCGCAAACTCCGACAGCCTACCCCAGAAACGGCGGAAAAATCGCCAAAAGCCCGCTGAAATAACGGAATAGCGAACAAAATATGCAAAACCCTGCCGAACGAAATTTCTGGCAGGGTTTTTGTTTGTGTGGTACACTGGCTCTGAACCAACTTTTCCACATTTTCCCGGGAAAGCGTGGAAAACAAACCCAGATATGCCGCAAAAAAGGAGGAGCCGTGTTATGTTTGAACGGAAGAAGTCCGCCGGAAAAATTTATTTCCTGCCCATCGACCAGATCCATCCGTCGCCGTTCCAGGCGCGCCGGACCTTTGAGGAACAGGAGCTGGCAGGCCTTGCCCAGAGCATCCGTGAAAACGGTCTGCTGCAGCCCATCTCGGTGCGTAAAGCAGCCGAAGGTTACGAGCTGGTGGCAGGGGAGCGGCGGCTGCGCGCCTGCAAGCTGGCCCAGATGACCACCATTCCGGCCATCCTGTGCAGCTATGCCGATGAGCAGACGGCGGCCCTCGGCCTGCTGGAAAATATTCAGCGCACCGACCTGAACCCCTTTGAGCAGGCGCAGGGCCTGCGGGACATTCTGGTGCTGTGGGACTGCACCCAGGCCGAGGCCGCCAAGCGGCTGGGCATGGCGCAGCCCACACTGGCCAACAAGCTGCGCCTGCTGCAGCTCACGGGGGACCAGCGCCAGTTCGTGCTGGACAACAACCTCACCGAGCGTCACGCGCGGGCCGTGCTGCGCCTGCCGGAGAACCGCCGCAGCGAGGCGCTCATCAACATTGCCAAGCGGCGGCTCAACGCCCGTCAGACCGATCGGTACATCGAACAGCTGCTCAACAGCACCGCAAAAGGGCGGCACCGCATCTCCATGGTCCGGGATGTGCGCATCTTTGTGAACACCATCGACCATGCCATCCGGCTGATGACCGACAATGGGGTACCGGCCACGGCCCACCGGGAAGAGAAGGATGGCTACATCGAATACACGGTGCGCATCCCCACGGCGGCAGCGGAGAAGTGAACTGTTCCATGTGGAACAGAAAAAACGTGTAAAAAATCTGCAAAATACGCCTTGAGAGAGAACTTTTTGCCTTGTAAAAACGGAAAACAGAAGAAAAATACGCACAAAAACGCCTGAAAGCGGTTCAAAAAGCCAAGGGAGTGTGCTATACTACTAGTTGAGATGTCCGCGCGACGGGAAACGAGCGGGCACAACTGCGAATGTTCCATGTGGAACAACCAAAATTTCCCGGAAGGAAGAAATGCGCGTGGCAAAAATTGTAGCAATCGCAAACCAGAAAGGCGGCGTCGGCAAGACCACAACCGCCGTCAACCTGTCCTCCTGCGTGTCGGCTTTGGGCAAAAAGGTGCTCATCGTGGATCTGGACCCCCAGGGCAACACCACCACCGGCTACGGCATCCCCAAGCGGAGCGTGGAGTGCGGCACCTACGAGGTGCTCATCGGCAAGGCGACCGCCGCCCAGGCGATCCGCAAGACCGAGTTCCGCACCGATGTCATCGGTTCCAACACCCGTCTGGCCGGTGCCAGCCTGGAAATGATCGACCTGCCGGGCCGCGAGAGCCGCCTGCGCAAGGCGCTGGCCGGGGTGCAGAAGGACTATGACTTTATCTTCATCGACTGCCCGCCCAGCCTGGACCTGCTCACCCTGAACGGTCTGAGCGCCTGCGACAGTGTGCTGATCCCGGTGCAGTGCGAGTATTATGCGCTGGAAGGTCTGTCGGAGCTCATCAGCACCCTCAAGACCATCCGCAAAAAGTACAACCCCTATCTGGACATCGAGGGCGTGGTGTTCACGATGTTCTCCCTGCGCTACAACCTCACGGTGCAGGTGGTGGAGCAGGTGCAGAAGTACTTTGGCTCCAAGGTGTACAAAACCACGATCCCCCGTTCGATCCGCATCTCCGAGGCCCCCAGTTACGGGCAGCCCATCAATTTCTACGAGCCCAAGGGCAAGGGCAGCGAAGCGTACATGGATCTGGCCATTGAGTTCGTCAAGAACAACCGGCCGCACGAGCCCAAAAAGACCCGCGCGCGGAGCAAGAGCGCTCCGGAACCGGCACCGGTCAAAAACGCTCTGGAAGACTAAAACACAGGGGGAACAACAAGAACAATGGCAAAAGGAAAAGGAGGACTTGGCCGCGGGCTGGAAAGTCTGTTTGAGGACGCCGCCCCGAGCCTTGAGTCCGACGCAAAGATCGAGACTCTGCCCCTGCGTGAGATCGAGCCGGACCCCGACCAGCCCCGCAAGACCTTTGACGAAGAGGCACTGGGGGAGCTGGCCGCCAGCATTGCGGAGCACGGTCTGCTGCAGCCCATTGCGGTGCGGCCCCAGGGACTGGGCGGCTACAGCATCGTGGCCGGCGAGCGCCGGTGGCGTGCCTGCCGCATGGCCGGCCTGACCGAAGTGCCGGTGGTGGTCAAGGATGTGTCCGACGAGCAGGCCATGGAGCTGGCGTTGGTGGAAAACCTCCAGCGTGAGGATCTGGACCCGGTGGAAGAAGCCGCCGGCATCCGGGAGCTGATGCTGCGCTGTGACCTGACCCAGGAGCAGGCAGCCCGCAAGCTGGGCAAGAGCCGCAGCGCGCTGGCCAACAGCCTGCGTCTGCTGAACCTGCCGGAAAACGTACTGGAGCTGCTCAAGAGCGGGTTTCTGAACATGGGCCACGCCAAGGTGATCCTGGGCCTGCCCACGCCGGAGCTGCAGGAGCAGGCGGCGCAGATCGTGGCGGACAATCAGCTGAATGTGCGCCAGACCGAGGCGCTGTGCAAGAAGCTGGCAAAGCCCCCGAAGGAGGCAAAAGAACCCGAACCCCGCGGCACCCTGCCGGTGGAAGTGGAAGAGAGCCTCAAGCAGGTGCTGGGCAGCGAGGTGAACGTGGCCTACCACGGCGGCAAGGGCAAGCTGACGGTGCATTTTTACTCCGATGAGCAGCTGCGCGCCTTTGCAAACCTGCTGGGCCAGTACCAGACCGAAGAATAAAACAACCGCGATCCAAGGCGGACACCCGCCTTTGAACGGCGCCGGGAGAGGTCCCATTTCCCGGTGCGAACGAAATAGAGCAAGGAGAGTCAATCATGCTTGATATCAAATTTGTCCGTGAGAATCCGGACGCCGTCAAGGAAAACATCAAGAAGAAGTTCCAGGACGCAAAGCTGCCGCTGGTGGATGAGGTCATCGAAAAGGATGCCCAGTACCGCGCAGCGCTGAAGGAAGTGGAAGCCCTCAAGGCTGCCCGCAACAAGCTGAGCAAGGCCAACGGCCCGCTGTTCGGCCAGCTGAAGAAGTGCGACGATGAGGCCAAGAAGGCAGAGCTGCAGGCTCAGATCGACGCCAACAACGCCGCCGTCAAGGCCGATGCCGACAAGATGGCAGAGCTGGAGAAGGAAGAGGAAGCTCTGTCTGCCCGCATCCAGGAGATCATGTACACCATCCCCCAGATGATCGACCCCAGCGTGCCCATCGGTCCGGACGACACCTACAACGTGGAAGCACAGCGCTTCGGTGAGCCGGTCGTGCCCGATTTCCCCATCCCGTACCACACCGAGATCATGGAGAGCTTTGACGGCATCGACATGGACGCCGCAGGCCGCGTGGCCGGCAACGGCTTCTACTACCTGCTGGGCAACATCGCCCGCCTGCACGAGGCAGTGCTGGCCTACGCCCGCGACTTTATGATCAACAAGGGCTTTACCTACGTCATCCCGCCCTTCATGATGCACGGCAACGTGGTGCAGGGCGTTATGTCCTTCCCGGAGATGGACGCCATGATGTACAAGATCGAGGGCGAGGACCTGTACCTGATCGGCACCAGCGAGCACACCATGATCGGCCGCTTCATCGACCAGACCATCGACGAGAGCAAGATGCCCCTGACCCTGACCTCCTACAGCCCCTGCTTCCGGAAGGAGAAGGGTGCCCACGGCATCGAGGAGCGCGGCATCTACCGCATCCACCAGTTCGAGAAGCAGGAGATGATCGTGGTCTGCCGCCCCGAGGAGAGCGCCGACTGGTACGAGAAGCTGTGGCAGATGTCTGTGGAGCTGTTCCGCAGCATGGAGATCCCCGTGCGTCAGCTGAACTGCTGCTCCGGTGACCTGGCGGACCTGAAGGTCAAGAGCTGCGATATCGAGGCATGGAGCCCCCGCCAGCAGAAGTATTTCGAGGTCTGCTCCTGCTCCAACCTGGGCGATGCACAGGCACGCCGCCTGCACATCCGCATCAAGGGCAAGGACGGCAAGACCTACCTGGCCCACACCCTGAACAACACCTGCGTGGCACCTCCGCGTATGCTGATCGCCTTCCTGGAGAACCATCTGCAGGCTGACGGCAGCGTGACCATCCCCGAAGTGCTGCAGCCGTATATGGGCGGCCTGAAGGTCATGGTTCCCACCAACAAGAAGGCCTGAGCCTGACTGCGGTTTTCCACCGTAAAACAAAATCCTGTTGAAAAGCCCCGTGCTCTGTTCCGGCAGAGTGCGGGGCTTTTTGCGCGGCTGACAGGGAATGTGCGAAAAAATCAGAATTTTTTTAAAATAAGTGTTGACAAAAGGCGGTACAGTGGATATAATAATAAAGCACCGTTCAAGTGCAGAACTTCATATGTGGCGGCATAGCTCAGTTGGCTAGAGCATTCGGTTCATACCCGAAGTGTCACCGGTTCAAATCCAGTTGCCGCTACCACGTTACAGAGTTTCGCTAAGATAAGGGGGACGGTCGTTCGCAGTAGTGAACGATGGAAGTCGGAGGTTTTAGCGAAGCTCTGTATTTCTAAGGCCCGTTGGTCAAGCGGTTAAGACACGGCCCTTTCACGGCTGTAACATGGGTTCGATTCCCGTACGGGTCATAAAATCCCTCGAGCATTCGCTCGGGGGATTTTTTTCATGACCCGTACGGGAATCGAACAGCACGGCCACCGATAGGTGGCAAACAACAGTCCAGTGGACTGTTGTTTAGTGCGGGGGTCCCACCCTGTAGGAACGTCTACTGTGGTTGCTGCCGCTATGACCCGTACGAGGAATCGAAGGAACACGGCCGCCCGCAGGCGGCAAAAAAGAGCCCGGTGGGCTCTTTTTAGTGTTCGGGTCCCAACGGCTAGGAATGTCAAAAAGAGGTGGAAGCCGTTTTGACCCGTACGGGAATATAAAATCATTTTTGCCTAAAATACAGCCCCCGCAGAACCGTGTGCATCGGTGCACGGTTCCGCGGGGGCTGTTTGTCATCTTATCGGTTGTTTTCCTGAATGTAAGCCCAGATGTCCTCCGGCACGGCGGCCAGGGCGTCGGCTCCGGCAGCAGTCAGCTCTGCGCGGCCGCGGAAGCCCCACAGGGCCCCCATGGCGGGCAGATGGGCGTTGTGGCCGGTGAGGATGTCCACATCGCTGTCGCCCACGAACAGGGTGGCGGCAGGGTCGGCGTGGATCTGCTCCATCAGGGCGTACAGCCCGGCAGGGTCGGGCTTGGTGGGCACGCCCGGACGGCTGCCGCGCACAGCATCAAAGCGCCCAGTACCGAAATAGTGGTCGATGATCTTTCCACAAAAAGCGTCGGCCTTGTTGGAAAACACCGCGCACTGGATGCCGTTTGCCCGCAGGGTGTCCAACAGCTCCGGGATGCCTGCATAGGGGGCCGTCTTGTCCTCCTTGTGGGCGTCGTACCGGGCCGAGAACTGTGCCAGTGTGGCCGCCAGCTGCTCCTGTGAGCGGGCATCCTCCGGTGAAAAGCGCTCCACCAGCTTGGGAATGCCGTTGCCCACCATGTGCTTGAACTGTTCCACGGTGAAGGTGGGCCAGCCGTTCTGGGTGCACACCCAGTTGCCGGCGTCGGCCAGGTCATCAATGGTGTTCAGCAGGGTACCGTCCAGATCGAACAACACAGTTTTTATCACGAAAAACATCTCCTTTTTATCGTTCTGCCTGCTGTAAAAAAACAAGCTCCGTTAGGGCCACACTGCGCACCTTCTGCTTCAGTCGGCCCGGAAAAATCAGGGTCAGGTTGGCACGATGGGCCGCCACTGCCCATGGGGACTGCTGTACCGTCAGGCACAGGTCCGGATGCAGGGCACAGACGCAGTGCAGGTGGAACCCTTTCTGCCGCCGCAGGGTCAGGTGATCGTCCTGCATCCATGCGCCCTCCCGGCGGTAGCCCACAAAAGCCGCCGCAAGCAGAGCGGCAAAGAACAGGTCTGGCACCAGCAGCGGCAGGGTGAGGGTCGGCAGCGTGGTGCGGGACACTGCCGTCAGCAGCAGGCACAGCCCCAGCGGAAGCCCCGCGGGCAGAAAATAAATCTTGCTGCGGCGGGTGATGTCCGGGGCCGTGTCCGGCGGCAGGGCGATGCCGGGCAGCAGCTCTTGCAGCAGGGGCGTGCCCTCCTTCCAGACGAACAGCGGCAGTTCCGGCGCGCAGCTGCCCGCCGTGACGAACACGGGGCAGTAGTGCAGTGCCCGGGTCACCGGCGAACGCCGCAGGTCGGCGTAGTTCAGGTGGGCGCGGCACAGGCGCATTTCGTACCGGTGCAGCAGGCCGCCCCGGCTGCCCAGCTGGGCATCGGTACGCCAGACCGTGTAGTGGGCCACCTGCGCCGCACTGCGGGCCAGACTGATGCAGAACAGCCACCCGGTGGCCACCAGCATCCAGGCCGTGCCCATGGGCAGCCAGCGGGCCGCAAAGGCCGCCAGATGACTCAGGTGTGCAAAGGCGAGGGTCTGGGCGTCCGGGGCATAGGGGCGGCTCTGGCGCAGCGCAAGGGCCAGCAGCGCAAGGGTGAAAGGCCGTTGGCCCCCAGCACCGCAAACACCATCTTCTCGCCGCCATGGGGGCGGTGCACCACCGGCTGTTCCAGCGGCAGCAGCCGGTCGGCCAGCTCCCGGGCATCGTCCCGGGCAACGATAAGGGTCAGGGGCTTTTTCTGCCCGGCGGGGTACAGGGTCAGGCGGCTGGCCCCGGCCAGCCGGTACACCACGGGCCGGTCGATGGTCAGGGCAGCCAGCATATCCGCCCGCAGGGTGCGGTCCAGCCGGATGCCCAGCCGCCAGCGCACCAGCAGGTTGCCGTGGGCGTCCATCTGCCAGCCGCTGACACGCAGCACCTCCCAGCAGACCATGCTGAGCAGGGCAAGCAGCAGCACATCCTGCGCCAGCGCCGCCCACAGGGCGGCCCAGTTGCGGGCGAACAGCACCTGCACCAGCGGGAGCAGGTACACCAGAATGGTCTTGCGCAGCAGGTGCAGCACTGCAAACGGGTGAAAGCGCTTTTCGGTCATACGGCATCCTCCGTAAGGATGGAAGCCAGCGTGTCCGCCTGCACCGAGGGCACGCCCGGCAGCACCAGCAGGCCGCCTGGGCAGTGCACGAGCAGCACACTGGCTCCGGCCAGCCACAGCAGCGGGGTGCGCAGCAGCTGCACCCCGGTCACTGCCCGGCGGGGGATCTGCCGCAGCACCGGGAAGGCGATGCCTGCCTGCACGGTCAGGCTGCGGGGCGAGAGTGCCGCCACGAAACTGCAGGCGCGCAGCCGCAAGGCCAGCACCAGCAGGCTCCACACCGCGCAGAAGCACAGCCCCGCAAACAGGCTCTGCCAGAACACAAAGGGTGCACACAACAGGCCGGGGATCGCAGCCCAGACGCAGAGCACCGCCCGCGCCCGCGGCGGCAGGATGAGGGCCGTGCGCAGCAGTTCCTGTTCGGTCATTTGTCGGTCAGGCCCCAGGCGTCGGTGAGCAGATGCAGGGTGTCATCCTGGGTCAGGCAGAGGATGCGGTCCCAGGGCAGCAGCACCGTGTTGCCGTGGGGGATGATGAACTCGGTGTCGCGGGTGATGCTGACCAGGATCGCGTTGCCGGGGATGGGGATGTCCTTGATGGACTTGCCCGCAAAAGCAAAGTTCTCCGGCAGCAGGATCTCGTTCAGGCTGGCAGTGCCGCCGCCCAGCGAGAGCAGCTGGCGGATGGTGTCGGTCTCGATCTCGCGTTCCAGGATGTGGCTCAGGTTGTCGGTGCCGCAGACCACGGTGTCCACGCCGAGGGTGTGCAGCAGTTCCCGGTTCTTGGGGTTGGAGGCCCGGGCCACGGTGCGGTCCACACCGAACTCCCGCTTGACGATCTGGCAGGCCACCAGGTTGTCCTCGTCGTTGCCGGTCACGGCCACAAAGGCGTCACAGCTGGCCACATCGGCGGTGCGCAGGGTGTCAAAGCTGATGGCATCGCCGCACACCACCGGGACGTCCAGCGCGTCGGCCAGGCTGCGGCACAGCGCCTCCTGCGGCTCGATGATGGTCACCTTGTGGCGGTGAGCCAACAGGCTCTGGGCCAGATACATGCCCACCTTGCCGCCGCCTGCAATACAAACTTTCATAGCATTACCTCGTTTTCCAAAACGGAATGTCTCAAAACGGCGTGCTTACTTGGCCAGTGCCCGGAACACGGCCTGCTCGGTGAGCACCGTGGGGCAGACGGTCTCCAGCTCGTAGGCCTTGTGGTACAGCACCTGCAAGTGCGGGTCGGACACCCGGCAGATGACCTTCTCGCGCCGGAAGATGCTCTTGGCGATCTGCGCGGCCATCAGGTTCACCGAGTCGTCCTCGCTCACGGCGGCCACGGCGTCGCAGTTCTCCACGCCGCCCCGGCGCAGCACATCCGGGTCGGTGGGGTCGCCCACCAGAGCGGTGCCGCCAAAGCGGTAGTCATCAAAGGCGTCCAGACGCTTGAGCTGTTCGGGGTCCCGCTCGATCAGGGAAATGTCGTGGCCGATGCGCTCCAGGTCGCGGATCAGGGACGCGCCCACCTGGTCGCAGCCGATCACCAGAATGTTCATAAAGATTCACCTCATTGTAGAATGATGAAACGAAAATACAGACGGTGTTTGCAAAATGCCCGCAGCCGGGGCAAAAACCATTCTGTAAGGCTCTGGGTTCAGTATAGCACATTTTCCGGCCCAGTTACACCCCGCAGCGCAGAGGGCAGCTGCGTAAAATTTTTGCATTCTGCGTGCGCGGTGCGCCATAGTATGGTATACTGGAAAAGCGAGAAACGCCGCGCGTTCCCGCGTGTGCAAAAAGGAGGGATTTCTTACGTTCTGGGAAATCATCAAAGCAATTTTAATGGGCATCGTGGAGGGCATCACCGAGTGGCTGCCCATCTCGTCCACGGGCCATATGATCCTGCTGGAGCAGATCGTCAGGTTCAACGCCAGCGAAGAGTTCATGTCCATGTTCCGGGTGGTCATCCAGCTGGGTGCCATTCTGGCCGTGGTGGTGCTGTTCTGGGGCAAGCTGTGGCCCTTTGGTCTGCGGCAGGGCCGTGTGATCTCCAAGCCCAGTGTCTGGAACCTGTGGTTCAAGGTGGTGGCCGCTACCCTGCCGGTGCTGGTCATCAGCCCGCTGGACGACTGGATGGAGGCGCACTTCTACAATTACATCACGGTGGCCGCCATGCTCATCCTGTACGGTGTGCTGTTCCTGGTGGTGGAGAACCGCCGCGCCACGCCCCATGTGATGCGTCTGGAGCAGATCACCTACCGGGATGCCCTGCTCATCGGCGTGTGGCAGTGCCTGGCCATCATCCCCGGCACCTCCCGCTCCGGTGCCACCATCGTGGGCGGCCTGCTGCTGGGCTTGTCCCGCGCCTGCGTGGCGGAGTTCACCTTCTATCTGGCCATTCCGGTCATGGCGGGTGCCTCGCTGCTCAAGGTGCTCAAGTTCGCGCTTTCGGGCGCGGCCATGACCGGCACCGAGATCGCCGTTCTGGTGGTGGGCTGCGTGGTGGCCTTTGCGGTGAGCATGGGGGCTATCCGCTTCCTGATGGACTACGTCAAGCGGCACAACTTCAAGTTCTTTGGCGTGTACCGCATCGTGCTGGGCCTTATCGTGCTGGCAGTCGCGGCCATCACGGCCCTTGCCTGAGAAATCAGAAAAACCGAAAAGGGACGGCATTGTGCCGTCCCTTTTCTCATGCCCGGAAATGTGCTATACTGGGCGCAGAGAGTATTTTTGCGGCGCTGCGCCGCACCGAGAAGAACGCCATCAAGGGAGGAAAACGCAATGGAAGCATCCAAGGTCTATTACACGGATTTCCGCTGTCCGGTGGGCACTAGCCTGCCGGAAAAGCTGCGCCGTCTGTGCATCGCCGCCGGCATCAAGGACATTGACATGGACGGCAAGTTCGTGGCCATCAAAATGCATTTCGGGGAGCTGGGCAATCTGGCCTTTCTGCGCCCCAACTATGCCAAGGTGGTGGCAGACCTGTGCAAGGAGCAGGGCGGTCTGCCGTTCCTGACCGACTGCAACACCCTGTACCCGGGCAGCCGCAAGAATGCGCTGGAACACCTGACCTGTGCCCAGCTCAACGGCTTCTGGCCCATGACCACCGGCTGTCAGGTGCTCATCGCCGACGGCCTGCGCGGCACCGATGAGGTGGAGGTGCCGGTGCCGGGCGGCGAATACTGCAAGACCGCCAAGATCGGCCGTGCCATCATGGACGCGGATGTGTTCATCAGCCTGACCCACTTCAAGGGCCACGAGTCCACCGGCTTCGGCGGTGCCATCAAGAACATCGGCATGGGCTGCGGTTCCCGTGCGGGCAAGATGGAGCAGCACGCCGCCGGCAAGCCTGCAGTGCAGGAGAGCCTGTGCCGGGGCTGCCACCGCTGCGCCAAGGAGTGCGGCTCCGACGCCATTACCTACAACCAGCAGAACAAGGCTGTCATCGACTACGACAAGTGCAAGGGCTGCGGCCGCTGCATCGGTGCCTGCAGCTTTGACGCCGTGTATTCCCCCAACGAATGCGCCAACGAGGAGCTGGACCGGAAGATGGCCGAGTACGCCGCTGCGGTCTGCCATGACCGCCCCTGCTTCCATGTGGCACTGGTGCAGGACATCAGCCCCAACTGTGACTGCCACGGGGAGAACGATGCCCCCATCCTGCCGGATATCGGGATGTTTGCCTCCTTTGACCCGGTGGCCCTGGACCAGGCCTGCGCCGACGCCTGCCTGGCAGCAGCCCCCCTGCCCAACAGCCAGCTGAGCAACAATCTGGCCAAGCCCGGTTGGAACTGCCACCACGATAACTTCAAGGACTCGAACCCCAACATCGAGTGGAAGGCCACGCTGGAGCAGGCCGAGAAGATCGGCATGGGCACCCGCCAGTATGTGCTGAAAAAGGTGTAAACGCAAAAACAACAAAGGCGCTGACCGCACGCGGTCAGCGCCTTTTGCCATGCAGGGGGATAACGTTTACTCTTCGCCGTTCACAGCGGGCACGCAGCTGTCCAGCACACTCTGCAGGGCCTGCCAGTTCTTCAGGGTGCAGCCGGGCAGGGTGTCCGGGTCCAGGCCAGCGTCCGTGATGAGGTCGGTCATGCTCTCCTTGTCGCTGAGCAGGCTCAGTGCGTCCGGCTCGATCATGGTCCAGGCCTCGGCAAAGTTCTCCTGATCGGCGGCAGACAGGCTGTCGTACCAGTCGTAGAAGGCGTCCTGGATGGCCTCCGGCGTGCGGGAAGAGAGGTGTGTGCTCTCGGCCCACTGCAGCAGCGAGGCAGCCGCGATCACCGACTTGAGCGAGCAGCCGGAAACGCCGGGGCCCCAGCCCAGGCAGGGCGCAAAGGCGTCGGTGGTGCCGGTGATGGAGAACGCCGAGTTCTCGTCAAAGTTGCCGGGGTTCAGGCTGCCGGTGTTGGCCTGGGTGGTGGAGTCCGGCAGGGCGCTGTCGGACGTGGATGCCGATGCAGACGCGCTGTCCGATGCAGCGGACGCAGCGCTGGAAGGCTGCTCGCTGGAGGAAGATGTGCCGGAACATGCCGTGAACAGGCTGCACAGCAGCACTGCGCACAGTGCCAGAGCCAAAGGACGGATATATTTCAATTTCATAAGTCGATCCTCCGTTGGTCTTGCCCCGGCGGTGGGCCGGAGCTGCAGGAATGGTACACCCTAAGTATACGTTGTGGGCCCGGCGTTGTCAATCGTTCCGCGCAGGACGAATTTCAAGCAGACCTGTGCAGGATATACAAAAATGCGGCTTGAATTTCGGACAGTTCAACGCATTGACATTTTCTGTGCTGGCTCGTATAATCAAAGCAGACAAGTGAATTTATCAGTGCGTGTAACTGTTCGATCAGGCATGAGCATCAGAGGGAATGCGGCAATGGCATCCCTTTGGTTCTTGTGCCCTTTTTCTTTTTCACAAAAGCTGCGGCATGGAAGCGGAGGAGTGCGGCGATGCAGGCTGTAAAGGTATTCAATAACAATGCGGTGTCGGTGATCATGCCGGACGGCAGGGAAGCCATTCTCGTGGGCAACGGGCTTGGGTTTGGCCGCCGCCCGGGGGACGTGATCGACAAAAGCCGTGTTTCCAAGGTGTACTATGTGCAGAACGAATTGCAGACCAAGTTCCTCAAGATGCTGGATAACGTCACCCCGCAGGTGATGCAGGCCGCCGAGCGCATCTCGCTGGCGGCAGAAGAGCAGGGCATCCTGCTCGGCAGCAAAAGCACCATCTCGCTGGTGGACCACATCAGCTTTGCGCTGGAACGTGTGGAAAAGGGCACCTTTCTGCCCAACCTCGTGCTCTCGGAGACCCGGATGCTGTACCCGAAGGAGTATGCGGTGGGGCAAAGGGCACTGGAACTTGTCCGGCAGTTCTGCGGCGTACAGCTGCCGGAGGACGAAGCAGGCTACATTGCCCTGCATCTGGTAGCCGGTGCGGCGGACGGTGCGCTGGCTTATGATACCGTAAAATTCGTCAAGGCGGTCAAGGAGATCATCTGCGATACCTATCACTGCACCTTTGAGGAAGAGAGCCTCGAGACCACCCGCCTGACCGTGCACCTCAAGTTTCTGGCGGCACGCATCCTGCGGCACACCCCGTGGCAGGACGCCGGGCTGGAATCCATGTACACGGTGCTTTTGCAGTGCGACAGCCGCAACGAGGTGTGCTTACAGCGCATCAATGCCTATCTGCGTCAGGAATTTGATTACGAGCTGGATCATCAGGAGCAGGTCTATCTGCTCATCCACCTGACCAAGATCGTCTGAAAAATGTTTCAACAGGGCGTCCGGAAGCCCTGCGGAATAGAAATCATCCCCCCAAACAGTCAAGTCAAAAAGTGAGGAGTATTACACGATGAAAGAAAAAGTCATGAATGGCTTGGAAAAGTTCTCCAAAGCCATGCTCTCACCGCTGTCGTATATCTCGGCAGCAGGCCTGATCCTTGTGCTGGGCGCATTGCTTACCAGCACAAGCCTTAGCTCGATGATCCCTGTTCTGCAGTGGACCCCCATCAAGCTGCTGGGACAGCTGATCTACAACTGCATCATGGTCATCATCAACAACCTCAGCCTGATGTTCTGCGTGGGCATCGCAGCGGCGCTTGCCAAAAAAGAACAAGCAGCAGGCTGCCATCATCGGCCTGATGAGCTACTTTATGTACCTGACCGCCGGCAACGTCACGCTGACCCAGCTGGGCATGCTGGCCGAGGCTGATCCTATGGTGGGTCTGTACGGCACCGGTCAGTCCACCGTGTTCGGCATCCAGACGGTGGATATGGGCGTGTTCGGCGGCATCCTGCTGGGTCTGGTCTGCGGCTGGGTGTACAACCGCACCTGTGAAAAGCAGTTCAAGGGCATCATCACCCAGATCTACTCCGGCAACCGCTGGTCCTTTACCTGCATGGTGGTCTTTTCCATCCTGTTCGGCTTTGGTTCCTGCTTCTTCTGGCCGCCGGTACAGAACGTCATCAGTGCACTGACCGATCTGATCGCCACCTCCGGCAACTTCGGCCTGTTCCTGTACGGCTTTTTGGAGCGCTTCCTCATCCCCACCGGCCTGCACCACCTCATCTACACCCCCTTCCAGTTCTCTGCACTGGGCAACAGCCTGACCGTGGGCGATGCCACCTACACCGGCTCCTATATCGTAATGATGATGGAGTACAGCATGGGTCTGCCCTTCTCGGACGGCATTGTGTGGATGTACACCGGCTTCACCAAGACCTTCGGCTACTTTGGCATCGTGGCGGCCTTCATCTTCTGTGCCCGCAAGGAGAACCGCAAAAAGACCGCTGCCGTTCTGGTGCCGCTGGCCTTTACCGCCTCTCTGGCTTCCATCACCGAGCCGCTGGACTTCATGTTCTGCTTCACTGCCCCCATCCTGTGGGTGGCGCACGCCTGCATCTCCGGTCTGTTCATCGTGCTGCTGCACACCTTCCATGTCACCGGCTTTACCACCAACCTCCTTGGCTCGGTGCTGATGAACCTTTCTGCCGGTGCAGATAAAACCAACTATCCCATCCTGTACCTGCTGGCGCTGTGCCAGATCGCGGTGTACTTTGTGGTGTTCACCCTGCTGATCAAGGCCTTTAACATCCACACCCCCGGCCGGGAAGAGGTGAGCACCGAGACCGCTAAGAGCGCAGCACCCGCCAAAAAGGCAAGCGTGAAGAACGCTGCCGAGGTGCAGTGCGTCATTGATGGTCTGGGCGGCAAGGAGAACATCCTGTCGGTGGACAACTGCTTCACCCGCCTGCGGGTAAACATCAAGGACCCCGCAAAGCTCAACGAGGAAAGCATCAACCAGCTGCCGAACAGCGGCATCGTGAAAAAGGGAACCGATATCCAGATCGTTTACGGTCTGCAGGTAGCCGATATCAAGCGTGCCGTGGAGGCACAGCTGGAAAACCAGTAAATCGTTTTACCGTGCCCCGGCGGAATGCGCCGGGCAAACCTGAAATACAAAAAGGAGCGTTTATACTATGGTCATTACCATTGCTGGCGGCGGTAGTACTTTTACCGCCGGTATCGTCAAATCCATCGCCCTGCGCCGGGAAGAACTGGAAGTGGACGAGATCCGTCTGTTCGATATCAACAAGGAGCGGCAGGACAAGGTTGCCGTTGTGGTGGACTGGGTCCTGCACAAGGAGCTGAATACCGACATCAAGCTGGTGGTCACCACCGATGTGCAGCAGGCTTACACTGACACCTCTTTTGTGTTTGCCCAGATGCGCGTGGGCGGCTACGCCATGCGGGAGCAGGACGAAAAGATCCCCCTGCGCCACGGCTGCGTGGGACAGGAGACCTGCGGCTGCGGCGGCATGGCTTACGGAATGCGCACCATCTTCCCCATGATCAAGCTGATCGACGACGTGGAAAAGTATGCCAAGAAGGACTACTGGATCCTGAACTACTCCAACCCCGCCGCCATCGTATCCGAAGCCTGCCGCAAGCTGCGCCCGAAGGCACGGATCATCAACATCTGCGATATGCCCATCGCCATCATTGACGTGGTGGCAGCTGCCATGGGCATCCAGAACAAGAAGGAGATCGTTTACGATTACTTTGGTCTGAACCACTTCGGCTGGTTCACCTCCATCCAGTACCACGGCGAGGATCTGATGCCCAAGCTGCGCGCCTACATCAAGGAGAAGCAGATCCTTCTGCCGGAAAGCTACCTCAAGGGCATGGGTGCTCTGACTTCCTCCGCCAACCAGAACCGCCACACCAAGGGCAGCTGGTACTATGTGTGGAAGGGCGAGTACGAGATCATGGAAAACTTCCCGGAGTACCTGCCCAATACCTACCTGAACTACTATCTGCAGGCCAAGGAGTTCGTGGAGCATTCGGACCCGAACCATACCCGCGCCAACGAGGTGGAGGAGACCCGCGAAAAGAACCTGTTCGACGGCATCGACCACTACCTCAAGACCGGCGAGGTGGACGCCAACACCTTCTATGCCGGCAGCCACGGCGACTGGATCGCAGATCTTTCCGCTGCGCTGAAGAACGACACCAAGGCACGCTTCCTCATCATCACCGAGAACCGCGGTGCGATCCCCAATATGCCCTATGACGCAATGGTGGAACTGCCCGCCTACATCGGCAAGAACGGCCCGGAGGTCATTGCCCGGGACAACATCCCGCTGTTCCAGCAGGGTCTGATGATGCAGCAGCTCAACAGCGAAAAGCTGTTGGTGGAGGGCTGCGTGGAAGGCAGCTACGAGAAGGTATTGCAGGCCTTTACCCTGAATAAGACTGTGCCCAGCATGAACGTTGCCAAGGCCATTCTGGACGATATGATCGAAGCCAACAAGGGCTACTGGCCGGAGCTGCACTGAGCAGCCGGCTTTCCCGCCGCCGCAGGCATTGCCGCCTGCGGCGGCTTTTTTGTACGCATTGACCTTTGCAGAGCAAGGGCTTATAATGAGTAGAACCAGTAAAAGCGAAAGGAAGCATCCCCATGCAAAACAAAGCATTTTCCATGGAAGATCTGTTTGCGTTTCTGAACGCCGGTGTCAGCGCGTTCCACTCCACGGCGGCCGCCGCGGCCATTCTGGAAGCCGAGGGCTACCGGAACTGCCCGGAGAGCGCGGCATGGCACCTTGTGCCCGGCGGCAAATACTACACCACCCGCAACGGCTCGGCCATTCTGGCCTGGCGGATGCCCAAAGGCCCGCTCACCGGCTGGCACGCCGCAGCCAGCCACAGTGACTCGCCCACCTGGCGCATCAAGACGCTGGACGGGGCCGACCACGGCTTTGCCCGCGCCGAGGTGGAGGGCTACGGCGGCATGCTGATGTCCACCTGGTTCGACCGGCCCTTGAGCGTGGCAGGCCGCCTGCTGGTGCGCACCGCTGACGGCGTGGAGAGCCGTCTGGTGCACCCGGAGCGGGCACTGGCCTGCATCCCGAACCTGTGCATCCACTTCAACCGGGAGGCCAACACCGGCCTGAACTACAACCCCCAGGTGGACCTGCAGCCCATCTTCGGGGCCGAGGGCGGCAGCCTGAAGGACACCCTTGCCGCCGAAGCCGGGGGAAAGGCAGAGGACATCCTGGCCACCGACCTGGTGCTCTGCATCACCGAAAAGGCCCAGCGTGTGGGCCTGCAGGGCGAATATTTCATGTCCGGCCGCATCGACGACCTGGAATGTGCCTATGCCACCCTGTATGGTTTCCTGCAGGGGCGCGGTGAGGAAGCGGGCCGCGGCGACATCTGGGTGATGTTCGACAACGAGGAAGTGGGCTCTTCCAGCCGGCAGGGCGCACAGGGCAGCCTGATGAGCGATGTGCTGGCCCGCATTGAGGAGAGCCTTGGTGTGACGAAGGAACAGAGCATCCGCGCCCGCACCAACTGCCTGCTGCTCAGCGCCGACAACGGCCACGCCATCCATCCCAACCACCCGGAAAAGAGCGACCAGAAGCTGCCGGTGAACATGGGCGGCGGCGTCATCCTCAAGTACAATGCCCGCCAGACCTACACCACCAGCGGCCTGACCGGTGCCGCCTTTACCGCCATCTGCGAAAAGGCCGGGGTGCCGGTGCAGACCTTTGCCAACCGTGCCGATGTGGCGGGCGGCAGCACCCTGGGCAACCTGCTGGGCCGCCAGATCCTGATGCCCATGGTGGATATTGGCGTGGGCCAGCTGGCCATGCACTCGGCGATGGAAACGGCCAGCTGCAAGGATGCGGAATATCTGGCCAATGCCCTGCGCTGCCTACTACAACACCCCCATCTTCCAGCCGAAGGACGGGGAGTGGAAGCTGGGCCTGTGAGCGGGGCTGTGGTCGGGCGCTTTGCGCCCAGCCCCAGCGGGCGGCTGCATCTGGGCAATCTGGCCTGCAGCCTGCTGGCCTGGCTCAGTGCCAAAAGCCAGGGCGGCCGCATCGTGCTGCGCATCGAGGATCTGGACGCCGAGCGCTGCCCGCGCATGTACGCGGACCTGCTGGAGCAGGACCTTGCATGGCTGGGTCTTGTGTGGGACGAGGGCGGCAGCACCGGCGGCCCCCACGGGCCTTACTACCAGAGCGAATGCGCGGACATCTACACCGGGCAGTACAAAAAGCTGGAAGCGCAGGGCCTTGTGTACCCCTGCTTCTGTTCCCGCGCCCAGCTGCACGCGGCCAGTGCGCCCCATACCTCGGACGGCAACGTCATCTATCCCGGCACCTGCCGGGACCTGACCGCCGCCCAGATCGCCGAAAAGCGCAAAAAGAAGGCCCCGGCCTACCGGGTGCGGGTGCCGGACGAGGAGATCACCTTTTTGGACGGCTGCATGGGCCCTCACACGGAGAACTTGCTGCGGGACTGCGGCGACTTTTACCTGCGCCGGGCGGACGGCGTGTTCGCCTATCAGCTGGCCGTGGTGGTGGACGATGCCCGCATGGGGGTCACCGAGGTGGTGCGCGGGTCGGACCTGCTGTCCTCCACGGCGCGGCAGCTGTACCTGTACCGTCTGCTGGGCCTGCAGGCTCCAACCTTTGCCCACTGCCCGCTGCTGCTGGCCCCGGACGGGCGGCGGCTGTCCAAGCGGGACGGGGACCAGAGCCTGGAAAACCTGCGGGAAAAATACACCGCGCAGGAGATCGTGGGCAAGCTGGCTTATGCCTACGGCCTGCAGCCGGAACCGGCGCCCTGCACGCCGGAAAGCCTCATCCCGGGTTTTTCCTGGGCAAAGGTGCCCAAGCAGGACGTCTGCCTGCCGGAGGGGCTGTTCTGAATCAAACCACAACAAAGGGCGGAAGCGCACGTTTTCGGTGCGCTTCCGCCCTTTTGCTTTGTGGGTCACTGCCCGGCGGTTTCCGGGCGGGGCATTCTGAAGGGATTCGTTTAAGCGTGCCAGATCTGCGGCTGTTCGCTGCGCTCAGCGGCACGGTTGAACAGGGCATCCAGCACCAGTGCCAGCAGGGCACCCAGCACCACGTCGATGCAGCTGTGCTGCTTGAGCAGCATGGTGGAACACACGATGGAGAAGCACAGCACATCGGCAGCCGGACGCATCCAGCGGCGGCGGGGCTCCTCAAACAGGCGGCAGCGGTGGTAGGCCAGCATCAGGGTCATCGAGTTGAACACATGGATGGACGGGCACACGTTGGTGGGGGTGTCGGTGCGGTACAGCATCCGAACGGCACGGGCAAAAAGATCGGTGCCCGGCACATAGTAGGGGCGCAGGTCCAGCCCGGTGGGCAGGATCACATAGCAGGCCAGTGCGATGGTCATACCGCCGAACAGCGGCAGGCACAGCCGCCAGAAGTCCTCCCGCGGGGCCTTCCACAGCAGGTAGAACAGGGTGAAGGGGATCCATGCGAACCATGCAAAGTAGGGCAGGATGGCGTATTTGCAGAAGGGGATCAGATCGTCCAGCCGGCAGTGCACCAGCAGGACACGGGGCATGGAGATCTGCGTCTCCAGAAAGTTGAAAGCGGAAAGATACAGCAGAAAATACAGCGCCATGAACCCGATGGGGTGGCGCGCAAACCAGTTGCGTTTCATGGGAAAAAGCCTCCTTTTTGCGATAGGGCAAACTCTTAGCATTCAAAGATTATACGCCCACGTTGTTGCGAAAACAAGAAGGAAAGGTGACAACTTTGTCAAAAAACGAACGATTTATTTGTAGAATCTGCGTAAAATTGGCACCCAAAAGAACCTTCTGACTACAATACGATCCAGCGCGGCGTTTTCCTGCACAGGGCAAAAAAGAAAAACCGCCCGCACCCCGCAAAGGGTGCAGACGGCTTGGAAAACACAGGGGGTCAGATGACGCTCTGTTCCATCCACCGGCCCCGTGCAAAGCGCACGAAGAAGCACAGCGAGCGGAACACCCAGTCCAGGAACATGCCCATCCAGATGGAGAGCAGACGGCCGTGGAAGCCCAGCACCATCACATAGCAGAAGCCCACCCGGAACACCCACATGGAAAGGATGCTCACGGCCATGGTAAACCGGGCGTCGCCGGCGGCGCGTAGGATGTTGGGCAGGGTGAAGCTGGACGGCCAGAAGAACAGGGACACAAAGTTGAACCACACCATCACCTGCAGGGCCATGGTCTGTGCCTCCGGCGAGAGGTTGAACAGGGAAATGGCGAACCGGTTGGCAAACAGGAAGGCAGAAAGGTTCATGACCCAGGCACCGCAGTAGGCGGTGAGCAGCAGGCGGCGGGAGTAGTACACGGCCTGCTCCTTCTCCCCGGCGCCAAGGCACTGGCCCACCACGGTCAGGGCGGCCATGCCCACGGCGTTGGCCGGGATGTTCAAAAAGGTGGTGGTGGTGTTGGCCACGGCGTTGGCCGCAATGGCGGCCGTGCCCAGCGTAGAGGTCAGGCTGGACACCGACAGCTTGCCGATCTGGAACATGCCGTTCTCGATGCCGGCGGGGATGCCCACCCGCAGGATGCGGCGGATGAGGCCGCCGTCCGGTGCAAGGGCCCGCAGGCCGTCCACCCGCAGGGGGCAGGCGGGCTTCTGCAGCAGGTACAGCACCACCACGCAGGCCACGGCACGGGACACCAGACTGGCCAGCGCCGCGCCCATGACCCCCATGCCGAAGCCGAAGATCAGCACCGCGTTGCCGCCGATGTTGATCACGTTCATCACCAGGCTGGACAGCATGCTGATCTTGCTGTTGCCCTGCGCCCGGAACAGCGCCGCACCGGCGTTGTACAGGCCGATGAAGGGGTAGCTCAGCGCCGAGAGCAGGAAGTAAGTCTCAGCGTAGCGCATCACGTCGGCGTCGATGGAGCCGAAGATGCCCCGCAGGATGGCGTGGCGGCCCACTACGACCACGGCGGCCACCACCAGGCTGAAGCTGGCCAGCACAAACAGGATCTGTGCGGCGGCGGCCTTGGCGTTTTTGGGCTCCCGGTGGCCGATGTACTGACTGGTGACCACGGCACCGCCGGTGGCAAGGGCGCTCATCACCTGGATCATCAGGGTGTTGAAGCTGTCTACCAGGCTCACGCCGGACACGGCGGCCTCGCCCACCGAGGACACCATCAGGGTGTCGGCCAGGCCGATGGTCACGCTCAGGGCCTGCTCGGCGATGAGCGGCAGCAGCAGTGCCACCAGCGCCTGCCGGGTAAAAAGCGGGTTGGTTGGTTTTTGGGTGCTTGTCATGACTTCCTCCGGGTTTTGTGCACAGGTTCGTAAGCGATACCCCTATCATACCGCGCCGGTGTCGGAAATACAAGGGGTTGTATACAAGAAATCCGGAGCAGGCCTGCAGGATCAGGTGAATTCCCGGCTGGGTGTCAGGTCTTTGCCGTAATACACGGCGTAGTCGTAGGGGATGGGCGGCTCGTAGGCGGTCTTGTCCGGGTACTTTGCCAGCATATCGGCCTGCAGGTTTGCGGGGCTGAAAGGCCGCCCGGCGCTCAGGGTGTCGGCGCACACACTGTTCCACACCGCCTCGGAGAAGGCCGAGCAGTTGTAGTAAGCGGACCAGTGATCCGCACGGCTCAGGCCCCGGTTCAGCACCGCCAGCTGGTCGACATCCAGCGAGGTCTGCATGGCGTAAAGGTGGTAATAATAATCGGGAATGTAATACATATAATAGCTTTCCAGCTCATACCAGATGCCGGAATGCTCATTGCGGTTGCCGCGGGTGCCGATGGTCAGGGACTTGCCCGGGGCAATGAGCAGCCCGCCCACAGCGATATCGCTGTCCGAGACATTGGTCACCGACACAAAAGCATGGCCGCTGGCGTTGATGGAGGCATCGCCCTTGTCATCCGACATGGTGTAGATACGCAGCACGGCCACGGAACCCTCTGCCGGGGCAGCACCGTAGATGTCGGCCGGGGACTTGCGGCTGGCCTGCTCAAAGACATAAGGCCCGCCAAAGTTGGTGGTAAAGCCTTTTACGTCCCGCAGAAAGGCATCCCGGCCGGTCAGGTCGGTGACCGTTTTGTCCTCTTTCGCGGCGGGCTGGGCGGGCTTTGCCTCCTGTGCAAAGGCCGGCAGGCAGAGGCAGAGGGTCAGGGCCAGCACGGCAAACAGAGTGCGGAGCGTTTTTTTCATGGGAACGTCCTCCATTATTCGATGAAATGTTGTAAAATTTTGGGGAATGCTGCTGTGCAACAGCATACGGTTTTTGCCGCAGCTTGTCAAGATGCATCGCAAATGCCGCAAAAAAGAATGAAGCTGGGTGCGTTTGCTCTACTTTACCCCCGCAGATAATTGTGCTAAAATAAATCCACAGTCTGTGTGTTCGTGCAGGGAGCACACGGCCGTACAACATGATAAGAAGCAGACCCGAAAAAAGGGGGAGAATTATGCCCAAAACAGCCCATAAAGTCGTGGTCATCGGGCACCGCAACCCGGACACCGACTCCATCTGCTCGGCCATTGCCTATGCAGAGCTGAAAAACAAGACCAGCGATCTTGTCTGCGAGGCCCGCCGCGCCGGCAAGATGAACCAGGAGACCGAATTCGTGCTCAAAAAGTTCGGGGTCAAGCCGCCGCGCATGTGCACCGACGTGAACCCCAAGATCCGCGATGTGGATTACCGCGAGATGCCCGGCATCCCCGGCACCACCAGCCTGCGCAAAGCATGGGAGATCATGCGCGACAAGCAGATCGACACCCTGCCGGTCACCAGCCCGGACAACGAGCTGGAGGGCGTGATCACGGTCAAGGACATCGCCACCGCCAACATGGACGTGTTCGACACCGGCATCCTGGCCAAGAGCCAGACCACCTACCGCAATATTCTGGAAACGCTGGGCGGCACCATGGTGGTGGGCCGCGAGGACGACGTGTGCACCACCGGCCACATCCGCATCGGCACCGCCACGCCCGAAATGCTGGAAAATACCGTGGAAAAAGGCGACATCGTCATCCTGACCAACCGCTACGAAAGCCAGCTGTGCGCCATTGAAAAAGAAGCGTCGCTGCTCATCATCTGCAACGGCTCCAAGGTGGGCCACACCATCCAGCGCATTGCCGAGGAAATGGGCGTGGCCATCATGTCGGCCCCGGTGGACACCTACGCCGCCGGTAAGCTGATCAGCCAGTGCGCTCCCATCTCCTACTATATGACCCGCAGCGACATCATGAAGTTCACCCTCGTCACCCCGGTGGCAGACGTCACCCGCGTGATGGCCAAGGTACGCCACCGCTATTTCCCCATCCTGGACGAGGACGGCAAATACTGCGGCATGGTCAGCCGCCGGAACATCATCAATCTGCAAAAACGCCGCATCATCCTGGTGGACCACAACGAGGCCACCCAGGCCGTGGAGGGCTTTGACCAGGCTGAGATCCTGGAGATCATCGACCACCACCGCATCGGCAGCCTGGAGACCAGCGGCCCGGTGTACTTCCGCAACCAGCCGGTGGGCTGCACGGCCACCATCATCACCCAGATGTACGACGAGAACGACGTGGAGATCCCGTCCCAGACCGCAGGCCTGCTGCTGGCCGCCATCCTGTCCGACACGCTGGCTTTCCGCAGCCCCACCTGCACCGCAGTGGATGTGAACGCGGCCAACCGTCTGGCCGGCATTGCCGGGGTGGACATCGACGAGTTTGCCAATGAGATGTTCGAGGCCGGTGAAAAGCTGGACGGCAAGACCGCCGAAGAGGTGTTCCTGCAGGACTTCAAGGTGTTCATGTGCGGCGACATCCGCTTTGGTGTGGCGCAGGGCAGCTACATGACCCGCAAGAACCTGCTGGCCGCCGAAAATCTGCTGCGCCCCTATCTGGAAGAGGCCCGCAACAAGCAGAATGTGGAGGACATCTACATGCTGCTCACCGATGTGCCCAAGGAGGAGAGCGTGGTCATCAGCGACGGACGCTATGCCGCCGAGGTGCTGGCCGACGGGTTCGACACCCACCCGGCAGAGGACGGCAGCTGGACGCTGCCCGGTGTGGTGAGCCGCAAAAAGCAGTTCATCCCCGCATTGATGACGGCCTATCAGGAATTGTAAGAATGATGCACCGCGCGGTGCGATCCATCATTCCCCAAGAGGTTGCGATGTTTGATTTTCTGAAACAGAAGGACCGTACCCCGCCGGTTTTGCCGGAAGGCACGGTGCGGCGGCACTTTTCCATCTCCGGGCAGGTGCAGGGGGTGGGCTTCCGCTACCGGGCGCGCTACGCGGCCCAGGCGCTGGAGCTGACCGGCTGGGTGGAAAACGAGGACGACGGCAGCGTGACGCTGGAGGTGCAGGGCGACCCGGACAAGTTCCCGGAATTATTCGCCATGATCCAGCGCAGCGACTATGTGCGCATCACCGACATCCGGCAGAAGGACCTGTCGCCCGACCCCTGGGAACGGGGCTTCTCGGTGCGCGGCTACTGAATCACAGATGCATGCAAAAACGGCGGACGCAAGTGCGTCCGCCGTTTTGCTCTTTCTATCTTCAGCCTGCAATTTTGAGGGGAGAGTTGGCAGTCCAGATGGTGCCGTCCAGCAGCCGGGTCAGCGCCAGCGTTCCGTTGACCGAAACACGGGCCGGGTCCAGCGCGTAGAAGTCGCTTTCCTTCAGGTTATCGGGGTCTGCCGTGGGGCTTATGCCCACCACACAGACCCAGTGCCCATAGGTGTCGCTGGTGGCAATGTGCGGGTAGTTCACCTGGGTCCAGCCGGAGCCGGACAGGTGATACTCGTAAGTAGAGGTGCGGTTGGCGTGTTTGTTCACACCGCTCACCGTGGTGTTTTTCAGGTGCACGATCACCGGCCGTCCGGCCGAGAGCTCGTTGTAAATGGTATACAGGCAGGCGGACAGGTCCCCGGAATACCCGGTGTAGCCGCCGGCGGACCACACGGCACCGTTGGACCACATGCCGCTGCCGGAGCACACCCGCCCGTCCAGAATGGTGCGGGCGTAGCGCAGTGCATACCAGCTGCATTTGCCGGAGGTCTGGTTGCCGATGGAAAGGATCTGGCTGTGGTCAAAAGTCAGCAGCCGGATGCCGTGTTTTTCCTGTAAGGCGGCGTGGGCGCGGGGCGCGGCAAGAGCAAGCAGCAGCACCAGCGCAAGTGCTGCTGCCGCCAGCTGCCGGGCTGCCCGGGCGGGACAGTGCTGCATGGGGAGATCATCCTTTGCCTGTTATTTTTACGACCTCATTTTAGCATAAAAAAATGGTAGAACTGTGTAATTTTTAAAAGTTCCGGCACGAAATCTGAAAAAAACTGCGCATCCTCCTTCCATGGGCGCAGAACAGGGTGTTCCGGGCATGGTGCACCCGGCTCCGGAGGGGGGTAAACCGATGACGGAGCGCTGCGCCGCGGCGGCTGCTGAGATGGCCGCAAAATAAACCCGGATCTTCCTGCCCCGGAGAGCACCCGCTCCCGGGGCTTTTTGCGCCTTTTTGTGACAAACTCTGCCGCTTGTGATACAATAAAACCGTATTCTGATGTGAACAGAAAGGAACGTTCCATGCAGCTGTTTGAACTGGTCAGCCCACGGCTGTTCCGCCCATTGGCGGGGCCGAACCGGGCGTTTTATGCGGAGCTGCTGCTCCTGCTGTGGGAAGAGTGCCGCCATACGGCCGACTACAGCATTTCCCGTGCGGAGGCCGTCTCCCGCGCGGAGGATTATTTTGCGGCACTGGCAAAGCCCCTGACGCTGGACGCAGACGGTGCCGGCGATGAGGAGGAACAGCCCACCCGCGACCCCCATACGCTGGCGCTGGGCTTTCTGCTGCGGCTGCGCCGCACCGGCTGGCTGGAAGAGCAGCCCGGCAGTTACGAGAGCGAGCCGACCCTGGCCTTTGTGCCGGAGGTGGCCCCGCTGCTGGACGCGCTGGAAGAGATCCTGAATCCCCGTGTGGTCACCTACACCGGCAAGCTGTACAAGGCCTGGCAGCTGCTGCAGGGCGTGGGGGAAGAGAAGAACCCCTACGAGAATGTGCTGCGGGAGGTGGCTTCCGATCTGGAAGCGCTGAACAAATCCCTGCGGGCGCTCAATGCGTCCATCGGCCACTACATCGACCGGCTTACCCGCAACCGCACCCCGCAGGAGGTGCTGGAGCTGTTTGACCAGTACGAAGAAAAGGTGGTGGCGGCGGCTTACCATCGCTTCAAGACCAGCGACAACCTGTTCAATTACCGCGCCTATCTGGAGGAAGGGCTGGACGCCTGCGAGGAAACGTATCTGCCCCAATTGGCACTGGATTACGCCCGGGTGGAGCGCTGCGCCCCCGGCGAGGCCGCGCCCCGTGTGCGGGCCCTCATCCAGCAGCAGCGGGACGCGCTGGAAGAGATGAGCACCCTCATCCGGGAGATCGACGCCAGCCACATCCGCTACCGCAAGCGGGCCGTGCAGCGGGCACAGTTCCTGCTGCTGAGCGACCGCTCGTCTCAGGGCAGCGTCACGGCCCTGCTGCGCCGCTACGCCGAGGACATCCGCACCCCGGACCAGCTCTTTGAGCCGGATGACGGCCCGGTGGCCGCCCATCTGCACCTGTACCCGGCGGCGGCCTTTGGCGAAAAGTTCCTGTACCCGCCCGCCGCGCCCCGCACGGCGGCCCCGCTGGCCCCGGTGCAGGCAGAAACGCTGGACCCGGACCAGCTGCGCAAAGAACAGCAATTGCTGCTGGACTACGCCCGGCTGGCTGTCACCGAAGAGAACGTGGCCCTGCTGGCACAGCAGGCACTGGCTGCCCGCCCGCAGGTGGAAGCATCCACCCTGGCGGAGGAATACCCGGGCGATTTTGCCCGCATCATCGGCCTGCATACCTATTCCCAGTCGCCGCACCGGAACTATGACGTCCGGCTCACGGGCAACTGGGTGGAGCGCGGCGGCTTCCGGTTCGAGGATTTTATCCTGACCCGCCGCAAGGAGGAAAACGATGGCAACGATTAACATGCTGGAAGAGACCGCAAACTACCTGCTCAACCACTGCTTCGTGCTGGGCAGTGTGGAGGATCAGCGGGCAAAATATCTCTATGTGCAGGATCATCTGCCCGAGGTGCGGGCGGTGTTCAAACCGCTGGGCTACGCTGTGCTGCTGTACCCGGCCCCGCTGCAGGCGGCGGCCCTGGTCAACGAGCACGAGGGCAGCCAGGCCCGGCTGCTGAAATACGAGAGCATCCTGCTGCTGGTGCTGCGGCTGCTCTACCTGCAAAAGCGGGAGAGCCTTGCCGCCAGCGCCGATCAGGTGCTGGTGACCGTGGAAGAGGTGCAGACCGAGCTGCAGAAGATGAACCTGCCTCGCAGACTGGACCAGCAGACGCTGGAACGGCTGATGCGCACCCTGCGCCGGTACAATCTGGCGCGGCCTGTGGGGCGGCTCTCCGGGCTGGACAGCCGCATCGAGGTGTTCCCGACCGTGCTGCTGGCCCTGCCGGATGCCGACCTTGCCGACGCAGCGGCAGAGAGCGCCCGCACCCGCACCGAGCTGGGACTGTATGAACGGCCGGAAGGGGCCGACACCGCCGCAGGGGAGGCAGAAGAATGATCGAACTCAAGCGCCTGAAACTCATCAACTGGCACAACTTTGAAAACGTCACCTTTGACTGTGCCCGCCTGACCTATATGATCGGTGTGAACGCCGTGGGTAAGACCACCATTCTGGATGCCATCCGCTACTGCCTGACCACCAACCGCAACTTCAATGCCCTGGGCAATAAGAAGAGCGGCCGCACCCTGCAGGGCTCGGTCCACGCGAAGCAGCGCGGGGAAAACGCTTACCGCCGCCCCGGCCATACCGTGGCCTACATCGGCGCGGAGTTCTACGACAGTCTCAAGCGCGCCCCCTTTGTCATCGCGGTGCGGGTGGAGTCGGAAGGCCCCATGCAGGAGCTGCACCCCGGCGACCAGACCTGGTACCTCTCCGAGGACGGCTGCACGCTGGAACAGCTGCCCTTCATCGACCCGCGTACCGGTGCCCCCAGCGCCAAGGAGGACTTCAAGCCCGCCGTCGGCCGACTCTCCTACACCCGCAGCCCCAGCGAAGCCCGTGACCGCATCTGCCGGGCGCTGGGCATCGGGCGGGCGTCCAGCCCGCTGGGCAAAAAGTTCAACGAAGTGTTCCAGATGGGCACCAGCATGGACGAGATCCCCAACTTCCGGGAATTTTTGTACCAGTACATCCTGCCGCAGCCGGAGCTGGATCTGGAAGCACTGCAGGGCGACCGGCTGGAGTTGGAAAACCTGCACGCTGTGCTGGCCGAAGCCCAGACCCGCGCCGATGCACTGGAAGAGATCGTGAACGATGGCCGCGAAGCCGCTGGAAAGCAGACCGAAGCCCTTGTGAACCGGGGCGCGGCCCTGCTGGCCCGTGCTGCTGCCGACGGCGGGGAACAGGACGTGTGGCAGGGCCATCTGGACGCCGGACACCGCCAGCTGGAGGCCCTGAACGCCCGCTATGCCGAGGCCAAGAACACGGAGGCGGAAGCCCGCCGCGCCTACCTTGCCGCCCACAGCGCAGCCGGTGCCAGCGGCGAGGGCCGGGCACTGGATGCCATGGAGGAAGAACTGTCCCGCCGCAAGACGGCGCAGGATGCCGCCGCCCGCAAAGCCGCGCAGGCCGAGGATGCCGCATCCAAGGCCGAAGCCCTGCTCACAGCCCTGCGCCGCAGCGGGTTTGCTTCCGGCTGGAAGCTGGAAAACCTCACCGCCGACACCCTGCCGCAGCTCACCGACTGGCTTGCCGCGCAGGAAAAACCGCTGGAAGAAGCCTACTTTGCGGCCCGGCAGAACACCGCCGCCCTGCGCAAAGAGCAGGCGGACAAGCGCGCCGAGCTGGACGCCGTGTCCGGCGGCAAGTGGGTGTACCCCCACGGCGATGCCGCCACCCGTGTGCGGGATGCCGTGAACGCGGAGTTGAAGAGCCGCGGCATGCAGCCGGACGCCAAGATCTTCTGTGAGCTGCTGGCCGTGGCGGACGAGAGCTGGCAGGACTGCGTGGAAGCCTGCCTGGGCGACCGCCGGTTCGACATCCTTGTGCCGCCCGCCCATTACGAGGCCGCCAAGAGCGCCTTTGTGGCCCTGAAGGACAAGGTGGGGCCCATCAGCCTGCTGGACACGCCGGGCATCCGCAAGGCCAACCGCCATGCCGAGACTGCCCCGGCGGACAGTCTGGCGGCACAGGTCACCAGCGAAAACCCGCTGGCGGCCCAGTACGCCGACACCATCCTGCGGCGCATCGTCTGCTGCGACACCCCTGAAACACTGGAACAGTACCCGGACAGCGCCACCCGCGACCTGCTGCGGCACCATCCCTTCCGGCTGGAGCGCCTGCGCACCCCGCAGCGTTATATCGGCCTGGAAGCCCGCCGCGCCCGCGCCGGGGCACTGGCCGAAGAGCTGGAAGCTCTGGCCGAGCGCACCCGCACCGCCGCCCAGGCCGAGCAGAACCTGAAAACCGCCTACGACCAGTACCAGAACTTCCAGCGCGGCACCGCGCCGCAGCAGCTGGCCGGCCTGTGGGAGGCCCGCACCGCCGCCGAAAAAGCCCGGAATGCGGTGGCCGAACAGGAGGGCAAGCTGGCCGAATACCGCGAGAACCCCCTGCTGCAGGAGATGTACCGCGAGGAAGAAACGCGGGAAGCCGCCTGGGAAGCCGCCCGCACCGCTGTGGAGCAGGTGGGCGGCGACATCCGCGTGTGCGAAAAACAGATCGCTTCCTGCGAAGCCGAACAGAAAAAGGCCGGGGAGACGGCACAGCAGAGCGCCGACGCGGCCCGGATGTTCTTTGCGGCCCATCCGCTGCTGGAGCCGCTGGCCCGCACCCGGATGCAGGCCCTTGCTCCGGCCGACAAGCCCGCAGCCGCCGCACAGGCCGCCGAAAAGGCACAGGCCCGGCTGGACGATGCCCTGACGGCCTACCTCACCGGCACGCTGGAACCCGCCCAGAAGGCCTACAACGAGCACTACGTCTGTGATTACCCGCTGGGTCTGGCGGGGCTGGACCAGTACCGTGCCCAGCACGAGAGCCTTGTGCGCATCGACCTGGAACGCTACGCCGCCCGTCTGGAGCAGGCCCAGCGCGACTGCAAGGACCGTTTCCGCAAGGACATCCTCTTCCGCATGAAGGACGACATCTTCAATGCCCGGCGGCAATTCCGGGAGCTGAACAAGGTGATGGAACAGCTGACCTACGGCGAAGAAGTCTACCGCTTTGAGCTGGAGCCCAGCCGGGACCCGCAGCTGGCGGCCTTCTATCAGGTCATCGTGGACAAGGGCAACCAGCAGATGACCGAGGGCGACTCGCTGGACAACCTTGCCGCCACCGCCGACCCGGCTTATGAGCGTCAGGTGGACGAGCTGATGGAAAAAATCATGGCGGATGTGGACGAGAACACCCGCGCCCGGCAGGAGGGCCGCACCGGCGGCGTGACCCTCTCGGACTATGTGGACTACCGCACCTATCTGGATTACGACATCAAGGTGACGAACCGGGTCACCGGCCAGCAGGCATACCTGTCCCGGGTCAGCCGCGACTCCTCCGGCGGCGAGAATCCAGGCCCCCTTCTACTGTGGCCATCTGCGCCAGCCTGCTGCAGATCTATGAGAAGAGCGAGAACAGCATCCGTCTTGTGCTGCTGGACGAAGCCTTCAGCAAAGCTGACCAGCGACCGCATCCGCCCCATCGATGGAGCTGTTCCGCCGCCTGCAGCTGCA
>ENA-OQNA01000062-OQNA01000062.1-human-gut-metagenome-genome-assembly--contig:-NODE-62-length-37239-cov-5.910649_pt1 | contig 37239 bp, 35 predicted proteins | sample MGYA00242625_ERZ504872 | MGnify/ENA primary metagenome ERZ504872 (study PRJEB26092, sample SAMD00036425) | human gut metagenome | host: Homo sapiens | study: EMG produced TPA metagenomics assembly of...
GGTTCGCTGTTTCCGCCACTGGCGGCGCTCACCTTTGCAGCATCCAGTATTATCTGCGCTTTTGGCTTAGCATCTGCCGCACCTCGCTCGCCGTATCGGCACTTAGAATTATGCGGTATTGCCTTTACTTTTTGTTCCATTATACCCGGCGGTAAGCAAGGAAGCGAAGCCGATTTCGGTCGTCAAGCTCTGCTTTGCCGCAAGGCGGAGTGCCCCGACGTGCGGGGTTTTCCAGAAATAGGGGGTCATGGCAAACAGGTTGCGGATCTGGTCGCCCTCCACCGTGATGGTATCCGTCACGGTGCGCTCTCCGATCAGGGTAAAGCCGGAGTATTCTGTCTGCTGTTCTGCGTTTTCATACGGCTCATCGTACAGAACTTCTTTCAACCCGTACAAATGCCGTGCCGTTGGCACTGCGTACAGCAGCACACCGCCGCTGCGCAGCACCCGGCAGAACTCCTGCCCGGCAAAGGGCGAAAAGATGTTCAGCAGAACATCCGCCCAGCCATCCCGCACCGGGGCGCTGAAGCTGCCGCCCACCGCAAAAGCGGCTTCCGGCAGTAGCTTTGCCGCAAGGCGGATGGCATCCTTGGAAAGGTCGAACCCGGCCAGTACGCAGGGACGGCCCTGGGCGGCAAAGGCATCATACACCACGCGGTCATAACTGCCTTCGCCGCAGCCGGCATCCAGCAGGTGGGTCTCACCGCATTCGGGTGCGTATTCCAGGCAGAGCTCGGCCAGAGCTTTCTGGAACGGGGCATAATACCCGCCTTGCTAAAAAGGCACGGCGGGCGCGCACCATGGCTTTGCCGTCACCGGGGTCCGCCGCATGGCGCTTCTGGATGGCCAGCAGGTTGACATACCCTTCCTTGGCCATATCATAGCTGTGGCCCTGGGGGCAGCGCAGCGAGGTTCCCAGCGGCATCAATGCGCCGCCGCACACCGGGCAGCGCAGGGCCGCTGCCGCCTGCGGGGTCATTCGTCATCCTCCGCCGGAACCAGATTTTCCGCCGGAACAGACAGCAAGTGGAACTCTGGCACCAGCTCCGGCAGCGGACCTTCGCCCGCAATGGGGGCGGTAGCTCCACCGTGGGCGGCCATATACTCTTCAAAGTTGGCAAACTTCTGTTTGGGCGGGCGGCGGGAAATCATCTCCAGGCCCGGATCTTCCTCTCGCGGTTCACGGTTTACCCGACTGCGGGGGGCTGGGCTGCGGGGCGCGCCGCGGCGGGCGCGGCGGTTCCGGTGCAGGGGGCTGCGGGGGCACGGCGGGCAGCATTGCGCTGCGGGGGCTGCGCGACAGGTTCCTGCGGCGGGCGGCGGCGCGGCGGCTGGGGGGTGGGCTGGGGCTTTTGCTGCCCGCGCGGGGTTGGCCGTTCAGCTGCGGAGCCACAGGGCGGGCCTGATTGGCATTATTGGGGCGTGCAGGGCGCTGGGCCGGTTTGAGGACAGCGGGCTTTGCCGCATTGCTGCGGTTGTTCGGGGCTGCCTGCCGGGGCGGGCAGGGGCGGGATGCATCTTTGGGCTGTGGGGCCCGTGGGGCGGGGTTCTGGGCCGGGGCATCCCCATGGGGGGTGTGGCGGCGGCGACGACGGCGCGCTGCTGTGGACTGAGCATCGCGCACGGCGGGCTCAGCGTTTTTTTCGTTGTTCGGCATAATTGGCTCCCTGTATCGTCAGTCCGGCATGGTCAGACTGCGGCATTCATTATAGTAACGTTTTTCCTCGGCATGGCCCATGCTGAAAGTCTTGCGCGGCAGCACGCCGCCCAGCACAACACCTTTGAACAGGTCTGCTTTGGCAAAGTCCGGCATCAGCAGGGCTGTGGCTGGTTTGGCGGGGTCTGCGGCCATGGCGCGGGCAGCCGCGGCACCGTGGATGTAATCCACCGTCACGCCGGGGTTCTGGGCCAGATAATCCCCAATAAAATGTTCCGTGGTGCCCACGGCCAGCGGGTCCGGGGCGTTGGCGGCGTCAAAGGTGATCTCTGCACCGGCACCGGCCAGCACGATATGCTGGTCGCCGCCCTGGAGGGTTGCGCCGTGCTGTTCCAACCAGCTGCCAAAGTCTGCGGCAACGGTGTTGGCATCCACGCCAAACAGCACACGGTGGATGGGCTCAATCTCAATCGCCGGGGAATGCACGTTGCACACTTCCGCCAGACACCAGCGCGCCGGGTGGGTCTGCTGCTGTTCCGGCGGCAGGGTGGGTTTCAGTTCTTCCCAATAGGCTTTTGCTGTGGCAAGGGAATGGTTGCCATCACCAACCGCCAGCGTCATGGGGGGCTGACCGGTTGCGGCAGGCCAGCGTGCGGCAAAAGCAGCGGCATCGCCAAGGTTTGCCAGCGCAGTGTTGATCTGCTCCACCAGCACGGGGTCCTCCACGGCCCAACCGGCCAGGTGGCCGCCGTTCAGCATCAGCGCGCCATCATACAGCAGCGGCAGCTCCGCCTTATGGGCGGCAATGGGTTCAATCAGGGTACAGGCTTCATCGTCGGCCAACATCATCACATGCGGGGTTTCCAGCTGGGCCCCGCGGCGGATCTTGAGCCGGGGCGGGATGCGCGCCACCACTGTGCTCTCGCTGGGGCGGATGGCGGGCTTGCTGCCTTTTTTAAAGCTGTACTGTTCCAGGTCCACAGCACCAACCAGACCTTGGCGGATGGTACCGTCCATCTGGGTGCGCTCCACATACACATAGCCATGTACACAGCGGGTCAGCAGGTTATCGCGGTAATCCTGCATGGCCGCACGGATCGCCGCAAGGCGCGATTCTTCCTGCGGGGTTCCAAGGTAAGCTTCCGGCAGAACAATGTGCAGGGTGCTGGGTTTACCCTTTGCCAGTTCCTCCGCTTTCTGCCAGTATTCCGGCTGGGAGGTAAACTGATCCACCGCAATGCAGGCCCACGGGTCCAGCGGGGACGCTGCACCGGGCAGCAGGATATCAGCAGGGACAAAACAATTCTGCATGGTAATCACTCCTCTTTCACGGATGCCGTTTTTTACGTCCGGGCGCGGCTCAATCCACAGTGCCAACCAGCCCGTAAATTGCCAGCGAGAGAATGCCGATATAAATCAGCACACTGGGCAGGCCGCGGAATATATGTGGGATATCTTTGCTGCGCAGCCGGCGGCGGCCTTCATCCACCACCAGCACGGCGACCAGGTAGCCCACGCCGCTGCCAAAGCCGAAGCCGATGGACTGCAGCAGGTTATAGTTCTGGCTGGCTGCAACCAGCAGGGTGCCCAGCACGCAACAGTTGAAGGTTGCGCCGGGCAGCTGTTCGCGGCAGGCATCGCGGCTTTTGGGGAACAGGCCCAACAGCAGCCACACAATGCCCATAGCGATCAGTGAGCAGTTCAAAAATACCAGCGGGCGCAGGGCGTTGACCGGCAGCCAGCCGGGCAGCACCTTTGCCAAAGCGGGCAGCGTTAAGCTTTGGGCAGCCCAACCCATGGGGGCGCTGATGGTCTGTACCAGAATGATGGGAATGCAGTACTGCCATGTGCTGATTTTGGGGTCGTTGACCAGCTTGTTCAGTCGGGAAACGCCCAGCGCGCGGAAGAACACTGCATTCTCCGCAAACACAGCCATGACGGCGTAGGTCAGGAACTGCGCCACAGCCTGCAAAACGGAAAGCTCAGCGCTTGCGTTTATTGCCATACAGATGACGCACCTCCTCGATCTTATAATGCACATAGGCACCGCCGATGGCGGTCCACACGGCGGCAATCAGGCCAATGATGATAAACCCGGTGCCCGGCTGGTCGGCCAGCGGCAGCGGCGCCACGGGAAATACCACGTTGCCGAACACGGTGCCTTCCGCCAGCAGTTCACGCACAACCCCCACCAGCAGCACCGAAAAGCAGATACCAATGGTATTGTTGATGCCGCGGCGGAACGCCTCGCCCACCGTTTCCAGGTCGTTGGATTCCATACGTTTGATCACGGCGGGCTCCACTACCAGCATGGGCAGATAGATCCCCAGCAGAGAAAGATCCGCCCCAAACAGGTTGTACAAAATGATATAAGCCGGGATATACACAATAGCGGCAGCGTAAGAGTATACCACACCGCGGAAGCGGTTGCTGGTCAGGTGGCAGATTGCCACCGCCAACATACGGGTTGCCGTTACAAGCAGAATGGTGGCAGCGCACAGCATCCAGGCATTCTGGCCGCTTACAGCAGCCGCCACAATGGGTGCCAGCCCCAGACCGCGCACCATAACGGGGTTATTCAGCCACAGGTGGTCATCATGGATATTCTGGGCCAGCTCTTCCTCGGCCTCTTTGCGGGTCTTGGGCTTATTGGCGGGCTGGACCGTTTTGGGCTTTTCGGCCGTAGGTGCTTCCTGCTTGCTTTCTACCGCTTTCTGCTCCGCCTGGGCGGCGGCCAGGGCTTCCTGCTCGATCTGCTCGGCGGTTTTGCCCTGCTCTGCGGCGCGGCGCGCCTGTTCCAGCATTTCGGGGGTCAGCTGGGGGATGATAACGGTTTGGGAATGTTCCTGCAGGGTCGACTTTTTGTTGCTGTTCTTACGGTTCTCTGTGTTGGGCAAGGCGCTTTTCCTCCTTCCGCATGAATCTGATCCTTTCTGCGCGCTGGGCCAGGCGGTCCAGCCATTCGGGGAAAGCACCAGCCAATACAATGGCAAAGCATACGCCGGTTTCGTATACGCTGTAATAGCGGAACGCCGTTGCCATTGCGCCCAGGAACAGGCCGTAAATCAAACGGCTGCTCCAGCGGTTGGGCTGCACCACCGGCTCGCACGCCAGGAATATCCCGCCAAACAGCATGCTGCCGGAAAGCAGGATATACTTTTCCAGGTAGATGCGCTGGCGCACATATTCCCATGGGGCACTCAGGGCTGGAAGTTCGTTCAGGTTGGGCAGCAGCCAGGGCACCAGTACGCATACCGCAAGGTACGGCACAAAGGTAGAAAGCTGCATGTGGCCGCGCATCAGCAGGTACAGCCCACAGGCCACAATGACCAGAATAGCGCAGCAGCCCAGCGGCCCAGCCACATTACCGGTCAACAGGTTGATGGTACTGTCAGACGGCAGGCCGCCGGCAGACAGGGTGGTGTTGCTGCCTTGGGTCAGCGCCACTCCGGTGCTGCTGAAAAGTGCCAGCACTGTACCCGGTGCCGGGTAGGACGACATGTCTCGCGGCCATGCCAGCGTTGCCGCCACCAATCCCACCGCCGCCGGGTGGAAGGGATAGTGCCCCTCTCCGCCGAACGCTTCTTTGACAAGCACGGCAATGATCGTTGCCGTGACCACCATATAATACGGAGCCGAAGCCGGCATCATCAGCACAATCAGCGCAGCAAAAGCTTCGCTGGAAGGCTCATGTGCGCGGTAGCCCGCCGCATGCAGCGGGGTAACAACACAGTCCGCCACATACGCAGTCAGCAGCCCGGCCGCCATCATCAGCAGCGGGCGCGCTCCGTAATAAAAACAACTGACCGCCAAAAGCGGGACAGTGCAAAACAAAATGTCCCAATAATAATCATAGTTTACACTTTTGGTGATCTTATCATGACGTTTTGGCATGGATACTCCTTTGGGGTTACAGCGCCCGAACCTGTTTGGCCAGCGCGGTACGGTCCTGCGCCTTAAAGAACGCGCTGCCCATGACCAGCACACTGGCTCCGGCCTGGGCACACAGGGAGGCGGTTTCGGTGTTAATGCCGCCGTCCACCTCAATGCGGGGGGAAACACCGCGCCGGTTGCACTCTGCCTTGATGGCTGCCACACGGCTGACGGTTGTGGGGATGAACTTCTGCCCGCCAAAGCCGGGCTCCACCCCCATGACCAGCACCAGGTCCAGTTCATCCAGGTAGGGGAACACTGCCTGCGGCGGGGTAGACGGGCTGATGGTCAGGCCCACCAGGCACCCAGTCTCCCGCACAGCGGCAATGGTCTGCCCCACATGGTTGGGCACAGCTTCAATGTGGAAATTGATCAGGTTTGCCCCTGCTGCCGCAAAATCCTGTGCATAGCGTGCAGGGTCGGAGATCATCAGGTGAACATCATAAAATGCTTCCGGCACGGCCTTTTTCAGGCATTTCAGCACCGGCGCGCCATAGGTGATGTTGGGTACAAAGTGGCCGTCCATCACATCAAAATGCACCATGTCTGCACCGCACACCATAGAATCGGCCGTTTCGGCGGCAAGGTTGGCCAGATCGGCAGACAGGATGGAAACACTCAATTCCGTCATTGCTTTGTCCTTTATCTCAAATTGCACAGCATCATTCCCGCCGCAGCGGTATTTGGAATCATGCGGTTTTGCTATAAATCCTGGTTTACGCCTGCCTTATGCTTTGTACTGGTTGATCTTATCCATCTGCACAGCAGCGCAGGCCAGCGCGCTTTCAATTACCTTGTCCATATCATAGTACTTATACTCGCCCAGGCGGCCGCCGAACACAACGTGCGGCTCGGCATCGGCCAGTGCCTTGTACTTGGCGTACAGGGCGCTGTTCTTGTCATCGTTGACCGGGTAGTACGGCTCGTCGCCCGGCTTCCACTCAGCGGAGTATTCGCGGCTGATGACCGTCTTGGTGCCCGGCTCGGTGGAGCCGAACTCAAAGTGCTTGTGCTCAATGATGCGGGTGTACGGGGTTTCGGCATCGGTGTAGTTGATGACAGCGTTGCCCTGATAGTTGGGGCAGGCCAGCGTTTCGGTTTCAAAGCGAACGCTGCGGTACTGCAAGGTGCCCAGGGAGTAATCAAAATAAGCGTCAATGGGGCCGGTGTAGATCACACGGTCAGCCAGAGCATCCAGTTCAGCCTTGTTAGCCAGGTAGTTCACACCCAGGCGAACTTCCACACCCTGCAGCATGTTGGCCACCATCTGGGTGTAGCCGCCGTTGGGAATACCCTGATACAGCGCATTGAAGTAGTTGTTATCAAAAATCAGGCGCACCGGCAGGCGCTTGATGATGAACGCCGGCAGCTCAGTGCAGGGGCGGCCCCACTGCTTTTCGGTATAGTGCTTGACCAGCTTTTCGTAAATATCGGTGCCGACCAGGTTGATGGCCTGCTCCTCCAGGTTTTTGGGCTCGGCGGTAAAGTGGGCAGCGCGCTGCTCCTCGATCTTTGCCTCGGCCTCGGAGGGGGTCACCACACCCCACATCTTGTTGAAGGTGTTCATGTTGAACGGCAGGTTGTACAGTTCGCCCTTATAGTTTGCCACCGGAGAGTTGGTATAGCGGTTGAACACAGCGAACTGGTTCACATAGTCCCACACTTCTTTATTGTTGGTATGGAAGATATGTGCGCCATAGCGGTGGACATTGATGCCCTCTACATTTTCGGTGTAGATATTGCCGGCAATGTGGTCGCGCTTATCGATCACCAGGCAGCTTTTGCCTGCCTTGGTAGCCTGCTGTGCAAACACTGCGCCAAACAGACCAGCGCCGACGATCAGGTAATCATACTGTTTCATGGGGAACCTCCTTGTTATTTGGTAGAATGGCTGAACGGATCAGCGGAACGGTTTTTCCACTGCTGCACCTGCTGCAGGTGGAATTCAAAATCGCGGTCATCCTTTGTCAGCTGGCTGGAAAGGATCACGCCGGAAATAAACAGCAAAAGCGCCGCCACCAGTACGCAGGCACACACGATCAGCGTAGGGAAGCGCGGCACAAGGCCGGTGGCAAAATATTCGCCCAGAACAGGGGCCAAAAAGCACAGGCTGATCATGCCAAGCACCGCAGCCAGGGTGCTGAAAAAGCCGAACGGGCGGTAGTTTTTATACAGCCGTGCAATGGTGCGCAGCACGCGGAAGCCGTCCGAATAGGTATTCAGCTTACTTTCGCTGCCTGCGGGGCGGTCACGATAGTCAATGATCACATTCTCCACCTGCATGTTGCGGTGCAGGGCGTGGATGGTCATTTCGGTCTCGATTTCAAAGCCGCGGCTCAGCACCGGGTAGGTTTTGACAAACTGGTAGCTGAACGCACGGTAGCCCGTCATGATATCCTTGATTTGGCCGCCGAAGAGGTTGTTGGTAAAAAACCGCACCAGGTCGTTGCCAAAATTGTGGAACGGGCGTTTGTTCTGGGTGTAATAGGTGGAGGAAAGCCGATCCCCCACCACCATATCAGCCTGGTGTTCGGTGACGGCTTTGACCATTTCCGGGGCCGCTTCCGCCGGGTAGGTATCGTCGCCGTCCACCATGATATAGGCTTCGGCGTCAATTTCGCGGAACATGCGGCGGATGACGTTGCCTTTGCCCTGCTGGTATTCGTGGCGCACCACGGCACCGGCTGTGCGGGCCAGCTCTGCCGTGCCATCGGTAGAGTTGTTATCGTACACATAGATCGTAGCTTCCGGCAGAACGCGGCGGAAATCCATCACAACCTTTTGTACTGTCTGAGATTCGTTATAACAGGGGATAAGAACTGCTATTTTATCCAATGATATTCACTTCCCTTTTGCGGGTAGATTTTTGTGTTTCAGGTGCGTGATTTTGGGGTATGCAGCGGGCGCACAATGTGCGCCCCTACGGGGTGGGTTATACAGCTTGATGCACGTAACATCTGTGCACAGCGTAGGCGCACTGCATGTCCCCCTGCGTAAGAGGTATTTCCCTATCCTGCAGAGCGAGGCAGCCCCACCCTGCCGAACCGTTATGTGCTTCTATTTTTCGGGGGCTGTTCCAACTGCTCTTACGCTTCCGCGCACTTTTTGATCTCGTCCAGCCAGAACCGTGCGGTTTTCTCCCAGCTGTACTTGGCCAGCACTTTGTCCGGCGGGGCCGCAGGCTTGGCAAACAGCGCGTCAAGGTCCACATCATAGTCATAGGGGTCAAAGTAGCGGGCGGTATCGCCATACAGCTCCGGCAGGCAGCTGGCACGGGCCAGGGCGATGGGTGCCCCCAGGCTGAGCGCTTCCAGCGGCGGAATGCCGAACCCTTCAAACACGGCGGGGTGCAAAAAGCCCTTGCAGTTCTGCATCAGCGCTTTGTTCTGGGCGTCCGTCACATAGCCGGGGTAAAAGATATTGCTGGTATTTTTGGCAGCATCTGCTTCGGCGCTGCCAAAGGCAGCAAGGTCCTTGCCGCCGGCCACAACAAAGGTTTTATCCGGGTTGCGGGCGGCAACCTCGCGCACCCACTTAAAGTTTTTGTGCCCGGCCAGGCTTCCCAGTGCGTAATAATACTCTTTTTTCTTCACGCCGGGCAGCTTGTCAAACACCGTCATATCCGGCTGGACGTTCTGCAGATGCTCCCAGCCGTTATAGGTCACACCGATCTTATCCAGTGGGATGCCCAGTCGCTCGCTGATCAGGTGGCGCTGGTTATCACTGACGGTGAACACCCGCCGGGCAAACCATTTGGTGGAAAGGCAGTGGAACCAGAACTTGAAGCGGAAAAACGCACGGTCGGTTTTCATTACCAGGGGGCGGATATCATGCAGCACCACCACGCTGCGGCGGGTCATGAGCATATCGCTGGCAAGGCCAACGTAAAAGGCGTGGTGTTTGCGCAGATAGCGCGGCAGCACCACCAGATTGTAACTATACTTAATGGCCTTGAGCGGAACAATTTTGATGTTTTTCAGTTCGGGCAGGTGCAGCGGGCGGCCATCGTCCCGGTAGCACAGCCGCACATCCAGACCGGTGCCTTCCAGCAGGGGGTCCAGCCGGGTCACAACTTCATACACAAAGCGCGGAATGCCCGTGATGGGGTCACACAGCACTGTGCCATTGATCACAATGGGGTTCACTCTTCGGCCTCCTTGGCGGTTTCGTGGTGAGAGCAGGCTTCCAGCTCACGCTGCCAGTCCGCATAGCGGCGGGTGCAGTAATCCCGCAGCTCGTCCTCAAAGCGCTGCTCGCTGAAGCTGCGGCTGTGTTCCCGGATCTGCTGTGGGGGATAGCCACGCCTTCGGTCTCAACTTCTGGATGCAGGCTTCCAGGCTTTCGGGTGTCTGCTCATCAAACAGCAGGCCGGTTTTGCCGTCCAGCACAGTCTCACAGGCGCCGCCGCGGCCAAAGGCCAGCACCGGGGTGCCTGCGCTCTGGGCTTCCACAGGGGTAATGCCAAAATCCTCCTCGCCGGGGAACAGGAACGCCTTGGCGCGCAGATAATAGCCGCGCACCTCTTCGTCGCTCAGGCCGCCGCCCAAAAAGCGGATGGTCGGGCCAGCCATGGCGCGCAGCTTGTCGCCCTCGCCGCCGCCGCCGATCACGATCAGCGGCTTGTTCAGCTTGGTGCAGGCTGCCACAGCCAGGTCAATCCGCTTGTACCAGGTAAAGCGGCCCACCACAAGGTAAAAATCCTCTTTGGGCACAAAGGGTTCTTCGTTGATATGCACGCAGGGGTAGATCACATCACTGTCGCGCCGGTAATATTTTTTGATGCGCTTGGCAATATAATGCGAGTTGGCGATAAAATAGTCCACCCGGTCCGCGGCGCACTTATCCCACTGGCGCAGCTTGAGCATCTGGCCGGGCATGACCGCCCGCACCAGCGCGTTGGCATTGTTGCGGTAGGTATAATAAAAATCCCAGACATAGCGGGTGGGCGTATGGCAGTAGCAGATATGCACGGCGTCCGGCCGGGTGATCACGCCCTTGCTGCAGGAAGAGCAGGACGAAATGACCATATCGTATTCCGAAAGATCCAGTGCTTCAAACGCGCGGGGCATCCACGGCAGCATGGCACGGTACAGCTTGGTGGCAAAAGGCAGCTTTTGGAGATAGGTGGTGCGGATATCATAATTCTTGAACCACGCAGGCATGTTGTTTTCGTCATAGACGAGGGTATAGATGGGTGCATCAGGGAAAACATGGTGCATACAGTCCACCACGCGGTCTGCACCGGCGTATGCCACCAGCCAGTCATGCACAATGGCTACCTTCGGCTTGCCGTTTTTCATCCTCAGCCCTCCTTTGGTTGGTTACTGGATCTTTTCATCGTTGACCATTTTGCCGCCAAACACGGTGCGGAACAAAATTTTGATATCCAGTGCAACGGTCCAGTTTTCGATGTACCAGATATCATAACGGATACGCTCCGCAATATCAGTGTCACCGCGCAGGCCGTTGATCTGCGCCCAGCCGGTCAGGCCGGGCGCACCTGCTGGCGCACCAGGTAACGGGAATTTCTTCCTTAAAATGCTCTACATGGAACGGGATCTCTGGCCGCGGGCCAACCAGGCTCATATCCCCTTTTAATACATTGAAAAACTGCGGCAGTTCATCCAGGCTGAATTTGCGGATAATGCTGCCGAACCGCGTTTTGCGCGGGTCGCTGTTGGTGCTCCAAGCCGAATCCTCGGCGGCGTTCACCCGCATGGAGCGGAACTTATACATCATAAAGGGGCGTTTGTTCAGCCCCACGCGCTCCTGCTTAAAGATGATCGGCCCAGGGCTGGACAGCTTGACGCCGATGGCCACCCCCAGCATGATGGGGCTGGTGAGCACGATCAGCACCAGGCTGCCCACCACATCCATGGCGCGCTTGATAAAGGCGTTCAGGATATTATCAAACGGCGTCTGCCGGATGTTGATGAGCTTACAATCGCCCAGCACATCAATGGTGGGGCGGGCGGGCAGGTAATCGTTATAAAACGGCACCATGGTAATGCGGGTGCCGTGCTTATCGCAGGCGGCAAAGGCGCGGGTCAGCATGTGCATCTCGGCGGCATCCAGGGCCACCACCACCTCGTCAATGCCGGGTTCATCCAGCGTAACTTCCATTTTGTCATATCCGCCCAGGTAGCGCACATCCAGGTCCGGGTTGGCATAAGGCGCCAGGTAGCCATCCACATGGAAGCCATAATACGGGTTATGTTCGAGTGCCAGCAGATACTCGGCAGCCATATCGCCGCCGCCGACCAGCAAGATATGGCGCAGGTCCTCCCCTTTCCGGTTGCGGGCACGGTCATACCAGCGCTTGATCATCCGCTTGAAGATCAAAAAGCCGGTGCTGAACCCGTACAGCAGCAGCATGACCCCGCGGGAGAAGTTTTGCAGGCGGAAAACGAAGAGCAGCGCCATAAAGCCCACCACGCCCAGCGCGTTGCCGAACGCAATGGTGGTGCTGCGCTGCCACAGCCCCCGTAGGCGGGAGGGGTTATACAGCCCGCGGCTCCAATAGAGCAGCACCATCACCACGGCGTAGCCCGCCCACCCCAGGGCAACCATAGGGCTGCGGGCAATATCCAGTGCCGGGCCGGCGCCGCCCTCCTCAAAAAAAGGCAGCCAGTTAAAGCGCAGGAAATTGGCCAGCAGGTATGCGGCAATCAGCAGCATAATATCAATCACACTGCTGATCAAGCCCCTGATACGCTGATTTTCACTGAGCAATCCTGCTGCCCCCTCTCTGTACGCCATATTTCAATCATTTTAGTATATCATAAAATCCATCCGGTTTCAACCAACGGCGGTTTTGCTGCGGCGCTGAAGCAGATTTTAGGCAATACCGCATAATTCTAAGTGCCGATACGGCGAGCGAGGTGCGGCAGCTGCTAGGCCAAAAGCGCAGATAATACTGGATGCTGCAAAGGTGAGCGCCGCCAGTGGCGGAAACAGCGAACCGAAGCAGGGGCAGCGGTCGCAGAGTGCGAGGGGCTTTTGCCCCCGAAGCACGATGCGGGTACCGCAACCCGACATTATCGAGCATTTTGGCAACGCAGATGCCGTGCCGCAGCCGTCGGAGCGGTGCTTAAAGCCGTAAGGCGGGAATTGTGCGGTGTTGCCTTTACAACTTTCCACTCCCGCTGCCGGACCTGCAGTTTTTTCCGCGTTACTCGAAGAAGTACTCCCAATCCTGATACGTCGCATTCACTTCAACTGCGTTTACCTGCGGGTACACGGTGCCGCTGCCGGATTTTGCCGTCAGCAGAATTTGCCCCACACCGTTGGAAATGGTGATAGGCACCTCGTAACTGTCGCGGTCGGTGGGCAGGTAGAAATCGCCCTGGTTGGTGTCGCGTTCCGCGGCGGCGCAGAGTTCGTTTTCCGTCACACAGGTCACATGCAGGAACTGCCGGTCAAACGGGTGGTCCATGCTGTCAGAGCTGACCAGCCCATAGTGTAGCGTTACATCCGCCACACCGCAAAAATCCGCGTCCGCCGCCGTTACGGTCACCAGCACAGTGCCATCTCCCTGCAGGGTGGCAGCGGTCGTGGTTTCCACGTTCAGATTGTTATCGGTTCCGGTGCGCTCCCAGAAAAGGTGCATGCCGCCGGACTGGAAGGTGTTTGCCACCGGCTGCCAGTAACGGTACAGCTCCCGGTAGAACCACCAGTTGGCGTTGCGGCTCCACCGCTCCGGCGGGGCCACCTTGGGGCTGGGGGTCACGACAATGTCAAAATTTCCCTGCTGAAAGGTTTGCAGGTACGCCAGGCGTTGGCGATCCCCCAGGGCATGGATGATGTAATCCGTGCCGGTAGGCTGCAGCTGGCCAGTCATGGCTTCCAGTGCGCTGGAATAGGTGCCAAACAGCCGCTTGCCCGCCGTCAGTTCCTTTTCGGTTGCCAGCTTTTCGGCCTGGTCGCCGATCCAGCCGCCCAGCTCCGGCACAAAGGTATAGCCCTCGTGCCCGCCAATGCGGGTCTGCACCTGCCCGGCCATGCCCACGGCCAGCACAGCGGCCCCCAGCACCGCACAGCCTGCGGGCACAATGCGCGCTGCAACCTGCGGAAAGCTTACCTTTTGGCAAACCAGCAGCACCGATTTGATGATACACGCCAGGGCCAGTACGGCAGCCAGTGCCGCCGCGCCGCCCGTGGGCCCATTGTTGGAGGCACTGACCATGCCGTACAGCAGGTTCCACAGCACCATGCCCAGTGTCAGGGCAAAGCCCCCGGCCGCCAACACAGCAGAGCGTTTGCTGCGGCAGACAAAAATACCGATGGCAAACGCCAGTGCCGCCGCAAGGCAGAACACTGCCGCGCCCGGCCAGTGCAGGTCTGCCACGCTGCACACTCGGTCGCTGAGGGTATTGCCGTAATACCAAGTCTGGTAAGCGCTGGTTCCGCGGGTCTGGCGCAGCCAGGCCAGCGGGTGCCCCCAGCTGATGAGCAGCACCGAAACGCCAAGCCCCACCACACTGGTAACGATGTAGCGCAGTGTCTGCACCACAATTTTACCGATGGAACTGCGATACAGCCGGATGAGATACAGCCCATACCCCAGCGCAATGGAAATATAGGCAGCGCCGCCCATATCATTGCTCCAAGGCACAAAAAAGCCTGCGGCAAAGGGCACCAGCACCGCCGGGGCCAACAGCCGCCTGCTTGTATCCTGCTGGCAGAAATGCAGTCCCAGCAGGATGACCAGTACCGCCAGTGTTAAAGCGGCGGAGCGCATCATGCGGGCGCTGTTGCCGTTGGCGGCAGCATAGCTCAGCAGGGTGTTCACCTGACCGGCAAACGGCAGGTTTGCCCCCTGCACATAGGCAAAAAACACGCTGCACAGCGCCAGCGCTGCCGCGCGGGCCGCACGGGCAGTGCCGATGACCACCAGGCAGACCGCCAGCACCAGCAGCTCAAAATAGAACCAGGTGCAAAAGTTTGTGGCAAACATGCTGCGGCCAAAGCTGTTGCCCAGCACCAGCAGCAAACGCCCACGCTGTACAGCTCGCCCGCACCAAGGTAGACGGTAAAATCACGATAAGGTACCTGCCCGGCCAGCAGGTGGCGCACCGGGTTATAATTTTGGAAGTCGCCGTTCATGATCTCGTACCCGATCTCATAATTGGCGGCAAGACCGCGCACTGCGGCAAGCCCGGCCAGCACCAGCAGCAAAAGCAGCCACGGTGCTGCGCGTTTGAGCTTTTGTTTTGCTGTCTGCATCAGCGGTAAAGGCCCTCCAGCTCATCCAGCTTTTTCTTCATTTCTGCACGCACGCTGGGTGGGTCCAGAATTTCGATCCCTGTGCCAAAGCCGGCCACCCAGCCGTAAAACCGGGGGCTGACCTGCACATTTACCACCACATTAAAGTGGTCGCCATCCGGGTTGCGCACCAGGGTAACCCCCGTGCCAAACCGGTCGATCATCGCCCCGGCCAGGCGGTTTTCGCACCGCATGGTCACTTTGCGCACCGGGCCGTTGAACATATCAAACATCTGCTGCATATACTGGTTTACGTCAAATTCGGCGTATTCCTCAGCGCCTTCACGTTCGGTATCCGGCAGCAGCTCCACCTTGCGCATTTTATCCACGCGGTAATGCTTCAGACGGCCTTCGGTATAGGCGATCATATAATAGTTTCCGTTTTCCCACACCATCACCCAGGGGCTGACGGTGTACAGCTGGCCTTCATGACGGGGCACCATCTGCTTTTGCAGGTCCCAGTCACAGTATTTGAACCGCACCTGGTTGCCCGCGGTGATGGCGCTGTGCAGGGTATCCACGCTGTAAAGGATCTTTTCCTCCTGGCTTTTCACCCGGCCGGAAACCAGCACCTTGCGGTCCAGCTCCTCCTGGCGGTAGCGGGAGGTGAACCGTCCCAGCTTTTCAATCAGCACCTTGCTTTTGCGCGCGGTGATGAACTTGCTGGCATACACAGCGTCCACCAGCAGTTTCAGCTCCGCCAGTTCAAACGGGGTATCCACCATATAATACCCGCCCCCGCGACCGCGCTGCTGCACGATCTCAAAGGGGGTATCCGGCATTTCGTTCAGGGTCTGGATATCGTCATACACGCTTTTGCGCTCTGCCACAATGCCGTGCTCTTTCAGCAGTTCTACCATGCGCGGCACACTGATGGGGTGCTTTTCGTCGGTTTCCCGCACAAAAATTTCCAACAACGTAAGCAGCTTTAATTTCTGTCCTTCTTTACGGGGCATAAAGGCCGCCTCCCTTCCGGCAAAACAGACCGGCTTCCCGGTTATTTTTTATCAAATGCCTTGCGGCGCTCGGTGGAAAGGCGGAACATTTTTTCCAGCCCTTCGCGGTCGTCATCCACCAGTTTCTGGCGCATGGTGGCAAGTGCATCACTGAACATATCGATCTCACTAATCAGGTTATCCTTGTTCCACAAGAACAGCTCCGCCCACATTTTATCGTTGATGTGCGCAATGCGGGTCAGGTCCCGGAAAGAGTCCCCGGTATACTTGGCAAGCTCGGTGTTATCGCTGGCGCACATCAGGCTGACGGCAATGGCATGGCACAGCTGGCTGACATAGCCGATCATGTGGTCATGCTCTGCCGGGCTGAGCACGCTAATGCGGGCAAACCCCAGTGTGCGGGCCAGGGTACGGCACCATTCAATGGCTTCCGGGGTGTTTTTTTCGGTGGGGGTAATGATAAAGTTTGCCGGGGCAAAGTTTACCTCGGCACTGTGGGCCACGCCGCTGGTCTCACGGCCGGCCATGGGGTGGCTGGCAATGAACTCCACGCCCTCCGGCAGCATCTGCTGCACCGGCTCCACCACGCCGCGCTTTACGCCGGAAACATCAGTTATCAGCGTGCCGGGGCGGACCAGGTGGCCGTACTGCTTGACCCATTCCAGCAGCACAGTGGGGTACAGGCCAAAGATGATGTAATCCGCGTTCTGCACCAGGTCGTCAAAGTTTTCGTTGCGGCCCTCGCAGATATAGGCGTGTTCCAGCGCATAATCCAGCGTGCTCTGGCTATGGGTAATGCCGGTCACGCGGTAGCCTTTCTGGCTGAGCACCTGGGCATATTTGCCGCCCAGCAGGCCCAGGCCCACAATTAAAAACGTTTTGTTTTTATCCATCCCGTCCATTTTGCTTTCACCCCTGATTTGTTACATGGGCCCCCAGGCCCTTGATGACCTCAAAGAAATCCGGCCAGCTTTTGTTGACCGCGTTGGCCCCCTCGATGACCGCCGGCTGGCCTGCGGCCAAGGCAGCAACGGCCATTGCCATTACAATGCGGTGGTCGTTATGGCCGTTCAGCGGCGCCGTGGGCTTGTGCAGGGCGCAGCCCTCAATTGTCAGGGTATCGCCGTCCGCTTTTACCGTGCCGCCCATCTTGGCAAGCTCTTCCTGCATAGCGGCAATGCGGTCACACTCTTTAATGCGCAGCCGCCCGGCGTTGCGGATGATGGTGGTGCCGCTGCAGAAGCACCCCAGTGCGATGAGCACCGGGCCAAGGTCTGGGCAATCGGCCAGGTCGATCTCCACCGCCTTCAGCAGGCTGCGATGGAAGGTCACATGGCTGCCGCTGCGCTCAAACTTTGCGCCGCACTGCTTTAAGATATCCAGGATCACCCGGTCTCCCTGGTGGGAACCGGAGGGCAGACCCGTTATCGTAATGCCGCCCACAGTGCTGCCCAGCACGGCCAAAAATGCCGCCTGGCTGTAATCGCCTTCAACATCCATGTCTGCTGCCGCATAATGCTGCGGCGCTGCCACTTTGTAGGTGGCGGAGCCATCCTTGCGGGCGCGGACCGAAACTTTAACGCCAAATTTCTGCATCGCGTCTGTGGTCAGGTCCACATAGCTGCGGCTTTCAAAGGGAGCGCGCACCTCAATGGTGCTGGGGGCTTCCATCAACGGGGTGGCAAACAGCAGCCCGCTGATGAACTGGCTGGACACATTGCCCGGCAGCGTAAAGGTACCGGGGCACAGGCGGCCAAAAATCGTAATGCCCTGCTCGTTCTGTTCAAAACGCAGCCCCTGGCGCTCAAACAGCTGGGCATAAATTTCCTGCGGGCGCTGCATCAGGCGGCCTGCGCCGGTAAAGCGCACTTTTTGGGCCGTCAGGCTGAACAGCGGCAGGATAAACCGCAGTGTGCTGCCGCTTTCGTTGCAGAACACCGGGCGGGTAATGGTGGCAAAACCGTCTGCATTGCCGCGGCCGGTAATGGTCAGCTCATGCTCGCCCCGCTCCACCTTGGCCCCCAGCTGCTGGGCAGCCCCCAACGTGGCCAGAATATCCTGCGAAAATTCCACATTGCCAATGTGGCTGGTACCGGCGGCCAGGGCCGCGCACACCACAGCGCGGTGTGCCGCGCTTTTGCTGGGCGGCACGGCAGCGGTTCCGGCCAGGCGGCCCGGTTCAATGGCTGCAACGGTTGCTTCCACGGTGTTCCCCTCTTTCGTGCCGTTCAGGCATCAAATGTTGTTTCAAACGCCTGCACGGCGGTTTCTACTGTGTTTTCCAGGCGGCCGGTGTTATCCACCGCGGCATCGGACGCTGCGCGGTAAAGCGGCATCCGCTCGGCTTCCATCTTGCGCAGGGCGTCCAGCCCGGTGGAAAGCGGCCGCCCGCCGGTTGCCAGCCGTTCGACCGGGCGCTGCACCCACAGCACAGGGCCGTTCTGGCGCAGGGCGCGGGCGTTGCCCGGTGTTTTGATCACCCCGCCGCCGCAGGCGATGACCTGCCGTGTCTGCTTGCTGATCTCCGCCACAGCCTGAGATTCGTACTTGCGGAACGATGCCTCGCCTTCACGCGCAAAGATATCCGGGATGGGCATTCCGGTGTTTTTTTCGATCACTTCATCCAGATCCACATAGGTTTTGCCCAGCGTTTTGGCCAGGGCACGCCCGATGGTGGACTTGCCGCAGCCCGGCATTCCGATGATGGCCACGTTGGAAAGATCTCGCTTGAGCTTGCGGTGGGTGTCAGCGATCACAGCTTCCGGCAGCTTTTGGCCGGTAAAGTGCTCCGCCGCGTACACTGCCTGCGCCACCAGCATCTCGAACCCACAGTAGGCGGGCACGCCAAGTTCCTCCGCACGGAGCAAAAGTTCGGTGCGGAACGGGTTATAAACGCAGTCCAGCACGGCTTCCAGCTTGGGGAAGGCATGCAGGTCCAGCAGGCAGCTGCCGTTGTTGGGGTACATGCCCGCCGGGGTGGTGTTGATAATGATATTGATTTCCGGGTGCTGCTGGGCTTTCTCATAGGTCAGGGCACCGTCCTTGCCGGTGCGGCTGGCGGTCAGCACCTGTTTGGCTCCGGCGTCCTGGCAGACAGCCGTGACGGTGTTGTGGGTGCCGCCGGTGCCCAGCACCAGCACCACAGCCCCGGCAAACTTCACGCCGTGGCAGCGGGCCAGGTAGGCAAAGCCGGTATAATCCGTATTATAGCCATACAGCTTGCCATCCCGGTTGACCACGGTATTCACTGCGCCGATGGCCGCCGCACGTGGTTCCACCTCATCGCAATATGGGATGACCAGCTTTTTGTACGGGATGGTAACATTGATGGCTTTGAACGCCTTTGTCTGCATAAAGGCATGGGCCTCTTCCTCCGTGGGCAGCGGATGCAGCTCATAGGAATAGCCGCACACGGCCTCATGGATGATTTTGGAATAGCTGTGGCCCAGTTTGGCTCCGATCAGACCGTATTCCATGTTGCGCTTCCTTTCTGTTTGCTTCAGCTGTATTACTTTTGCCCCAGCGTACCGTAACGCACGGTCAGCAGGTCCAGCACGGCAAATGCTGCCAGGGTGTTCTGCACCACAGCAGCACGGGGCACAATGCAGGGGTCGTGCCGGCCCTTGATCTGCAGTTTTGCATCTGCCTTGGCGATATAATCCACGGTATCCTGTTCTTTATAAATGCGTGGGGGTGGGCTTTACCGCCGTGCGGAACACAATGGGCATGCCGTTGGCAATGCCGCCGTTGATGCCGCCGTTTTTGTTGGTGGCCGTTACTACTTTGCCGTCCCGCATGGTAAACGGGTCGTTTGCCTGGGAGCCGCGCAGGTCCGCAAAGGCAAAGCCCGCGCCAAACTCAATGCCTTTGACAGCGGGGATGGCAAACGCCAGGTGGGCGATCTCACTTTCCACACTGTCAAAGAACGGTTCGCCGATGCCCGCGGGCACCCCGGTGATGACAGTTTCCAGAATACCGCCCACGCTGTCGCCCTCGGCCCCGGCTGCGCGGATGGCTGCCTGCATGGGGGCTTCTTTTTCGGGGTCCAACAGGGCAAAATGGCCCGGCTGTGGTTCCGCCATAATCAAACCGGCAGAGCTGGAAAGCGGAGCATCCTCCACCCCGGCACAGCGGGCAATGTGGGTATACACCTTAATACCGCGCTGTGCCAGAATATGCTCACAGATCGAACCCGCAGCCACGCTGGCTGCGGTGATGCGGCCGGAAAAGTGGCCGCCGCCGCGGGCATCCTGCCAGCCTTCATATTTGGCATATGCCGTGTAATCCGCGTGGCCGGGGCGCAGCAGATCCGCCGTTTTTGCATAATCTCCGCTGCGGGTGTTGGTGTTGCGGATCATCATGGTGATGGGGGTGCCGGTGGTATGGCCGTTGACCACACCGCTCAAAAACTCCACCACATCCGGCTCGGTGCGGGCGGTGGAAAGCCCATCTCCGCGGGCGCGGCGGCGGTCCATCCGCTCGGCGATGTACGCTTCATCCACCGGCAACCCCGCGGCCAGACCGTCCAGCACAGCGCCGACGGCGGCACCGTGGCTTTCGCCAAAAATGGTCAGGCCCAATGCATTGCCAAAGGTATTTTTCATCGGCTCAGTCCTCGTTTTCCTTGATGCCAAGCAGGGCGGGCAGTTCGGTCATGGGAATCTTATCGGCGCGCCAGCAGCCCAGGCCGGGCACCTTGATGACGGTAATGGTGCTGCCCGCGCTCTTTTTGTCGTGCTGCATATAGCTCAGCACCTTATTTTTGTCCACACCCGTGCGGGTGGGCAGGCCCAAAGTGCGGTAGATGGTGCGGGTGCGGCGCACAAGGGATTTATCCTCGATCATAGGCAGCATGCCAAGCGCCACGCACTCGCCATGGAACAGGCCGTTGGTGCGGCGGCCGCGCACCCCCTTGACAGCCTCAATGCCATGGCCGATGGTATGGCCAAAGTTCAGGCAGGCGCGCTGGCCCTGCTCGTGCTCATCGTTTTCCACCACGTTCTTCTTCACGCGCAGGGAACGGTAGATGATGCGCTCAATGTTTTCTTCGGGGTGTTCACACTCAAACAGGGCAAACAGCTCCGGGTCAGCAATCAGACCCGCCTTGATGGCCTCCGCCAGGCCGTTGACAAAGTGGCGGCGGGGCAGCGTTGCCAGGGCATCAAAATCCACCAGCACCACCTTGGGCTGCCAGAAAGCGCCAACAATGTTTTTGGTTTCGCCCAGGTCAATGGCGGTTTTGCCACCAATGGAGGAATCGATCTGGGAAAGGGTGGTGGTGGGGCAGTTGACAAAATCAATGCCGCGCATATAAGATGCCGCGCAGAACCCGCCCAAATCCCCCACAACGCCGCCGCCGACGGCCACCAGCAGGTCCTTGCGGGTCATGTTGAACTCCAGCATGGCCTGCAGCACCTGGCCATACACTTTCAGGCTTTTGCTGGCTTCGCCCTGGGGCACAGTGTACACCATTCCATTGGGGCACTGGGCCAGCACGGTCTGGGCATACTGCTCCGGTACGCCGGAATCCGTCAGGATAAACACCTTGCGGTTGGCAACATTGGCAAACTGGTACAGGTTGGCCAGGCACCCGCTTTTCAGGATGATATCATAGCTGCGGCTGCCAAGCTGCATGGTCAATTTCATAACAATTCCTCCTGTGTTTTTCCGTCATTTACAGGTCAAATACACCCAGTATCCGCACCGTGCGGCACACGTTTTCCAGCTCATGCACCAGCTTGGCGCAATCGTCCGTTGCGGCATTGGCCGGGCAGACAAGCTGAACATAAAAATATATTCAAACTGAACATGGGGCAGCGGACGGCTTTTGATGGTTTCCATGTTAAAGCCGCGCTCGCCGATGATCTGGATCACCCGCGCCAGCCGCCCGGCTTGTGGTCCACCGTAAACAGCATCGAAAGCCGCTGCCCCGGTGCGGCGGCGATCGGCTGCCGCTGGGCGCCCTCTTTTTTCAATCACGATAAAGCGGGTGGTGTTGTCGCCGTCCTCGTTCACGCCCTCGGCCAAAATCTGCAGCCCGTACAGCTTGGCTGTTTCGGCGGAAGCGATAGCTGCCAGGGTTTGGTCGCCCTGTTCCGCCACATAGCGGGCGGCATCCGCTGTGTTGCCCCAGGCTTTGGTGGCAAAGTGGTGCAGTTTCAAGAATGGCCCACTCTGCGCCAGCGCCTGCTGGTGGCTGATGACCGTTTTGATCTCGCTCAGCTGCGCGCCCGGCAGCGCCAGCAGGTCCTGCCGGATGGGCAGGTCGCACATGCGGGCTACTTTCAGGCCGGGGTGGGCATACAGCAGGTCCAGCACAGCGGAAACATCGCCCGCGTTGGAATTTTCAAACGGCAGAACGCCGCAGTAAGCATCGCCCCGCTCCACGGCTTCCACCACCTCGTTCCAGGTAGAGTACGCCTGTGCCTTGGCAAAGGGGAACAGCTGACGCAGCGCAATGTGGGACCACGCGCCCTCCACCCCCTGGTAGGCGGCAACATCCTGTCCAATCAGAACATGCTGGTACGCGCGGGAAACCGCCAGCGCTTTTTTCAAAAATTCGCGGTAATAGGGCTGAAGTTCCGGGTTCTGCACGCGGGCGGTATTCTTTTTCAGCACAAGGGCTTCGCGTGCCGGGTCAAACACCTGTTTGCCGGTGCGCGCCTTGTACTGTGCCACCTGGCCCACTGCCTGCATACGCTGTTCAAACAATGCGGCCATCTTTGCGTCGATCTCGTCAATCTGCGCACGGGCCTGCTGCAACTGATCCATAGACAGGTTCCTCACATTCCATGGTTATTCATATTTTACTATACTATAAAACGGTCTGTATCGCAATAGGGCACCATCAAAAAAAGCAAAAAAGCAGGGCCGAAGCCCTGCTTTTTGATTGAAAGAATAGTGAATAAAGAATAATGAATAATTTTGGTGGACCGCGGCGCGCAGCGCCGCTCAGAAAACATAAACTTCCTGCCATTCTTTTATGCGTGCCCGCAGCCTGATATCTCAATCCGTGCCGCAGGCACACCTTCATTTTTCTTTATTCTTTATTACTTTTTAATTTCTTTTCCTCTTCCCTCGCCTTCCGCACCAGATCCTCAAAGCTTGGCATGGGGGTAAAGATGCGGTGGTAGGGGTTTTCCGGCATGGGGGCCGGCTTTTTTACCGGGCGGTAGCGCATCACTGCTGCCCCACGGTGGAAACGGCACCCGCGGTCAAGATGTTCCACAGGGCATCATAGGTTTCGCTTTCCAGCGCGGTTTTGTCGGTATAATACGCGCGGCGGCCTATGTAGGTGTTTTTCATGATGTCCTGGTTTTCGCCCTGGAGGTCATCCACCATCGTCAGGCCGGTGTAGGTGCCCAAATCCAGACCGGTCAGAGCCGGGCAGTCCGTCCAGCGGTAAACCATCTTGGTCCAGTCCACGATCACATTATCATTTTCATCCACATTCTCCGTGTCGGGCATGGTGCCGTCCAGGTACTGCAAATCGCCGGTGGTTTCCGCAAACTGCTGCGCGTAATCGGTATCCTGCATGATAAAGATGTAAGGCCCGTCCTCACTGGATAAATCCGCCGAAAGCCGGGTCACATCAGCCATCTGGGTGTATGCATCGGTGTTTTCGCTCTCGGAATCAAAATCCAGGTTATACTGCACCAGCTCCACTACCACCTTGCCGTCGCCATTGCGGTCATCACAGTAGGCGGCCAGCGTGTTTTCCAGGGCCGTTACCGTATCTGTCGGCAAGTTGCTGCTGCCCACATAGCCAACGCGGTAGTCCGGCCGCACCCGGGTAACAACATCGTGCACCATCCACACCACCAGCACCACGGCGATGACCGCAATGCCAACGTACAGCTTGTGGTAATACCACCAGTTGGCAGCTTTTTCCTGTTTGGTATATTCTTTTTTCGATTCGGGCGTTTCATACTGTTCAACGCTGTCTTTTGTGACCCATGCCATCTTAAAAACTCTCCTAATCTTTTTAACGTAAGTGGTATTATACCATAAATTTATGTTGGAATTGTAAAATTATTTTGACCATCCCGTGCCCGCTGCCTTGCATAACCCGCTAAAAAACGCTATGATAAACTTGTAATATTATAAGCAGGGCTGCAAAAGCTGCGGCAGCGCACTGCCGCCCAGTCCGCTTACCCCCAATTAAGGCAACACCGCACAATTCCCGCCTTGCGGCTTAAGCACCGCTCCGGCAGCTGCGGCACGGCAGCTGCGTTGCCAAAATGCTCGATAAGACATCCAGTATTATCTGCGCTTTTGGCTTGGCATCTGCCGCACCTCGCTCGCCGTATCGGCACTTAGAATTATGCGGTATTGCCTTAAAGACACAGAAAGGTCATTTTTGAATATGGCAATGGAAGACAAAAATACCCCCGTGCAGCCCGATGCTGTGGAGGCGACCGAAACCCGCGGACGCAAAGTTGGCGCGGCCCGCTTTTTTGAGCTGCTGGGGCGCGATTTGTGGCCACTTTATAAAGCCAGTATTTTGTGCGTGCTGGGCTTCGCCCCCGGCTATGCCGCTGTTTTGTTCAGCACTATGGCCGCCAGCCTGCCGCTGTGCCTGCTGTCCGGCGCTGTAGGCGGGCTGATTGCCGCACCTGTTTTTTGCGGCATGCTGGATACCATCCTGCGCGCTCTGCGCGATGAACCCGGCTACTGGTGGCACACCTACCGCATGGCCTGGAAGCAGAACTGGCGCGAAAGTCTGCTGCCCGGTGCTGGAGCTGGGTTTTGCCTTGGGCTGTGGGCCTTTTTGCTGTACGCCCTGCCTGATCTGGAAAACGTGCCTATCTCGGTATGGATCTGCATGGTGCTTGGCATCTTCTTTTTGCTGGTGTTCTGCCTGTATCTGTTTGCGCAGGTGGTTCTGGTCAGCGTGTCCCAGGCGGAGCGGCTGAAAAACGCCGCGCTGTTCATGATCGGATTTTTGCCGCGCACCCTGGCAGCCGGGGCAGTGCTCTGCATCTATTGGGGCGTGATGCTTGCCTGGATGCCCTACACCATCCCGGTGGTGTTGATTCTGGGTTTCTGGCTGCCCTGCACCCTCGCTTTGCAGATCATCTATCCGGCACTGGATAAAGCGTTCCACCTGGAAAAGACCATCACCGCCCGGCGCGAGGATGAGATCAACGACCTGATGGAGCAGCACGGGCACACTTCCGTTTGATACCAACCAGATAAGGCGGCAAACCTATGGAAAGTAAGAACACTTTTATCCTGCATGAAACCGAAGCGTTTATGCGGGGCGAGCTGGATAACGTTACCGTTGCCCACGGGCGCATTGTATTGGACCTTGTCTCCGGCGGGTATGTGCCCTATGGGTGCTACACCAGCCCCGCCGTACCGCTGCCCACCTTTGACGCCCTGCGCGTGAGTTGGAACGCCGGCACCCCGCCGGGAACTGCCGTGGAAGCCCAGGCCCGCGTGATGGTGGACGGCAACTGGACCAGCTGGTCCAGCTTTGGCCGCTGGAGCCCCTATCTGGAGCGCGAAGGCGCAGCCCCCGTGACCAAAGGCGCTGTAAACCTGCTGCCGGACAGCCTTGTGCTGGACAGCAAAACCGCCACCCAGGCCCAGCTGCGCATCTACCTGTATACCAAAGACGAACACACCACCCCTTCCGTCAGCCTGGTGGGGGTCAGCGTGCGAGCGGTAGATGTGATCCCCGCGGGCGGGCGGCCCATCAACGCACGCCTGCACCTGATGCCCTATGCCGTTGCGCGGCGCGCCCCGGCGCTGCAGCCCGTTATGGACCTTGCCATCTGCCTGGCCAGCCTGACCAACCGCTGGGGCGCAGATATCCTGCCCGAAGAATTTGCCCTTGCCATGCGAGACTGCCGCAGTACTGACGCTGAGCGTATTAAGCTTTGCCGCGCCGCGCCGGGTGCTGGGGGTTCCCCTGCTGGGCCTGCTGGGGCAACCTTGCCTTGCTGCGCAGTGAGGTACGCGCTGGGTACGGCGTGATCGTGGGGCTGGAATCCACCCCCGCACAGCAGGCCGCTGGAATGCCGCCGCTGCGCTATGCGGCACTAAGGGGCTTTCGCCAGGGGGCACAGCCTGCCGCCCTGTTGGTGGATCCCTATGCCGCAGCGGAAGATTTTGACACCGAAACCGAGCTTTTGCTGGATGACTTTTTGGTTGCCTGGAACAACACCGCCCTGTGCATGCGCAAGCGTGACCCGGACGGTGCCCTGCCCGGCTGCCCAGCCCGCACCTCTGCCTGGCTGCGCCGGGTGCCCAAGGTTGCACCGGATCTGTTTGCCATGTACATCGGCAGCACCCAGCACGTTCTGCCGGATGATTTCTGCGCTGCACTGCCTGCCCCAGCTGCACCCGCCGCGCCGGAAGAAGCTCCGGCAGAAGATGCCGCCCCCACCGATGCACCGGATACTCCAGATTCCCCGGCCGAAATCCCCGTTCCGCAGGAGACTGCCTCCCAGGCAGCACCGGTACATGGCGGCATTCTGGCGTGGTCCACATTGGATGAGCACCCCCATGCCACCACTGCGCACCGCCAGTTCCACTATGTCACCCCGGAACAGGGCTGCATCCGGCTGGCCGTTCCCCCGCCGCCGGGTACCCGCGCAGAACCGCGCAAGTACACCGTTTACGCCATCGAACCTTCCGGCTCTATGCTGGTGGGCGATGTGATGATTTAAGGCAATACCGCATAATTCTAAGTGCCGATACGGCGAGCGAGGTGCGGCAGATGCTAAGCCAAAAGCGCAGATAATACTGGATGCTGCAAAGGTGAGCGCCGCCAGTGGCGGAAACAGCGAACCGAAGCAGGGGCAGCGGTCGCAGAGTGCGAGGGGCTTTTGCCCCGAAGCACGATGCGGGTACCGCAACCCGACATTATCGAGCATTTTGGCAACGCAGATGCCGTGCCGCAGCCGCCGGAGCGGTGCTTAAGCCGCAAGGCGGGAATTGTGCGGTGTTGCCTTAGATTTACTATTACTGCTTGCCGGGCTGGGCGGCTTTGCGGCTTTCCTTGCGCTGCTAGATGGTAGCTATGCACAGGCAGCGGCTTCGGCGATTGTGGCACTGTTACTGTGCCCATTTGCAGTACCGATGCTGTTATCCTTGGCAGGAAGTGCCTTGATTGTCGCTGCATCGGCAATATTTGCTTGGCTGTTCTGAAAACAGAATATGACGATGAACCGCTGTCGGCTGCGCAGCGGTTTTTCTTTTTTTCAGATAGCATTCAAAAAGTCATAAAGTCGGGATACCTTAATTTATTTTTACCTGTCTTGTTCCTTCGGAACGAACCAACAAGAATTTCTTGTGAGTTGCCTCATAGTCCAGCTCACCGTTTTTGTATATTCCATCGATCCTCACCTTCACCATCGACTTTGAAACCTCCAAGCGTTACCGTGAAGCCAACAAGCTGCCCCACCAGTTCTGCCGTGCAGCGTGAACCGACCTGACCGTGGAGGTGTATCTGTGATGGTTCTGGAAAGCAGCTCCGTGTTAAACGCAATTCATCTCATACATGGGCAAACAAATAAGGCCCACCGCCAAAATTGACGGTGAGCCTTATTTTATGCTCGTTTTTTAACGATAGATTGCTATAAAAGCCTTATGCTCTGGGATTTTTAATAGCAGCCTGAGCAGCGGCCAGACGTGCGATGGGAACGCGGTACGGAGAGCAGGAAACGTAATCCAGACCAACGTTGTGGCAGAACTCAACGCTGGAGGGGTCGCCGCCGTGCTCGCCGCAGATGCCCAGACCCAAGTTGGGGTTGGTTGCGCGGCCGTCATGGGCAGCCATCTTAACCAGCTTGCCAACACCGATCTGGTCCAGATGCTGGAACGGATCGCTCTCGTAGATCTTGGTATCATAGTAAGCGGTCAGGAACTTAGCAGCATCGTCACGGCTGAAGCCGAAGGTCATCTGGGTCAGGTCGTTGGTACCGAAGCTGAAGAAGTCAGCTTCCTTAGCGATCTCACCTGCGGTCAGGGCGGCACGCGGGATCTCGATCATGGTGCCAACTTGGTACTTCATGTCAACGCCAGCGTCAGCGATCAGCTTGTCAGCAGTCTTGACGATGACGTCCTTGACGTACTTCAGCTCCTTCACTTCGCCAACCAGGGGCACCATGATGTGCGGGGTGATCATCTTGCCGGTCTCAGCAGAAACCTTGATGGCAGCCTTGATCACAGCATTGGTCTGCATCTCGGCAATTTCCGGATAGGTAACGGCCAGACGGCAGCCGCGGTGGCCCATCATGGGGTTAAACTCATGCAGGCTGACAACAACGTTGTTCAGCTCTTCGGTGGTCATGCCCATATCCTTTGCCAGGGCTTCGATATCCTCAGCCTTGGTGGGCAGGAACTCGTGGAGAGGCGGGTCCAGATAACGGATGGTCATCGGACGATCGCCCATGATGCGGTACATAGCGGTAAAGTCAGCTTCCTGGAACGGCTCAACCTTAGCCAAAGCAACCTTGCGCTCTTCAACGGTACGTGCGCAGATCATCTCACGCACAGCAGCAATACGATCCTCAGCGAAGAACATGTGCTCGGTACGGCACAGGCCAATGCCTTCAGCGCCCATATCAACAGCGTTCTGTGCATCGCGCGGGTTATCGGCGTTAGTCATAACCTTCATCTGGCGTGCTTCGTCAGCCCAGCTCATAAAGCGCTTGAAGTTAGCGTTCTCGGTGGAAGCGACGGTAGCGATCTGGCCTTCGTAGATGTTGCCGGTAGAGCCATCAATGCTCATCCAGTCACCCTCATGGAAGGTGTGGCCGTTAATGGTGATAACCTTTGCATCGTAATCGATAGCAACATCGTTATCATTGCCGCAGCCGGAAACACAGCAGGTACCCATGCCACGTGCAACAACAGCTGCGTGGCTGGTCATGCCGCCGCGGACGGTCAGGATGCCCTGAGAAACCTGCATGCCGACGATATCTTCGGGGCTGGTTTCCAGACGGACCAGAACGACCTTCTTCCAAGCTTCGTCCTTGACCTTTTCTTCAGCATCTTCAGCGCTGAAGACAACGCGACCGCAGGCAGATCCCGGAGAAGCGGCCAGGCCCTTGCCGATTGCTTCAGCAGCCTTCAGGGCAGCAGCGTCAAACTGCGGGTGCAGCAGGGTATCCAGCTGCTTGGGCTCAACGCGCAGTACAGCGGTGCGCTGATCGATAACGCCCTCATCAACGAGGTCGCAGGCGATCTGCAGAGCAGCCTGTGCGGTGCGCTTGCCGTTACGGGTCTGCAGCATAAAGAGCTTGCCATCTTCGATGGTGAACTCCATGTCCTGCATATCCTTGTAGTAGTTTTCCAGGCGGGTTGCGATCTCAACGAACTGATCGTAAACCTCAGGCATTTCCTCGTGCAGCTTGCTGATCGGGGAAGGAGTACGGATGCCGGCAACGACATCTTCGCCCTGAGCATTGATCAGGTACTCGCCCATCAGCTTCTTTTCGCCGGTAGCGGGGTTACGGGTGAAAGCAACGCCGGTGCCGGAACGCATGCCGGAGTTACCGAAAGCCATCTGCTGAACGTTGACAGCAGTGCCCCACTCGTAGGGGATTTCGTTCATCTTGCGGTAAACGTTGGCGCGCGGGTTATCCCAAGAACGGAAGACGGCCTTGACAGCGCCGATCAGCTGTTCTTTCGGATCCTGCGGGAACTCTTCGCCCTGCTTCTCCAGGTAGATGGCCTTGAACTCCTTGACGAGTTCCTTCAGGTCCTCAGCGTCCAGCTCGATATCCTGCTTAACGCCCTTGCGCTCCTTCATAGCGTCGATACGCTCTTCAAAGAAGCTCTTGCCCAGCTCCATGACGACGTCAGAGTACATCTGGATGAAGCGGCGGTAGCAGTCATATGCAAAACGGGGGTTAGAAGTCTTCTTTGCCAGACCTTCAACAGCCTGGTCGTTCAGGCCCAGGTTCAGGATGGTATCCATCATGCCGGGCATAGACTGACGTGCACCGGAACGAACGGAAACCAGCAGCGGGTTCTCGATATCGCCGAACTTCTTGCCAGTCTGCTCTTCCAGGATTCCCATGTACTTGAAGATGTCAGCCTTGATCTCATCGTTGATCTCACGGTTGTCAGCATAGTACTGGGTGCAGGCTTCGGTGGTGATGGTGAAGCCCTGAGGAACCGGCATGCCGGCATGGGTCATTTCTGCCAGACCAGCGCCCTTGCCGCCCAGAATGTTCTTCATGGTCGTCTGGTCGCCGCCAAATGCGTCATGGCCCTCTTTGAACAAATACAAAAACTTCTTGCTCATAGGTTACCTCCAACAAAATTACGGTTTCTTCCCGGTGTGCCGCGCACACCCGCAAAATAAGAATCTTCTCTCTTGCAAAGTCCATTATAACAGACTCACCCCGGAATTTCCAGTACATTGTTAAATAAGTGGCGAATATTTTCGCTGAAAATCTCACAAAGTTTTGGGGGCAGGCTCTTGCAATTTGACCAAAAATGCGGTAAATTATAATGGGTGAGAAGTTGGGAAACATTATTTTATTACATCCTGCAACACTTTTTTCAATTCATCCCGCCCCGGCAGGCTTCAGCCCTGTTCCGGGGCTTTTTTGTAGGGCCGTATACTCTTTTGGCCCAAAACAGAAAGGGGTATTTTTATGTCCGAAGCGAAAGCCAAATACCTTGCCGCCAAAGCGGCCTTTGAAGAAACTTTTGAAAAGCACCTGCAGAACGGTGTGGAGTTCATCAGCGACCAGGTTTTTATTGACCCCGAAGTTGAGATTGCACCCGGCGCAGTGATCCTGCCGGGCTGCATCCTGCGCGGCAAAACCGTCATCGGGGCAAACTGCGTCATCGGCCCCAATACCTTATTGGAGAACACCATTGTTGAGGCCGGTTCCACCGTGAACGCCAGCCAGTGTTATGACAGCCATCTGGGCCCCAACAACAAGATTGGCCCCTTTACCCATGTGCGCACCGGCACCGTGACGGATGAGGGCGTGCACCTGGGCGCTTATGTGGAAACCAAGAACGCCAACTTTGCCGAGGGCAACACTGTCAGCCACCTGACTTACATTGGCGATGCCGATGTGGGCAAGTACTGCAACTTTGGCTGCGGCACCGTAACCTGCAACTATGACGGCGAGGGCAAGTACCGCACCACCATCGGCGATTATGCGTTCATCGGCTGCAACACCAACCTGGTGGCGCCGGTCAAGGTGGGCAGCCGCGCCTTTACCGCTGCCGGTTCCACCATCGGCCACGATGTGCCGGACGGTGCCCTGGGCATTGAGCGCGCCAAGCAGGCCGAAGTTGCCGCCTGGGGCGCCAAGAAGCTGGAAAAATACGTTGCCAAAAAACAGAAGCTGGAAGCCGAAAAGAAAAACGACTGATGCCCCCTGACCTGCTGCAAGGAGGATTGCTGCCATGGCCATTTTGGAACGCACCCTGACCGGGGATTTTACCACCATCCTGACCGAGCTGGACGCTGTTGTAAAACAAAGTGTTTCGGCCACGCTGGAAGGTTCCAGTGATTTCAACTTCAGCACCGGCCGCTGTGCCGTGCGGGTATACGAACGCTACAGTGCCATTGGCAATGGCCGTGTTACCATGAGCCTGACCCTGCTGGAAGCTGACGGGCAGATCCGGCTTTCCGCCATCACATCCGGCGGCAGCCAGGCTGTGTTTTTCAAGGTCAACACCTTAGGTGCAGAATCCTTCCTGGATACCATCCGGGACACAGTGGAACGCTTTGCCCTTGGCGCACACTAAAATCACAAAATTACTATAAGGATTTTTACTATGGGACTATTTGGAGGTGGTTCCGGGGCAGACTGGCTGATTGCCGGTCTGGGCAACCCTGAGCCGAAATATGACGGCACCCGCCACAACACCGGTTTTGCCGCGCTGGATGCGTTGGCCGAAGCCTGGGGGTGCGAGATCAACAAAAGCAAATGGCAGGGCCTTTACGGCATTGCCCAGGTGGACGGCCGCAAAGTGATGCTGCTAAAGCCGCTGACCTACATGAACCTGAGCGGCCAGAGCATCGCCCCCGCCGCGGCATTTTACAAGATCCCGCGCAACCACATTATTGTGTTGTGCGATGACATTGCACAGGAGCCGGGGCACATCCGCATCCGGCCCTCCGGTTCTGCTGGCGGGCACAATGGGCTAAAGAGCATTATCGCTTCCACCGGCGGCGAGGATTTTTACCGCATCCGCATTGGCGTTGGCGCCAAGCCGCGCCCGGATTATGATCTGGCTGACTGGGTGCTGGGCAAGTTCCCGCCCGATGACGCCAAGCTTGTGACCGGCCGCCACACCGACGTGGAAGCCGCCTGCCGCCTGTTGATGGCCGGCAAGCTGGGCGAAGCGCAGAATAAATTCAACCACTGAGCGCGGATAGGCGTTCCGTAGGGGCGCACAGTGTGCGCCCCTTCCTGTTTTCTGTGTAAGATGCCCGCAAAGGAAGCGTTCTCACTTCAAATTTGCAATCCATCATTACACGGGATGTGGTTTAATGGAACACCTGCAGGGGTGTGCGCACTGTGGAAAACTTTGCCGATGGTGATAAACGCTGCAAATGATTTGTAGGGGACGATGCTCGTCATCGTCCCGCATGACGGGTCTTGCCACATATTCCACCCTGCATACGGCCAACGTCCGCGGGCGAACAATGTTCGTTCTCACATTCTCTACAAGATAAGAGCACAGCTTTTCCAATCATACAAATGCCAAAGCGGGCGGCCCATCTGGGCCGCCCGCCATTTGTCGTTCCATGCAACGCTTCTCTCAAAATTCACTTTGCCGTTTTGCTGCAAATATAGTACAATGGTTACGCAAAGCGCTGCTCATACCGGCGCACAAAAAGCGTATACAGCGCATAGCACACCATCAGGCAGACGGCATATACCCCGGCGAAGCACAGCCACGCGGCTGCGCCGCCCATCGCGGTGTTGGGCAGCAGCTCCAGCACCAGCGGGTGGGCCAGGTACAGCCAAAAGCTGCCCGCCCCCACAAATTCCACGGCCTGGGCGAACTTCTGATTTTCCGCCGGGCCAACGCCCTGCGGGTTCTGCACGGCCAATAGAACAAGCACCGTAAACACGCACTCGAACCCCGCCCGCTGGAAGTTGGTGAGCACTGCCAGCAGAATGCAGAATGCCCCGTATAAAAACTGCTTGTTCTCCCGCACTGCCGCAAACGCCGCCATGCCAAAGATAAAGCAGTACAGCGTCATGACCGGCGTTTTTGCGCTGAACTCGCTGATGTTGGCTTCTGCCGGGAAAGCCGCCAGACGGCTTTCAATTAAGCCGCCGATCCTGCCCTTCACCGCAAGGCAGACCACCAGCAACGCCAGCGCACCCCAAAAGCGTTTGCACAGCCGGTACAGCCACGGGGCCAGCAGATAAAAGAACGCAAAGGCGCTCATCGTCCACAGCACGTTGCGGTTGTTCCACAGCATCCAGTTATCACTGGGCAGCCACATCTGCAAAAATACAAAGTACCGCAGGTAACCCGGCCCGCACGGCCCGCCGGGGCCAAACAGCTGGGCTGCACTGGCGCCCGCCGCCAGATAGCGTACCGCATCGAACAGCCAGCGCAGCACCAGCACCAGCCAGTACAGCGGCAGGATCCGCCGGATGCGGCGCTGGTAATACGGCAGCGGCTCCGGGTGGCGGCTCAGGCTGGCCGCGGCCAGGTACCCGCTGAGCACAAAAAACAGTTGCACCCCCTGCGCGCCAACCGCGGCGGCATCCCCCAGGCCAACTTTCTGCCCGGTATGCACGCCCAGCACCATCAGCGCCGCCAGAATACGCAGCTCATCCAGCGCTACATTTTTATGTTTTGTCATCTTTCTATATTCTGCTCCTTATTGCAGCATTATTTGATTTCTTTATTCTGCCGAACTTTTTCGATTCCTTCTTTTCAAAGAAGGGGCAAAAACTCTCGTATTACTCGTATCCTCAAAATTATACATCACCCGCCCTATCATGCGCAAGCGCAGGAGGCACCATGTTTGACGCATTGTTTACCACCACAACCGAATACAAAAAACTGAGCCACGCGCTTTCCGGCAAAGGTGCATGCGCCCTGTTTGGGCTGCCCGCATCCGGCCGCGCACAGGTGTATGCCGCGCTGTGCCGCCAGTTGGATAAGCCGCTATGCATCGTGACCCCCGGCGAGGCCGAAGCCACCCGCTTTGCTGCCGACCTGAACACGCTGGGCATTCCCGCCGCCGTGTTCCCGGCGCGGGACTATGTGTTGCGCCCCATTGAGGGCACCGCCCGCGAATACGAGTACCGCCGCCTGGCTGTGCTGGGCGAGCTGGTAGGCGGGCGGCTGCGCGCCGTGGCTGTGCCCGCGGAAGCCCTGACCCAGTTCACCACCCCAAAAGAGGATTTCTGCGCCAACACCCGCACCCTCCATGCGGGGGATACTCTGCTGCGGGATGACCTGCTGGCCGCTTTGTTTGGTGCCGGCTACACCCGCCGGGCCCAGGTGGATGGCCCAGGCCAGTTCTCTGTGCGCGGCGATATTGTGGATATTTTTGCTCCCGACCAGAAAATGCCGGTTCGTATGGAATTTTGGGGTGATGAGATTGATACCCTGCACACCTTTGACCTGACCACCCAGCGCCGCGAGGATGCCATTGATAAGTTTTACCTGAGCCCCGCGCGGGAAGTTCTGTTCGGCAAGCCTGCCGATGCCGCCGAGCAGCTTCGGGCCTTTTTGGCCAAGCAGCGCGGCAAAAAGAAAACCGCCATGGCGGACTGCATGGCCGCCGATCTGGACCTGCTGGATGGCGGTGCCGTGCCGGTCAACATGGACAAATACCTGGCCGTGCGCTACCCCCATCCCGCCACCGTGCTGGATTATTTTGACGACCCGATCCTTGTGGCCGAAGAGCCTGCTTCCATCCGGGAAGCCGACCGCGCGACCGCCTACCGCCGGGGCGAGGAACTGAAATCCCTGATCCTGGACGGCGTGCTCTGCGCCGGGCTGGATAACCTGTACGCGGACCCAAGCTACCTGTGGTCCAAAACCGGACACTACCGCACCATCTGTGCCGAGAACTTTACCCGCAGCATGCCGGATCAGCCGCTGAAAGATATCATCAACGCCCCGGCTCACACCCTGCCTGCCTGGAATGGCGAAGTCGCCGGGCTGCTGGAGGATTTGAAACCGCTGTGCGATGCCGGTTATACCGTTACCCTGCTGGCCGGCACCGACCGTGCCGCAGCCGGTCTGGCACGCGACCTGCGCGATAAAGGCATTCTGGTTACCACCGATGCTGCAGCAGCCCCCGCTGCCGGGCTGGTGCAGGTTCTGGCGGGGCACCTTTCCGCTGGGTGCGAATTTCCGTTTGCCAAGTATGCTTTGCTGACAGGCCGTGCCTTTGGCGAAACCAGCTCCCAGAAGAAAAAGCGTAAAAAAGCCAAAGATGCCCTGAACAGCCTGACCGAGATCACGCCGGGCGATCTGGTGGTGCACCAGAACCACGGTATTGGCCGGTATGCGGGCATCCAGCGAATGGCGGTTCAGGGCGTTACCAAAGACTACCTGCGCATTGAGTACGATAAAAAAGATGTGCTGTATGTTCCCGTCACCCAGCTGGACCTGCTTTCCCGCTACACCGCGCCGGGGGATTCGGAGAATGTCAAGCTCAGCCGTCTGGGCGGGGCCGAGTGGACCAAGACCCGCAAGAAGGTGCGCGCCGCTACCGAGCAGATGGCCAAGGAACTGATTGAGCTGTACGCCCGCCGCAAAAGGGCGCACGGTCATGCCTTCCCGCCAGATGATACCTGGCAGGGAGATTTTGAGCAGCGCTTTGCCTATGATGAAACGCCGGACCAGCTTTCCAGCGCGGCGGAGATCAAACATGATATGGAGCAGCCCTGGCCGATGGACCGCCTGCTGTGCGGCGATGTCGGCGTGGGCAAGACTGAGGTTGCCCTGCGCGCCGCGTTCAAATGCGTGATGGGCGGCAAGCAGTGTGCCATCCTGGCCCCCACCACCATTCTGGCGTGGCAGCATTTCAACACGGCCATCGCCCGCATGGAGGCCTTTCCTATTCGCATCGGGCTGCTCAGCCGTTACCGCAGCGCCAAAGAGCAGAAAGAAACCATCCGCGGCCTGAAAGACGGCACAGTGGACATTGTGGTGGGCACCCACCGCCTGCTTTCGGACGATGTAAAGTTCAAAGACCTGGGCCTTGTCATCATTGACGAGGAGCAGCGCTTTGGCGTAAAACACAAGGAAAAGCTGAAAGAGAACTTTATCGGGGTGGACATGCTGACCCTTTCGGCCACGCCGATCCCCCGCACGCTGAACATGGCACTGTCCGGCATCCGGGACATGAGCACCATTGAACAGCCGCCCTTTGAGCGCCAGCCCATTGAGACCTATGTGCTGGAATATGACGATGCCATTATTGCCGAAGCCATCCGGCGTGAGCTGGCCCGCGGCGGGCAGGTGTATTACCTGTACAATCGAGTCGAAACCATTGAGCAGTGCGCCGCCAAGGTGCAAAAGCTGGTGCCGGGTGCGCGGGTCGGCATCGCCCACGGGAAAATGACGGAGGAGCAGATTTCCTCGGTTTGGCAGCAGCTGTTGGACAACGAGATCGACGTGCTGGTCTGCACCACCCTGATTGAAACCGGCGTGGATGTGCGCAACTGCAACACCCTGATTATTGAGAATGCGGACCGCATGGGGCTTTCACAGCTGTACCAGATTCGCGGCCGTGTGGGGCGCTCCAACCGCAAGGCGTATGCCTATTTCACCTTCCAGCGCGACAAAGTGTTGACGGAAATTGCCTCCAAGCGGCTTTCAGCCATCCGGGAGTTTACCTCTTTTGGTTCCGGGTTCCGCATTGCGATGCGCGATTTACAGATCCGCGGCGCGGGCAACCTGCTTGGACACAGCCAGCACGGCCACATGGAAGCGGTTGGTTACGAGCTGTATGTAAAAATGCTGAACCAGGCCATTGCAGCCGCCCGCGGCGAGCCTGCTGCGCCGGACAAGAGTGATTGCCTTGTTGACATTACGGTGGATGCCTATCTGCCGGAAAGCTACATTCCCGATGCCGCCGGGCGGATCGAAGCCTACAAGAAGATTGCGGCCATCACCACCCGTGACGATGCCACGGATGTACTGGATGAGTTGATTGACCGTTACGGCGACCCGCCGCGCAGTGTGCAGGGGTTGGTGGACATCAGCCTGGTGCGCGTGACAGCCGCCCGCGCAGGCATTGTGGAGATCGTGCAGCGCAACGACAATCTGATTTTGTACACCGATGTTGTGACCCCGGCGCAGATGGGGGCCATGATGGATGCCATGCCGCACCGCGTGATCTACAACGCCGTAGGCCGCCCCTACATCAGCCTGCATGTCCTGCGCGGCGAGGACCCTCTCACCATCCTGCGCGATGCCGTTGCCCTGCTGCCGGGTGCGTGAGTGTTTTAC